>JGI994J12354_10004612_pt1 | contig 12287 bp, 13 predicted proteins | sample IntmicLarv3ML3BL_FD_12354 | JGI IMG/M metagenome (IMG submission 12354) | reverse complement strand
GCGCGCATCTGCGCCACCGTTGATGCTATCGTTTTTGGTATCCGAATATACAGATGCGAACTTCCGGTATATACACCCGGCTGGTCGAGCGAAGTTACATTGAACGGCGGGAAGTGTGTACATCGTGACCGCGACAAACTACCGGACATAATAACATGTGACATAAGAGCATATATTTGGAATTGAACAGTATTTGTATCCTCTAATAATAGCCGAATATCACTGCTTCCGGACACTATAACCCGGGCGTATGCCCTCGTTTCAGTGCCGCTTGCTAAATCAAATTCATCCCGTGCAATGCTGTCGCCCTGTAAACTTAACAACGCAGAGGGCTTACCGGTGTTATAAGTATCGACATCCCACCCCGCCGCATACCGGTCTATGATAATTTTATCTGTCGCACTAATCAATCCATCGCCATTGACATCAGCCAGCATCCTTTGCGTGGCATTAAGGCCAATGTGGCCCGCTAAATACTGTTGCAGATATGAGCCATCCGCCGCATCAACAACTCCGTCCATGTTGACATCGCCATACAGCCACTGCGACAGAGTATACTGCTCCCCGTCTACCGTAATATCGGAGGGTGCAACTCCTCCAATCGGTACCGGTGCATCAGGAGCAGGAACACCCGCCTGCGTAGTGTTACCCACCACCGCAATGCGCCGAAGCGTTCCAAGCGGTGATACATCGCTAATAGTAATGGGATTCCCCGAAGCCGTACCTATAAGCGCGTTGCTGTATCAGTTGTCAACCTCATTAACAACCTCCCTAACCTCTTCAATCGCATCCGCCGCCGCAGCATTAGCAATGGCCACAGCCTCGGAAGCAGCCTCACCGGCGACTTTAACCGCCTGAGCGGCAGCATCATCAGCAACCCTAACAGCTCTGCCGGCGGCAGCATCGGCATTATCCGCGGCAATCCCGGCACGAGACACAGCATCATCGGTTAATGCCAGCGCATTGTCAACACGCGTCTCCAACCCCGCAACACGTCCGGCAGCATCATGAGCCTCAACAGCAGCGCCCTCCGCGCCGGCGACAGCGCCCTTGGTCTCGGCAATCAAGCCGGATAGCCCGCGTTTCACCCAATTTTCGCTAACACCGGTACTGGTACCGCGTCCGGAAAATCTTAATCGACCGGCAAAGGTGTACAGCGTTTCCACCTCACGAAAAGCCGCATCCAATTTGCAAATAACAAGCCGAATCTCCCCCACACCACCAAAACAGCTCCACGCGGAGGGAATCAGCATTGATGGTTGCTGACCGGCAATAGGAATCGGCAAAGCAGTATCATACTGCCCCATCCCGTCCACAAATTCGAAGCGGTAATGATATCCCGACAAGCTTCCGAAATCACTCGAAAGAGTAAACACAACCCGTGTAACATTATGATCTCCGGCAACACCGGCTTCCACGGGAGCAGCCGGCGAAACGAAATAATTAGGCGCGCTGCCTATTTTAAACTCAACAATACGCTCCATCATCCATCATCCTTTCCTTGAACATCCAAACAAATCCCAAACTTATCAACAACCTCAGCCAGTCTCCGTTGATTAACAATACTCTGCACCGCATCGGAATCAACAACCGGCAAAACATATCCATCCTGCATTATCTGCACCCCCTTCCGTTAACGGCATATTCCACAACCAACTCACGCACAACCAAAGCACCGCGGCCGATTACGTGTATCGCCATACGCAGCGCGCGCCTAACAGAAGGTGTAAGCCTGCACATAATCCCGTATGCCGCGGACTGCTCTGACGCATCCGCCCTCAAAGGACGAACCGGCATATCAAAAACCTCCCCGCACTCGGTCACATAGCTAATTCCCGCGTCATATTCGCCTTCGTTACCTATTCCTATATAAACCCGTTGAAAATCCTTATACTTTTCCGGCACTGCCCCATCAAAAGCTTTTGTAGTAAATGAACAGTCAATTGGTGTTTCCTTTATCAAAGATAACACCAGCAAACCATCGCACTTACCTTCAAGCCGCGCATATGTAAATCGGTTGTGGTTTCCATCGCGCATATAAAGAGAAATCCGCGTTGAATCTCCGAACGCAGTCACTCCGGCAGGTTTCCCGTCCGCGCCGCTGAAATCCCACACATACCAAGGAACACCCCACTCACCCCCGTTATAGTTAACGAACCGCGAATCCCGCTCATCAAAAAGAAAAGCCTTTACACCAGCGAAAAGCACATATCTGTCATCATATTCGCAAGCATACGCGGCGGCAATATCGGAGTCGCTGATACGTGACAATTCCGATTCAATACCACCGGAAATAATATATACATTACTCTCACCATACTGGTTAGTGCCAAGCAGCACATAAACCCGACGGTTAGAAGCAGCCCACACCAACCTGTTCGCACAAACCCGAATAGTCCCGGGCAAGTCGCAGCCAATAGATGCGTGAATTGGTGTAATGGGAAAAGTAGTGGAAACAGCGGCAACATCGGTAACACGCCCCTCAAGAACATCCTCCGCGTAAAACATACGCCCGGCAACATGGGTTGCGTAATACATTTCATTGCCCTTAAAAATAATCAGCTTATCCCCCTGTTTCGCGAATGCAGTAACAGGGGAAGCGGCGTTGCCGATATACGCGTAATTATTCTCCGGGAAATAAAGCGGGTTGTTCGCCTCACTCCACCGCACAAGATTGGGAAAATCGGGATTACCCGCAACAAAAAGCCGTGTTCCGCTGTTATATCCGCCCCTATCACCGCCAAACCACGTGTTAATGGTCATTTTAAAAAGCGCATCCAGCGGCGGTGCCTGATTCCATCTCTTGAGTACAGCCTTAACCACAAGATTATTTCTAACCCCACCGTCAGCAAGCGGCACATATACACCATCCTCCAAACAACGCGCAATAAAATATCCCTTGTTACGGTTAAGGAACACCTGAAGCGACTGTGCCTCATATTTTTCCTCACCTGTCACAGGATTAACAATAGCACCTGACATGGAAAATGTTTTCCTCTGCCCATCAGAAAGCACGAGGTCAAAATAAACACTGCCCTCCACAGCTTCAGGAAGTGTGTACACAACCCCGTCACCATCGGTAGTAAATTTGGAAAAGAACTCGGATGAAAGCAAATTATAACCTTCAAACCATACACCAGTCCGTTTCCTGACAGAAAGCGAAGCAACCGGAGTGGCATTAACCAAAACCGTAGGTATGTAATAATTTCGCGGCTCCACCCTAAGCCACTGCGCGTCCACATCCCCGCCCGGCTGCACAAAAATCTTGTTTCGTCCACTGTAAGTGTCAGCCCCCTCGTGTTGAAACACCATATACGGATATGTCGGCTCACCGGCAACCGAATACCCGGAATCGGGCACCAACATAGCAGACAAGCTTTTCAACTCAACACCGGTATGAATCCCGCCGCCGCTGCCAACCCGCAAAGCACGCAACCGGCTGTACCCATCCCCGGCAACATAAGTTTCAAACCTCAAATCCCCGGCTTGGTCAGTAATATGATATTTTTCCACCGCAGGCTCCGCATACCTCCGATGAATATCGTCAAGCCCAAACCACGTCCCCGGCCGGGTACGAAGCGCACCATTTTTCCACCACATATTTTCACATTGAATCAACTGATTGTCACCAACCTGTGTAACCGCCCCGGCCAAATCGACCCCGCCGTTAAATCCGGAAACTTCAACACGTCCGCAAGTCCCACCGCGCATAATCGGATATTTCACCGCATCATCCCCTCTCCATCCCTATCTTGGCAAAACATCAACACGCCGCGACCCGCGGCAAGGAATTCCCGCACGTTTGCGGTTATATATCTGCGCAAACATCACCTGAGTATCTCCATCACCCTCGCTCTGTGCCAAAAACATAGCCACACCGTAAGGCATAATATCCTGAACAGCGATATATCCAAGCGGAATAGGCTCATCCATGGTAAGCGGCGACCTAATGAATTCCCCGGGATGTTCAAGTCGTTGCAAATCATCAAAAATCTGCTGAACAGCGTTTTGCCCGCGTTTCCATATTTCGGCGTCATTTTGAACATCGATTTCGCCATAAGCGTTGGTATATCCCATAAGCAGCAAAGCCCGTCCAACAACATCACGCCCGGTAACCATACCATTTTTCTCATACATACAAATATCTCCTCCTCATTCAGGGTCCGGCATACGGTCACCGTTATAATTCAAAAAATTTTCCATTTCACGCTGTCTGCGCCGCGCAAGCCTCAAAGACTCATCATCAGCAACATCCCTCCCCACATCAGAGGACCTGCTTCCCCCGCGATTTCGCAAAATCACCTGTCCAAAAAAAGCCACCAGCATACCAAAACAAACACCGGCAAAAAACACCATCAATTCCAACCTCCCGTCAAATCATTGGCGGTAATACCGCCCGCACCCATCCTACCCGCGGCACGCCGCCGCTCCCGCTTATGCGCACACCGCGCAACATCCGACTCGGGCTTAAAACACCGCGCATCCTCCATTGCATACCGCATAGCATCCATCAAATGATTATTCCTATCCTCCGGACGGTCGCCGCCCCATACATAAGCGGACAATTCAGCAATAGTATGAACACACCCCGGAAGCACAAAAATGTGATAAGCCTGCAACTCTGAAATCCCATGCAAAACCGAATCCCGGCCCTTAGCGGCGGCCGCAATCCTCGTAATCCCCAACCGCCTCAAATCATCGTTACTTTTAGGCTCCGCACTGTCAGCCCGAATTTTTTCTTTAGCGAAGCCCTTTTCACGAATCATGCCGGCAATTTCATCATTGTGCATACGTTTTTTATAATGCTCATCATACACAAAAATCCGTTTACCCACAGGGTCAACAGCCATAGCAATAAACGCCGTCGGGTCGTTGGTATACCCATAATCCAGCCCAAACACATGCTTAAACCGCCACGCGTCCCCGCCGTCCAGCAATCGGCCAACATCAAATTCCTCCACCGTCCACCGGTCAAAAACAAGCCCCTCGGCAACACCCCATTCACCAAGTCCCGCCACAGCATAACGACGAGGCTGTTCAACCCGCATAGTCTCATAAACCGCCAAATCAGCATCATCCAGGAACTCATTACACCGGTAATCGGTAGTCAAAACCAGCGCATTATCGCGCTCGCATTCAAAGAATCGCTTTTTGAGCCAATGCCTATCATTCCATGGATTAAATGTAAGTGTAGTCTGTTTAAACAGCGGCGGCGGCACATTACCGCGAGGAACCGACAAATCCAGCTTGTCAAAATCAAGCTCACTCCTGATTTCGAAAGCCTCCTCAACCCAAACCCAGCACAAATACCCGCTTTCAACCGTAACCGAAGCAAGCTTATCAGCATCATCCATCCCACGAAACATGATTTTCTGCCCCGTGGGAAGATAACGAAGCTCCGGCGGAGAGGTATTGGCACGCCAGTACCTCTCCGCGCCAAGTCGTCGAATGGCCCACCGAAGCTGCGCAAACGTGGAGGACAAATGAGTGTTAAGCGCCCCGCGCACCACAAGCAGATTAGCATCAGGATACAACATCAAATGATAAATGTACCAAAGCGCGGCAGTAGCCGACTTTTTTGAAGCCTTACCGCCCTTAACCACGCGGTAACGATGGTGCGAGTGCCAAAACTCGCCATATCCGCGGCCAACAACCGCGGCAACATCCACGATTTTATTGCGCTCCAACACCAACCCCTCCAGTATTAAGCGTACAAACCGGCAAAAATAGCCTTTTCAAGACTCTTTTTAACGAACGCATCGTAATAGAATCTGAAATCAAACTTCCAAGCATCCGCGCGCTGATTCTGGTCGGGAGAAAAAATACGAGTTTTCTCAACCTTTTTAATAAGTGAACAAGCCTTTTTGGGCATAATAATAAACCCAATATCCTTTGCCGCGGCAGTGGGGACAAAACCGCCCTGCTCCTGACCGACAGAAGTACCGTCACGAAACTCAAAATCAGTTTTCATGCGAGAAACCACAACCGGCAAAAGCGAAACGCCATTAATCGACTGAACCTGCGTATTAACACCGCCGCGTTTAAAGTCGCTTACAACGATTTGACGCACAAACTCATCAGACTTATTAAGCTCGCTCCAATAACGGCCATTAATAAAAGCAACCAGCTCACAATCATATCCCGCAACCTCATAAGCGGATTGACAAGCCTTAATAAAATCGGCATAAGGCTTGTTGGAAACAACGAAAGACTGCGATTTCGAAACAGCAAATTTAGCAAGCTTTGCAAGTGTATAAGCATCAATTTCAGGTACAACCTTTGTACGCACATACTCACCGGTAACCTGTCCGGCCAAATCGGCAATTCCGGCCTCATCGTTATCCTGCGCATCAAGATAAAGTGTACGCCCGCGATCCATCTCAAGCTCATAAGCGGTATTATCCACAGTAATCGCGCCGCTGGTAAACCCATCCTCGCGGTCATAATTTCCAAGCCCGGAAAACTCCACATTAGGAATCAAAACGGTCTTAGCACCAACGAACTTAGTTTTCATAACATTATCAGCCAAAAACCCGGTAACCGCCTGTTGTACAATAGCCTTTTCCAACTCACCGGTCATCTGCTCCGCAAACTTAATACAATTCATTTCCATAAAAATCCATTTCCTTTCTTTTTTAAAACACTCGATTAAACGCCGCAGAAAACGCGTCAGAATACCCGTCACCAACCCGCACATCCGACCCGCCAATCGACCCGGTAGACTGTCGGGCAGCGCGTTTACGAACACTCCTCTCGACCTCCGCGGCAATAGCCTGCTGCCGTTCATATCGCAAATACGCGTCATAAAGCGTAATCCCCCTCCCGGCAGCCATTTCTACGACAGCCCGCGGCACATCAGAAAACGTTGCAAAAACCCCCGGCATTTCATAATCCAGCTCCAAAAACCCCTCAGCCAACCGGTGTTCAAGCGCGCTGCGTTCGTCTGCAACCACCTGTTGCTCCGCGTCCGACTCCTGCGTCTCCAATACCGCAAACTTTTCCCGAATTTCAGCTGTTTGATATGCGGCAAGCTTCCGCGCAGCCTCCTCGTTACCGCCGACCTCAGCAAGTGCCTGCCTGTAGATTTCCTCCTCCCTCAAGCCGGTAATACGCTCAAGAAATTCATCAACCCCCTCACCATGACACTGTGCCAAATAACGGAGCCGCTCATAGGATGGCTTAAAACTCTCCCACTTCAGCCCCATTTCAACATACGGCATAGCCTCATCCGCAGTAAAACCTCTTTCCCGCTTGTTAAACTTCGCCGTAATCACCCTATCCGGGAGCGAACTGCCCTCCGAACACGGTGTTTCCCCGGTTTCCGCCGCCAACGAATCAGGTATGGCATCCCGACCCCCAGAATCGACAAAATCCTCGGATGCCGTAGGAATCACCTCTGACAGGGTCTCCTCCTGCGGCAAAAACTGCATATCAATATCTCCAATCATAAAACCTTCAATTCCTTTCTATGGCTTGTTTAAACAAGCCATAATTATAAGCAGTGGCCAAACGAACATTTTCAATGTAAAAGTCTGTCATTCTGAGCGAAGCGAATACTCTTTAAAATCCGTTGAACTTTCAGAAAAACGCTTTTTATCCACTTCCCTAATCCTCAACAACAGCAGCAACAGCAGCAGCCTTATCCGCAGCTTGAATCTCACGAACCAACCCGGTAATATCCGGCACAACCCCCTTGGGTATACATTTAAGATATTGCATCACATCAATAATCCCCTTGCCAAACAACCCGTCAAGCGTCTCAAGTGTCTTAGCTTCACCCCAAGCGGAGGAATCCCCAACATCAACGCGGGTGGAAACAAGCAATTCACGATATCGTTGACCATCAAAAGGAAAATACCAAACGCCGTTCTCATCCTCAACCTTAATAGCACGCCGCCCATACAAATTAACCCAAAAATCAGCCCAAATTCGCGCAATATCCTCACAAAAGCTGTAATACCGGCTTTTAATTGTCTGAAGCGGCATGGTAGCCGCATCACGAACAGCGATAATAGCCGAAGCATTATCAGGCCGAAGGTCACCAAGTGCGGCATCACTGGCACCGGCGTGCGAAAGAGTGTTACCGATAAGCGAGGATATAATTTCATCAAAAGCGGGCGAAAACTGCGGAGGTTCAAGATACATCGCGGCTGACTTAACTTCCTCAGCATCACCGGCAACACGAATAATCTGACCAGGGTCATTGCTTATTTCATCGGAAATCAAATCACTGTTGACCATCATAATAGGCATCCCCATCATCATAACAGCCCAAACACTGGCGGTCATCATGCGGTTAATAGCAATTTGATTGGGAATAAGATAGCTTATTTCGCTGTCACCATAAATACACCCGCGCCGCCGTTCCCACGAAAATTTAGCCAGCGGATACAACTGAATATCCATTTCCCAGGCAGGACGAACCACAGCATGCTCACAAACACGAACTGCCATCATACGATAGCTTTTTCCATCATCGCTCCATTGCTTCCAAAGTCGGGTCAACACCACCGTTTTTCCGGAAGAGGAATCCTCAAGTTCATCCCCGCCACGCTGTCCCGCCATATATCCAACATCACCATCAGCAACAATCCGCGATATTTCCTCCTCAGGCACACCATACCGGCGCGCCTCACGGCGAAGCTCATCAACCCCGCGCCGCTGTGCGATAATAATATACGGTTGAGCCTGTACATCATCAAGATTCGGGTCGCCGAAATACACATTTTCGACATCAAGAACTTCCACAGCAATATCACCGCAAACAGCGGTTCTGCGTTTATCGTCAGCATAAAGACCGGTTTGAATACGTTCATCCCAATATGTATAAACAATGCCGGTACCGGAACAATAAGCATTGTGCAAAGCCTGCTCACGAACATCATCAAACTTGACCCTCTCAGAGGTAACATGGTAATAATCCGAAAGAGCGGACATCACAACATTAATTTCCTCATCATTTATGGTAGCAGACCCGGCAAACCCCATACCCTCACCATCCGCCAAACCGGCTCTGCGGACGGCAACCCGTTTTTTCATAGCATCGGTATAAGCCACACCATCGGCAGAATAATTAACAGCAATTGGCGCCGACCCAACCCATGACATTTTATAATCCGCAATTCTCTTAATAACATTGTGTCTGACAAGCGGCCTGTCATTGCCGCAATTAACACCATGCCACTGATCACCAATAAGATAACGTTCATTCATCTTATTCTGCTCATACAACCCCCGAACACCAAGCCCGTTTTTATACCGAACACCGGCATGATATTGAGCAAAAACCTCACGGGGATCAACCCCGAAACACTTATCCATCATAAAAAGCACCTCACAAAAATTCAAAGCATCTCAAATCTTATCACCATTCAAAAAGATAACATCACCAAAACCCGAAACCTCCTCACTCCTTTCGCTGTACCCCGCATTGCTTTTCAAATAAAACACAGGCATAGAAGAAGTAATCCCCTTGGTCAACCCGTACTCCATAACAGCGGCAACCGACTCATCAAAAGCTTTGGCAACCGCGGCGGAAACATCGGCAGACTCCTCTTCCTTGCCCTCGGCAATACGCATAAGGACATTGCGTGACACCCCCAAAAAGCAAGCGATTCTCTCAATAGTAACGGGCAGCCCGTGTTCCGCGGCATATGTCTCAGCCATTCCGACAGCACTTTCAACCTCCTTAACGGTTTTAATAGCAATTCTTTTTTTCATCCCAAAAATACACACCTCCTTCCGAGCCAACGCCGATATAATAGCACACCCACCCCGGGTGAACACAAGATGAAACACAGGTGAACTGCGACTGCAATTTTCATCGCACGCAAAAATGCCGCGATGCAAGCGCACCGCGGCATTTCAAATGGGGTCAAGAATTAATTAGCAACCGCAACCATCATCCTTACAAAGCAGAATCAAGATAACGATGAACAGAATCCATGTACAATCAAAGCCATCGAATAATTTATTAAGACACATACTAACATTTACCCCCTTTCCTTCGCTCTCATTACATCATATGTTACGCCAACCAAAGTGTTCAAAAAACATTTCTCCGCAATGTATAATCCACCCAAGAAACGGAAAAATAACACAAACGTACCCTGTCATTCTGAGCGAAGCGAAGAATCTTTTTCGCAATCACACTTATGTGTTCATTAACCCTCCCGCGTCGCTCACCATACAACACATCCGTCCACTCATCACAAGAACCCGCAGACATAAAAGAAAGGAACAGTCACAACTATGGAAGTAACAGGACAAGAATACCGAAAAATGAGCGATATAGCATCGCCGCGTTCACCAACACTTGCGAATTGTATAAAAGCATTTATTACAGGCGGCGGCATCTGTGCGGCCGCCCAGCTTATGACAATAGCTTTTCAAAACACAGGAATGATGTTAAAAGAAGCACGAATGCTGTCCACCATTGTGCTGATAGCGGCAAGCGCGCTGCTGACAGCAATAAACATGTACGACAATGTCGCCCGGCACGCGGGAGCAGGAACGCTGGTTCCCATAACAGGCTTTGCAAATTCAATAGTATCGCCCGCAATGGAATTCAAAAGCGAAGGGCTGATAGCGGGACTTGCGGTAAAAATGTTTTCAATAGCAGGGCCGGTACTGGTGTATGGCATAACCGCATCAATAATTTACGGACTAATATTAAACCTGATATCGGTACTATAAAAGAAAAAGGATGTAAACGAAATGCCGGAACGCAAAGGACAATATACCGTATCACTCTCAAACCGCCCACGCATTCTAAGCAACGCGGCAGTAGTGGGAAAAAAGGAGGGCGAAGGACCGTTATCACGCAGCTTTGACATGATATTCGACGATACCACAATGGGTGAAAAAACGTGGGAAAAGGCAGAAAGCGCATTACAGCGGGAAGCCTTCACCCGTGCGCTAAACAAATCAGGACTATCCCCCTCCCAACTAAATTACATTTTCGCCGGCGACCTTCTAAACCAAAGCATAGCCTCCACCTTTGGAATGCGCGAATACAGCGTTCCGCTCTTGGGACAGTTCGGAGCATGCTCAACAATGGCACAAACACTGGGCGTAGCGGCAATTTTCATCGACAGCGGAGCAGCCGATGTATGCGCGGCGGTAACCTCCTCACATTTCTGCACAGCGGAGCGCCAGTTCCGTTACCCGCTGGAATACGGAAGCCAGCGCCCGCAAACCTCCCAATGGACATCAACCGCGTCGGGGTGCGCTATATTGGGAATGGGCGGCAGCGGCGTTCGCGTTGACGAGATAACCTTTGGTTCAATAACCGACCTTGGCATAACGGATGTCAACAACATGGGGTCGGCAATGGCACCCTCTGCGGCGGAAACGTTAAACAATTTTTTCAACGACACCGGCACAGAACCGGACGACTACGACGGCATTTTCACAGGAGACCTCTCCGCAATAGGAAGCAGCCTGCTGTGCCAGCTCATGGAGCGCAAAGGCCATCCGCTGGGCAGCACCTACACCGACTGCGGACTGTTAATGTATGACCGCGAAACACAGGATGTCCACGCCGGCGGTTCCGGCTGCGGATGCTCCGCGGCAATCCTGTGCTCGTATATCCTAAGCAAAATGCAAACCGGCGAGCTAACCAACGTGCTCTTTATAGGAACAGGAGCACTAATGTCCCCCACCTCGGCACAGCAAGGCGAAAGCATTCCGGGAATATCCCATTTGGTACACCTCGTCTCACAGCCAAAATCATAGCAAAAAAGGGGAAGTAGACAACCAGACCCCTCATTCCGAACGCCCCAACACTGTCATTCTGAGCGAAGCGAAGAATCTTTTTCCCAACCATACAAAAAATCCAGCCAAAAAATAAATTGTTTTTTGGCTGGATTTTTCTGTGTAACCATGTTAAAATTAATAATATGAAGATTATTCAAACTGAACTAATTTATGTAGGGGATGGTCGTTATGTTCGAACAATATTTCAATCGTGAATATACAATGATTGATTTCCCATATTTCGTACCAGAAAAAGAGTTGGACTATAATATTAACTTTGCAAAACGCATGGTTGAAGAACAATGGATTTATTATCGGTGGCGTGAAGATACAGAATGTGGCGGTTGGCGACGCAATGCTGATATTGCCGAGAAAATAATTGCACACGGAGGTCTTATTCTTGAGATTTGCGCAGGACCCGGTGCCGGATTTGTTCCTGCCACTCTGATGAAAGATTACAATGCGAATATTATCATAAGTGATTTGTGCCCCACAGTTGTAAAAGAGTGGTTCAGACATTTCGAAAAAAT
>JGI994J12354_10004611_pt1 | contig 12287 bp, 11 predicted proteins | sample IntmicLarv3ML3BL_FD_12354 | JGI IMG/M metagenome (IMG submission 12354) | reverse complement strand
TTTTGTCTCTCTTCCGCCGGGGATCTGCTTCTCAGCAATGGCGATTCCGATTTCCATGGTCTTTGCGGCCATCATGATCTCGGGGAGATAATAGATGTGGTCTGCATACAATTTTGCAACAATTTCCATACCAACAACGAGTCCGTCGTTGATTATGTCCAAGGGCTTTTTCGATTTCAGAGCCTCGGTTACTGCGGGGCCGACGTCTTTGAATTTCATCCAAACGACAGTCTCAGCGACTTTCTTAAGGGTCGCGTCCGTAGGAAGCATTTTCTTTGCGATTGCTTCCGGGGAAGTCTCATTCTGGGCCTCTACATCGTACCTTCTGAGAATTTTCCCGTAGTCTACTCCTTTGTGACTAACCATAGTTTTTCCTCCTTTAATCGTGTTTGTCGAGCGAACCCGACACCCACTGAGGTTGTTATCCCATGGTAAATATATAACCTATGTCAAGGATGGATGTTACATCCACTAATATAAACAATAACAAAAGATTTAAATACTGTGACTAAAAAAGATTGAATCAAAGTAAATTTGACGAATATTTTTAACAAGAATATCAAAAAAGGTATGCGTGTAAGAAAAATACCTGTTATACATCTTATCAATATATCTTACATCAACTATTAATAGTAAAGAATAGAAAAGAATCGAGATAGTGCATCTTAAAGAATCTTTTTCTAAATCGGACCGACAAAAACGTAATGTCGACCTCAGATCCTGCTATATCTAAGACAACTTTCAACGAACCTGATGGGGATCTTCGGATTCGAAGCAAAATGTATATGCAAGTATCCTGCCAACGTATTCCCCTCGACGATGCCGTCCTTTCCGTCGGATATGCCTTTGCCTCTTAGAGATTCGAAAGCATATTTTTCATTTCCCGCGGGAACGATGTTCGAATAATGGAACTCATGACCGCGGGTCGTCCATCCCTTTTCACATATCACGGTATCCTTGACGGAAATCGTATCCACATACCCTAAGGTCATTCGGTCGTTGCTCATTGAGGTATACGCGTCGAACACTCCGCACATATCATAGTGATTCCCTTTCAGATCCTTTGTCTCCGCACAAAGGTACATCAATCCGCCGCATTCGGCATATATCGGCATCCCGTCATCGGATGCTTTTTTGACGGCCTTCCTCATCGCTTTGTTCTTTTCCAAGGCAGATGCGTAGATCTCGGGATAACCCCCTCCAAAATACAATCCGTCGACATCCGGAAGTTCGTCCGACATGGGAGAGAAGGGGATTATCTCCGCTCCTGCGTTCATTAGGTCTTCTATATTATGAATATAATAGAAATTGAACGCAACGTCTCTCGCAACTCCGATACGCACTCTGTTCTTTGAACGTTCGTTTTTCACGATGGGGATATCCATTGGTCCGGCGGAATTAGCGATCCTCACTATCTCGTCAACATCCAAACAGGACCTTACATGTGCGGATATCTTCTCGTATTTTCCTGCATCATAGGTCTCGCCTGCGGGGACCAGTCCGAGATGTCTGCTCTCAAGCTTCATGCAGTCATCCCTCGTGATCCCTCCCAGACATCTTATTCCTCTCAGAGATCCTTTTAGCATTTCGAGATGCCCTTTGCTTCCGACCTTGTTGAATATCACTCCTGCGATATTCACTTCCTTGTCGTATTCCCTGAACCCCATTGCGACCGCGCCGGCACTTCGGGACATCGCTCCCGCATCTATCACGAGGATCACGGGAACATCCAATACCTTGGAAAGATGTGCGGACGAACCTTCCTCGTTTATCCCATCCACTCCGTCATACAATCCCATCACACCTTCGATGACGGATATGCCTGCATCTTTCGCACCTCTTGCGAATGCATCCTTCACTCCCTTTGAGAACATCCAGGTATCAAGATTCCTGCAGTCTCTCCCGAGCACCATCGTGTGATGCATCGGATCCAAAAAATCAGGACCCGCCTTGAACGACTGAGGATTCAGCCCCATGTCTTTAAGGGCCAACAAAATACCCATGGTTATGGTGGATTTGCCCGAATCGCTCTGTACTCCTGCGATCATCACACGGGGGGAATTACATTCCATACGGATGTATCATCCAACAGATATTTGAATGATACATGAAGGTCAATGAAATTACACCGCGATACACGATACCATCACATTGGACACGACTCTTCCTTCTTTGAATGCGGGAGCTTCAGAAAGGTTATTATTGGGTTGGATGCATGAAAAGCGATAATTTTCTGCATCCATATGCGTTGTATCCATGTAAAAACTAAATATCCTTCTCTGCGTTCAGGAAAACATGTACGTATACATTCTCGGGGGATTCCTCGGAAGCGGAAAAACCACACTTTTGATGAAATTAGCATCGATGTATAGCAAAAAAGGAGTAAGGGTTGCCATTTTAGTTAATGAGGCAGGAGAGATCGGTGTCGACGGCGCGACCCTTAAAGCAGAGGGATACGATGCCATTGAATTGCCTGACGGTTGCATTTGCTGTTCTTTGTCAGGAACACTTCAGAATGCTTTGAAGGGCATAAAAAAAGACATCGATCCCGACATAATAATCATCGAACCTACCGGTCTGGCGCTCCCCCACAAGGTAAAGGAGCTGGTCCATTTTTCAATGATCGACCCCGACGAGATGTATATTATCGGAATAGCGGACATCCAAAGATTTGACGACCTTATCAAGAAAAAGGCAGAATTCTTCAAAAGACAAATGTTCGGTGCGGATTTCATTCTCATAAACAAGAGTGACCTTGCCACTCCTGAGAAGATGAAATCCGCCATCGATTGGCTCAAAAACGAATACCCGAACAAACCGATGATCCCTGTATCGACGAAAACCGGAGAGAATCTGGAGAAAGTTTACGGGATGATGCAATGACCACCCACAATCACCACCACGAACACGGTGAGAACTGCCACTGTCACGACTGCGAAGAGGAAAAGAACAATGCGGAAAAGACCTCCATGGAAGAAGCGGGAGGCGTCGCAGTCGGTCTGAAGGGACACATTCACGGATACAACGCGGATGCGGAAGCAAGACTTGCAAAAACCCTTCTGAAAACGGGAAAATGGGTAGAAAAGGAATCCGGTTCGCTTCTCGGCCACATAAAGGCCGCCGTTTACAGGGACGACGGTACCGGAGTGACATTGAATCTCACGGATGTGGAAAGCGGTGTCGAACATCACGGCGTATTGGAACCGTGTGAAAGGATCAATTTCAGTTTCATGGCCGCCGTCCTAGATGTGGATTCCCATGAATTGGAGCATGTGATGATGGACCTGCTTGAAGAATCGGGCCTTAATTATCATCTCGATAATCCGCACCATCATCATGACCACGACCATTGCGATGACGATCATCATGACCACTCCGACGGGAAAGGGCACGATCATCACCACCACGGTCACGATCATGACCACGACCATTGCGGATGTGAAGGTCACGATCATGAAAAGGATGATCACCATCATGATCATCACCATGGCCACGATCATGACCACGACCATTGCGGTTGCGAGGATCATGACCACAAAGAACACGATCATCATCACAAGGATGAAGATGATGTCTGCCACTGCAAAGCATGCGAGGAACGTCGCCATGAAGCAGAAGCAGAACCAAAGAAAAACTCTTTTCTAAGCAAAATACGGAGGAGGAAGTAAATGAGCTACGGAATATCCTTAGATATGGGTACCAGCGGAACAAGAGCACACGCTGTGGACCTGTCTGACGGAAAGATATTGTCCACATCGGTAACGGAATGCCATCCGCTCCCCGGTGCGAACATAATGGATCATCTGACATTCTGCATTAACGTCGGAACGGAATTGGCACACAATATTGTGATGGATACCGTGAACAAAGTTATCAGAACGTTGGACATCGACCTGAAAAAAGTAGAGAAAGTAAGCATATGCGGTAACCCGATACAACTTTCGTTGTTCCAGGGGATACCTGTGGATGATCTTGCGTTCGCGGGAGAGAATGCCCACAAGGCCAGAGGGATCAAGGAGCAAGCCAGGAACGCAGGGGTGTTCTCCGCAGTCGATGTTGGCCTCGATGTGCCTGACGGTTGTGAACTGTATGTTCCTCCTTCGATAAGACACGAGATCGGAGCCGACGCTTTGGCCATGATGTACAAAAGCGGATTCCTTGAGCAGAAGAATAACTGTCTTGTCACAGATTACGGTACAAATGCCGAGATGGCATTGAAGGTCGGCGACGATATCTTCACCGGTTCGGCAGCCGCAGGACCCGCGATGGAAGGACAATCCATTAAATACGGTATGCTGGCGGGACCCGGTGCGATAAGCGATCTCGAATACGATTTCCAGTGGAGATGCGTTGTTCTGGACGAGAATATCATGCCTCAGCCCGGCGACAAGGTCGATTTCAACCTCAACATGGTAACAGAAGAAGGAGCCATGCACGGAAAAGCAAAAGGTATCACAGGTACGGGAGTCATTGCCGCTGTGGCCGCCGCTATGGATGACCACATTTGGAGAAAAGGAAAACTCACAACAAGCGACGGAAAAATGCAATTCCAAGATGGAATTTTCATCGATTCTCACGATATCTCCGAAGCATGCAAAGCGATCGGCGCCATGAGAGCCGGTCATTTCACACTTCTCGAGAAGGCAGGCATCAAATTCGAAGACATGAAGATCATGTACATGGCGGGAGCTTCCGGAACATACGTGGATGCCGTCAAAGCCAGAGAAGTGGGATTATTGCCTCCTTCCTGCGACAAGATCTACCAGTACGGGAACACATCCCTTGCAATGGCAACCGACATTCTGAGGAACCCGGAACTTCTTGACGAATTGCAGACTATCGCAGACGGAATAAGGGCGAATCACGTGATGTTCGCTTCGGACAAGACCTTCGAACAGATCTACATGCAGGAGCTTGCATTCTGGGACGAGGGAATGAGCATGGAGATGTACAACAGGAACAACGAGATGTTCGACATCCAACCTCTTCCCAAGGTAAAAGGAACGCCCGAAGTATTCCGCATGGTCGCTCGTGACATACCCGATCTCGGAGCAAGGGGTCTGCGCATAATCAACGACATAGGTACCGAACTCGTAGGAAAGATGGACGGATGTACCGGATGCAAATTATGCGAAAAGGAATGTCCGGAGCACGCACTTACGGTGAAGGACGACAAGACCATCGTTGTGAAAACGAAGAACTGTCTGGGAACAGCATGTTACAGATGTCAGTTCTCATGCAAAGATAAGGTCTTCAAGTACAACAACCTTAGACTTGCAAAAGGTTAAAAAGGGGGTATCCCCCCAATTTTTTTTATTGTGTTTCGTTCTCGTTCTCGAGTTCGGCAAGTATCTTTTTTCTCAGAGCCGTGAACTCCGGACTTGCACGATCCCTGGGGCGCGGCCATGGGATCTCCACGATCTCCTTAATCCGAGCGGGACGTTTCGTCAATATCACGATACGGTCAGAAAGAAACACTGCTTCATCCACAGAATGTGTGATGAACACTATCGTCTTGTCCGTCTTGTCTAATATCCGAATGAGTCCTGCCTGCATGATATTACGTGTCTGTGCATCCAATGCTCCAAACGGTTCATCCATAAGGATCACGTCCGGGTCTGCGACCAGCGCACGTGCGATACCGACACGCTGCTTCATCCCACCAGACAATTCATGTACTCTGGAATCGGCAAACCCTTCGAGACCGACTATCTCAATGTATCTATCGGCTTTTTCGTGACGTTCCTTCTTAGGAACACCTGCTATCTCAAGGCCGAATTCGATGTTCTTCCTGACTGATCTCCAAGGGAACAACGCGAACTCTTGGAACACCATCCCCCTGTCCGGACCCGGTTCGGTACACACCTTGTCTCCGACCCTTATCTCACCGTATGTGAGTTCTTCCAGTCCAGCGATCAAACGAAGGATCGTGGTCTTTCCGCATCCCGATGGTCCAACGAAGGATATCAATTCACCTTCTTTGATATTCAAGGAAAGATTCTCAACGGCTATCGTTTCCTTCCCTTCCCTTTTGAATATCTTCGTAACATTATTCAGATGAATATCTCCGCTCATTCCATCCCCATCCTTTTTGACAATATCTTGTGCACATAATCAAACAATCCCGTAGTAAGGATTCCCAGTATTGCGATGATGATTATTCCGACGAATACATTGGACCATGCTCCGATAGATGCCTGGATCCCGACGAAATATCCAATTCCGCCGCCGAATGATGCATAGAGTTCAGATGCAACGATACACATCCACCCTATTCCCGAACCCACGCGGACACCGTTCATTATGTACGGTATAGCACAGGGGAACATCACCTTGTAGAATATCTTCGATTTAGATGCCCCGAGCGTCCTTGCGGCATCCACCAAATTACGGTCTATCTTCTTGACACCGAACACCGTGTTCGATAGCAGAGGGAAGAATATTCCGATGAACACCACCAAGATCGGCCCCCAGGTGTATCCTGTGGCAAACAGAAGTACAGGTGCCCATGCAATAGGTGCGATAGGTCTCAGTATCTCCAGTATGGGAGTCATGAATTCGTTCAATGTCTTCGAATAACCTATCAGAAGTCCCATTGGGATAGAAACTGCCATGGCCAATATGAATCCGGCAAAAAACCTCTCCAAACTGATACTGATATTCGCCCACATTGTCATTCCTGACACAGGATCTCCGTTTTTGAATAACTCGACCATTGCATTCCATACATTTGCTGGAGTTGGTATTGCGGCGGTGTTCACGATCACAGAGATATTCCACCACAGAAGAACGAATATCACAAGCGAAAAGAATGTGATGATAGCGAGTCTGATCCCTCTGTGGTACTTGTTGTCCTTATTGTATTTCAACTTCGAACGTAACGTTTCGGTGTTTTTCTCTACTTCTGTTGAAGTTTCCATTTTGTTCACCACCACATCTCCACGGTCGTCAAGACAACCGGGGGAGATCCGACGAATCCTATGTCGATCTGCCCTGACAAGAGTGCGGTCATGACCGGCCCTCCTGCGGCAAATGGGACACCGGTATTCAATGTGATACCGTATTGATCGAATATGCCCTCCCCGATTCCAACATGAAGCGCTATCTGGTGGATATCGTTTGCCAACACACCCACATTAATGATTATATTCTCAGTAAGGACCGAATAACTTGAAGGTGCCCTGCCTGCAGCATTTTTGATGTAGGAATCATCGATGAGCCAGTCAGCGAAACTTCCTGAATCCTCAAAGCCCATTTCCTCCATCGTATGACTGAGAAGGCCAAGATTTTGATATGTCTCCACCATTGTAATGATGCCGTTCTTAAGATACTCCAACGAGTATGTGTAAACAACATTCTCCAATGCTTCCTGTATCACCAACTCATTGGTCACTCCTGCTTTTGCCTTCACATATTCGATCAATGCCGAATGATTTGTTGACGTTGTTTTTATGGCTTCGTTCACCCACAATACAGACGCAGAATAAGCTGAGAGGAAACGTAATATCGCGTTAGGGTCGCCACCTACAAAATTTCTGCTGGCAGCAACCACGCAACAAGGGTGGTCCTCCCATAGATCGGTTGTCAATCCTACAGAATACGCATTGTACCCGCTCGTACTACTGCATATGTTGCTGTAATGTGCTTCCCACGCGATACCGCCTTGAATGATGCCTTCCGACAACGCATCACCCATGGTACCGGGAGCAACACCTGTCCAATATACCGTATCCGATTTCTTATCGGCAACATTTTGTGCAAATTTAAGGCCGAGGACCCCTATAACAAAATCCATAAGGATCATATGTTGGATCGATGACGGGCCGGGAGTGGCAAATACCAATCCTCCCCACAGATCAGCGGTACTTGGGTCTAAAGATAATCCCGGAACAGAATTACTGGCAAAGATGCCTGACCCCTCCTCATTCACCATACCTATGATCACTGCTTTGTCTCTGTCTTCCATGTTGTTCGAAAAATACATCCCCGAAGCAGAAAGAATGATGATTATCGCAGCAACGACGCTCCACATTTTCAAATTCATATTCACGCCAACTTAATAATCGTAAATTATTAGATTAAATATAACCCTTTTGGGATAAAAAATCCTATTTGTGATAATAATTATTACTGCATAACCCCATGTGGATAACATGTGGATAATGGTGCAAGGGAAGGGATTTGAACCCTTGTATCACTAAGAACAGGATCCTAAGTCCTGCGCCGTTTCCAGGCTTGGCTACCCCTGCGTTGATTACCCCACTATCCTTTTTATTCATATTATTTGTGTAATCATTTCACCTTTCGACCATCGGACCTTGTCGATGTAGATGTCGATGTAAAAACTAACAAATTTCTCCCGTTTACTCTTCTGCCATGCAACTTCTTCCGTAGAAGTTCAATAGAGCATACCTTTCCCAACGAAACCAATTAAACAGAGAATGGATATCTCCGTTGCATTAGGTGTCCCGATGAGCAATATTTTGGAAAAGAACGGAAAAGGATTACTGCTTGGGAATGAGGCAATAGTCAGAGGTCTTTTGGAAGCCGGAGTTAAATTCGCATCCACTTACCCCGGTACTCCTTCGTCTGAGATAGGAAACATACTCGAAGAGATCTCCGAAGAAGCGGGAATGTACTTTGAATTCTCCGCAAATGAAAAGATAGCACTGGAGGTTTCCGCCGCGGCCGCATCTTCCGGTGTGAGATCGTTTGCGTTCATGAAACATGTTGGACTGAATGTCGCTGCCGATCCGCTGATGACCTTGGCCTATTCCGGCGTGGTGGGAGGTATGCTTGTGCTCAGTGCGGATGATCCGTCAGTGCACAGTTCCCAGAACGAACAGGACAACAGATACTTTGCAACGCTTTCCCTTCTTCCGATGATGGAACCTTCAACACCTGAAGAAGCCAAGAATATGATCAAGGATGCTTATGAAGTATCCGAAGCGCTGGGTCTTCCCTTAATATACAGGACAACAACAAGAGTGAATCACGCCAGATCGATAGTTGAGTATGGTCCGATGCTCGATACACCTGCGAAAGGCCATTTTGTGAAGAATGATAAAAGATTTGTCAATATCCCCGCATTTGCCAAGATGAACAGAGTGAGACTTCTGGAGCTTAATGCAAAGGCAAAAGAATTGTCCGAAAATTCCTCGCTCAACTTCGAAGAAGGCAGCGGAGATGTCGGCGTGATAACTTCGGGTGTTGGTTACACCTATGTGAAAGAATTCATTTCCGGCGTATCCATTTTGAAACTTGGATTCACCAACCCTCTGCCGGAGAAAAAGATCGTTGAATTCCTGAAGAACAAGAAATTCGTGATAATAGTGGAGGAACTGGAGCCGTTCATCGAGGATCAGGTCCTGCGTCTTTGCGCCCAGAACTATCTGACAACCCCGATATACGGAAAACGCTCAGGCCATCTCCCAAGAGAATGGGAATACTCCCCCGATACGATCAAGAAACTCAATAATCTGGTGAAAGTATCAGAAATGCCTGATGCACTCCCCGGTGTTTCCATAAAACTGCCGAACAGACCTCCCACACTTTGCACGGGATGTCCTCACAGAGGTATGTTTGCGGCCGCAAAGAAGGCTGTGGGAAAGAGAGAAGTAGTATACTGTTCGGATATCGGATGTTATACACTTGGCGTTCAACCTCCATTCTATGCCGCGGATTTCATAATCTGTATGGGTGGAGGTGCCGGTGCCGCAGGAGGATTCGATCAATCCACCGATCAAAAAGCGATCGCGTTCATAGGAGATTCCACATTCTTCCATTCCGGGATTGCACCTCTCACGTCGGCTATTTTCAACGATCACAAGATCGTAATGGTCATACTGGACAACAGAACGACCGCCATGACCGGTCACCAACCAAATCCGGGAACCGGAAGGGATTACGGCAACATCAAGACCGACCCGATCGATATAGAGAACGTAGTGAAGGGTTTAGGGATCAAATTCGTCAGATCCATTGACCCATACGATGTCAAAGCGGCCGAAAAAGTGATGAAGGATGCTTTGGACTTCGATGGTGTCGCAGTGGTAATATCAAAATGCCCCTGTCCCCTGGAACTCAGAAAACGCAAGATGCTTGTACCCAAGCTCTGCATAGTGGATCAAAGCAAATGCGTGCATTGCCATATCTGCCTGCAAACGATCGCGTGTCCCTCATTACAAAAGAAGGGAGACAATGTCGTTGTCGACGAAACACAATGCATAGGATGCGGAATGTGTGCGAATGTCTGTCCCAAACATGCGATAGAGGTGAAAAAATGAAGTATACCGTTCAGATCGTGGGCGTTGGCGGACAAGGTGTCCTATTGGCATCAATGGTCCTTGGAACTACCGCGATGAAAGCAGGCTACAAAGTATCCATGAGCGAAGTTCACGGTATGGCACAGAGAGGAGGAAGTGTGATCTCAACGCTTCGTTTCGGGGATGATGTCATCAGTCCCCTTGAATCAACAGGCAATGCGAATATCATTATGGGATTCGAACCTGTTGAGACCTGCAGGAACATTACACTGGGAAACAAGGATACGTTCATACTGATGAATCTTGACCCCATCTATCCTTCAATGGTCGCAGCGGGTTTCGAAGAATATCCGAAGATAGAGGATCTGGTACGATCGATCGAATCAGTATCTAAGAATCTCAAAACGATCGATGCTACAAATATCGCAGTGTCCGCAGGAAAAGCTGTTGCTGCAAATGCCGTTATGATAGGTGCGGTCGCATCAACCAAGGGGTTCCCCCTCTCGAAGGACCTTCTGAAGGAAGTACTTCTGGAGGTCGTTCCAGAGAAATTCAGGGAGCTTAATTCAAAAGCCTTCGATCTGGGTTACGATTCCATAAAGTAATGAACGTTCCGCAGAGAGAACAGAAAAAGAAACTAAGGGGAGGGGGGATCCCCTTTTTTTGAAATGTCATTGGTTTTCCCCTATGAAAGAAAGAACTAAGGGGAGGGGGGATCCCCTTTTTTGTTTAGTGTAAATTGTTTACAGTGAGGAAGAAAAAGAGGAAACCTCTTTCTCGTTTAAGTGGTAAACGATTTTCTATGAGGAAAAACTAAGGGGGAGGGGGGGTCCCCCTTTCTTGTTTAAGCGTTATACTTTCAGCCAGGAAGCTACTCTCGCTTCCGGCATGTTCTGCGCAGTGCTGCGCTCAATCCTGCGTTTCATCTTCTCTATTGCAGAATCCGTTTCTTCAACGACCATGTCGGGCATTATCTTTGCAGTGTCAAGTACGAAGCCCATTATGCTTCTGTTGACAGCACGCATTGCCTCGTCCATTGTCGCCTCCGGCATAAGCTGGAGGATCTTGTCGTTATCGACAACGAATGTATTCGGACATACCGCCCTTATGGACCTGAGTCCCTCGGATGCAACTCCGTGTCTTGATGATTCAAAACAGAACGGATTGATTGCCATAACGAACGTCATAAGACCGTTACGATCGCAGATCTCCGCGACAACCGATGCCGCTCCCGTTCCAGTACCTCCGCCGAGTCCGGCGATTATGAACACAGCGTCATATCCCAGGAGTGCCTTCTCTATCTCGTCCTCGTGGACCTTGGCACATCTGTTTCCGAGTCTGGTGTCCCCTTTGGTTCCCTCGCCCTTCGTCACTGCCTTGCAGATGTAGATCTTTCTGTCTGCAGGCTGATCATCAAGAGCTTTCTTATCAGTGTTGATAAGAATAGTATCCACCGGGGCCAATGCGGAGTAGATGCTGCTGGTCACATTGCAACCTGCACCTCCTACGCCGACAACCGCTATACGCGGCTCGACAACGACCGAAACGTCTGATCCTGCTGTGTTTGATACCATTTTGTGCATCCCCATGTTCTAAGCGGTTTACTTCCGGCAGAGAGTGCATGAAGCACCTTCCCATCCCTGCCGGGTTTATTTCCCATCCTTTCTTCACTTCATCCGGGAGGCCATCAATGCGGCCTTGACAGCACGATCGATGGAATCCTTTTCGAATTCCGGCGATATCAGCTTGTCGAGGATGCATTTCCTGGCGAACTCTTCGACGTCGAAACAGGTACCGTCCTGTCTCATCATCTCCAAGGCCTCCATATGAACCTCTCCTAGGCGGACGAAGATCCCGCCTCCTTCCACCATTCCGGATGCAGGGTTCTGTTGAGCCTTTATGTATCCGTTAATGGCGTCTCTGATGAAGTCCGACCGGTTGCCGATGTTACGATCGGCCATGAAGTCTTCCATCGACTGGATTTCCTCAGGTCCCATCCTGATCGTAACTTTCGCGCCTTCG
>JGI994J12354_10004610_pt1 | contig 12287 bp, 6 predicted proteins | sample IntmicLarv3ML3BL_FD_12354 | JGI IMG/M metagenome (IMG submission 12354) | reverse complement strand
TCGCCATGATTGTGTCCATTGCCCTCATTGGCGCAGCGGTTTGGATTGTTTTTTCCTTCGTCGAGCCGCTGGTGCGGCAGGGTCAGCCCGGGGCGGATCCCAGTCTGGTTTCACCACCGCCCGTGGTCTCTCCAATACCGGGCGCAGCCCAGCCAGATGATCCGGCTGCCACCCTCGAGCCGGACGCCTCCCCCGCTGTGCCGGAAAACACTCCCGCACCGATTGCCGCCAGCAATGCCACTGGCGTGCGCTTAAACCGCAGCGACTTTACCCTCAATAGCCTGGGCGAGAGCTTCCGCATGACAGCCACCCTCTCTCCGGCCGATGCCACCGCCACCTTAGTCTGGAGCACCGATGACAACAGCATTGTGCGGGTGTCCGCTGATGGCGTGGTTACCGCCGTGGGCAACGGTACCACGAAAATTTCTGTTCAGGCGGGACCGGATATTATTGCCGAGTGTACTGTGCGGGTGACCAATCAGCCCAACAACGGCGGCGGCGGCAGCTCAAGCAGCAGCAGCGGCAGTTCAAGCGGCAGCGATACCACTGCCTCCAACACAGGCACTTTGACCATTAACAGAACCGACATGACCCTTCGGTCCGGCGAGAGCTTTACCCTGAAAATCAATGGCGCAGACAGCATCACATGGACCACCACCGACAGCAGCAAGGCCACGGTGGACGCAGACGGTAAGGTGACCGGCGTGGGCGCAGGCAGCTGCCGCGTTCAGGGCACGGTGAATGGCACGGTGTATGAGTGCATTGTGCGGGTAAGAGGTTAAGCGGTTGCCTCTGAAAGGACTGAACAGATGAATGCACAACATCCCATGAACACGCAGCACAGCATTGTCACTTTAGTCTGCATTGGGTTTTCTTTCATCTCTCTCTTGATTGCGTGGGGTGTCAGCCGAAAATTTGAGCCGGACGAAAAGGGCGGATGGCTGTTTTTTAGCCGTTTTCTCGGTGGAATCGGCATCCTTGCCGGACCCAGCTTCCTCAATCTTCTCGCCCTCTCTTTCCAGATTCCCTCCCTTGGCGCTGTGGTGGTATTTGGTGACCTCCCCCTTCTAATTATGCTATACATGGCTTATGGGGCACTGTATCTTTTGGCGACCAGCTATGTGCAGCACCGCAAGCAGCCTGATGACCCGGTGCGAATAAAAAAACTTGTGAAGGACATGACAGGACTGCTCATTTGCTTTGTTGGTTGCTTCCTGCTTTGCTTCATTGCGGAGTTTACCCTGTTTCGAGTGCGTCTTCCCCTGTTTTAATCCGAATTCGTTGTTGGCGATTTTTCTGTGCAGACGATATGAAAAAGCCGTGGGAAATTCCCACGGCTTTCTTTTTTTGCTTAAATTTTTTCCAAAATCGTCTTGGCGCAATCGATTTGGTTGGGAACTTTGCCATCTTTGTCCCGCACCCGCCAAATATCCGGCGTAATTTCGTCCACCACGTACATTTTTCCGCTCTCATCGTAGCCAATTTCGATTTTGAAGTCCAGCAGCGAGAGTTCCATGCCTGCCAGTTCGTTTTTCAGCACCTCACCTACTTTGACCAGAACCTCCAGCGCCTCGTCGTACTGTCCCGCCCGCAGGATTCCCTTGATCAGGCAGAGTCGCTCGCTGATAAGCGGGTCGCCCTGCATATCATCTTTAAGGGTGACCTCCAGATAAGGCGGGTTGAAGAGGATGCCTTCATCCAGCGAGAAGCGGCGGCACATGCTGCCTGCGCTCACGTAGCGCAGCACGAATTCCAGCGGCGGCACAGTGAGGTTGCGCACTTTCATCAGGCCTTTTTCCACATCTGCGCCCAAATAGTGGGTGGGAATGCCGTTTTGCTCCATGAGCTCGAAGAAATGCTTGGAAATGGCCAGGCCAACCTTGCCCTTGCCGTCTACGCTGCCGCCCACTGCGTTGGAGCCCGGGTCAAACACGCCGTTTTCGCCGGTGGCGCTGTCCTTGAACAGCAGGTGCACTTCGCCGGTGGTTTCGTCTGCGAGCACGGTTTTGGTCTTGCCGTCATAAAGTGTTTTCATTTGAATTGTCTCCCTTTTCCTGTCGGTTTTTGGCCTGTTATTGGCTTGTGCGCTAGATTAATGGAAGTATATCACAAATTTTTAGGTAACGCAATCCGAACAGAAAACAACCGCAGCGGCGCAAGGCCGCCACGGTTGATTTTTTTGCGTTATTTTCGACTGTACGGCGTGCCAGACATGGGCAATTTTGTGCGAAATTCTCCGTCCCGATGGTAGTAAGCCAGCTGCACTGCCGGCGCTGTTGGAATGCTGCAAATTTCCCCCACGCCCTTGGCGCCGTAAGCCAGCGCCGTGCTCTCTCCCGCAAGCTGAGCTGCCTTCTCCACCAAAATAGAGGCTACTTCCGGGCAACGATCGGCACGGAGCAAACCCAAGGTTCCCATCTTCACCATAGGCTTGCCCTCCTTGAGGGGAAAATCTTCGGTCAGTGCGTATCCAAGGCTCATAATCACGCCGCCTTCGATTTGACCTTCCACATTTTGAGGGTGAAGCGCCTTGCCCACATCGTGGATGGCGTGAACGGTTTCAATCAGTCCGTTCTCCCCAAGCTCCACGACGTGGACGGCGTAGCCGTAGGCAATATGACTCACCGGATTTTCCTTGTCTGCGCCCATTGGGTCGGTTTTCCCCTCGTACTCTGCGTAAAATTCTTCACCTTCCAGAGCGGAAAGTGGTTTTTCTTTCAGCGCCTCGCCAAGAGCCAAAGCTGCACGGCGGCAAGCCTCGCCGGTGAAAAGAGTCTGCCGACTGGCGGTGGTGTTGCCCGAGTTAGGCGCAAGACCGGTGTCCGGTGCATCCCATATCACCTGCTCCGGCGGCAGGCCGGTGGTCTGACAGACAATCTCCAGCAAGATGGTGCCCAAGCCCTGCCCGATGCAGGCGGCGCTGCTGCGGATATGAGCCTGACCGCCCTGAATTGCAAGCTGCACCCGTCCCACATCGGGCACGCCCACGCCGAGGCCGCTGTTTTTGATAGCGCAAGCGATGCCGGCCTTGGGATTTGCATCAAGGATGGGCTTGGCCGCCTCGAGGCACTCGACCATAGCCGTGTCCGGACTCGCAATTTGACCGTTGGGGAGAATTTCCCCGGGGCGAATGGCGTTTTTATAGCGGATTTCCCACGGGGTAAGACCCACAAGCTCAGCCAGTTGGTTGAGATTGCACTCGGCGGCGAAGCAACTCTGCGTCACGCCGAAGCCGCGAAACGCACCGGCAGGTGGATTGTTGGTGTAAACTGTGCGACCGATGATGTCGATGGTCTGAAAGTGATAGGGTCCGGCGGCGTGGGTGCAAGCTCGCTGAAGTACCGGCCCGCCGAGGGAGGCATACGCACCCGAGTCTGCCAGAATATCCGCCTGCATGGCAAGGAGGTTGCCCTCAGCGTCGCAGGCAGTGGTCATGGTAATCGTCATACCGTGGCGCTTGGGATGGACGAGGATGCTTTCATCCCGACTCAGACACACCTTTACAGGGCGGCCTGTTGTCTGCGCCAAAAGCGCCGCCTGAGGCTGCACCGTCATGTCCTCCTTGCCGCCGAAGCCGCCGCCCACACACTTGGCAACCACCCGCAACTGCTCCTGCTCAATGCCCATGGCCATAGCCGTTTCCTTGCGGGTTTGATAAATCCCCTGATCGGCGGTGTAAAGGGTGAAGCTGCCATCCGCCTCCGGCACGCAGACTGCGCATTCCGGCTCGAGAAAAGCATGCTCTGTCGGCGGCACCTGATAGGTATTGGTCACTTTGTGAGCCGCAGCAGCAATCACCGCCGCCGCATCGCCCCGAATCAGCCGTTCCTCCCGCAGCAGATTGCCGCTTGCGTGAATAAGCGGCGCATCGGGCGCCAGAGCCGCCTCGGGAGTAAAAAGCCCCTCCAGAGGCTCGTATTCGACTTTAACTGCGGCTTTTGCCTGGTCCAGCGCTTCTTGATTTTCCGCCGCAATGAGCACAAGGGCATCCCCCAGCGTGCGGGTGCACTCGCCCACGGCCACAAGAACAGGCCAGTCCTGCTTGAGATGACCGATGTACTGCTCGCCGGGAATGTCCGCTGCGGTCATCACCGCCACCACGCCGGAAACCGCCTTGGCGGCAGCCACATCAATCGAGAGCACCTTCCCTCGGGCGTATGCTGCGCGCACGCTGCTGCCGCACAGCATATCGGGCAGGTGAATATCGTCGGTGTATTCTGCGGTGCCCAATGTTTTTGCGATGGCATCCACCCGATGAATGCTGGCGCCGATTTGACCGGTGAACACGGGAGCAGGTACAGGCAAATCCTCCCGCAGAAGTTTTGCAGACAGGGCGATGGCGTCCACAATTTTCTTGTAGCCCGTGCAGCGGCAAAGATTGCCTCGCAGAGCAATTTTAATCTCCCGCCGACTGGGGTTCAGGTCTACTTCTAACAAGCCCTTGGCTCGCATAACCATGCCCGGCGTGCAGAAACCGCACTGAACCGCTCCCGTGTGGGCGAAGGCATAGCCGAACACGGCTTGCTCCCGCAGGGAGAGGCCCTCGCATGTGAGCAATTCTTTGCCCTCCAGCGTGTCCGGATCCAGAAGGCAGGCACGCATGGCCCGACCGTCTACCAGCACGGTGCAGGTGCCGCAAACGCCCTGTGCGCAGCCGTTTTTCACGCTGGTGAGTCCCAATTTTTCTCGCAGAAAGGTCATCACTGAGCCGGTTGGCAGAGGATATGGTACGCCATTGACAAAAAACATGGTGCGTCTCCTTCCTGCCGGCAAGAGCAAACGCCAGCGGGCAGCAACATTTTTTCGGTCGCCTAAAAGTTTAATAGATGTTCTTCCCTTGATTATACCATTTCTTCTACCGGGAGACAACCAGAAAAAACAAAATTTCCCCCATTGATAACAAAGATTCCATTGCTTTTTATGAAAAAATTTGGTACAATGGACGGTGCAAGCCGTATATTTTTAGAATAAAGGGCACAGGCCTTCTGCTCGACGCACGAAATTCGCACGAGTTCGGGCGGAGAGCCTGTCCCTATTGATGAAAGGATGAACCATATTATGTCTGTCAAGTATGTCTATAGCTTTGCCGAAAGTAACGGCAGCATGCGCGATCTCATCGGTGGCAAGGGCGCAAACCTTGCTGAGATGACGATTCTCGGCATGCCTGTGCCTCAGGGCTTCACGGTCAGCACCGAAGCCTGCACCCGTTATTATGAGGACGGCAAAACCATCGCAGCGTCGATTCAGGAAGAAATTTTGGAGCAACTGGCCACGCTGGAGGCCACCACTGGAAAAATCTTCGGAGATCCGAAGAACCCTCTGCTCGTCTCCGTCCGCTCCGGCGCCCGGGCCTCCATGCCCGGCATGATGGACACGATTTTGAATCTGGGTCTGAGTGATGCCGTGGCCGCTGGTATGGTCGAGCTCACCGGCAACGAGCGCTTTGTTTATGACGCATATCGCCGCTTTATCATGATGTTCTCCGACGTTGTGATGGAGCTGGACAAAGAGCATTATGAAGTGATGCTGGGCGAAATGAAAAAAGCTCGCGGCGTGAAGCTGGACAGCGACTTGACCGCCGAGGATCTCAAAGAGCTGGTGGGCAAGTTCAAGGCTTTCTACCTCAGCAAAATGGGCAGCGAGTTCCCCTCCGACCCGAAAGAGCAGCTGATGGGCGCAATCCAGGCCGTTTTCCGCAGCTGGGATAACCCTCGCGCCAACGTTTACCGCCGCATGAACGACATCCCCTACTCCTGGGGCACTGCCGTAAACATTCAGAGCATGGTATTCGGCAACATGGGCGACGAGTCGGGCACAGGCGTGGCCTTCACCCGTGACCCTGCCAGCGGTGAGCGGGTGCTCTACGGCGAGTTCCTCATGAACGCACAGGGCGAAGACGTTGTGGCCGGCATCCGCACCCCCCATCCCATTGAAATGCTCAAAGACATCAACGAAGGTGTTTATAACGAGTTCGTGGAAATCTGCGATAAGCTGGAAAACCATTATCGGGACATGCAGGATATGGAGTTCACCATTGAAAATGGCAAGCTTTATATGCTCCAGACCAGAAGCGGCAAGCGCACAGCGCAGGCAGCCATGAAGATTGCCGTGCAGCTCGTTCGCGAAGGCCTGTGCTCCAAGGAAGAGGCGCTGCTGCGCATTGACCCCCGCATTTTGGACACACTGCTTCACCCCCGCTTCGACGAGGAAGCCGTTGCGGCCGCCACGCCCGTTGGCACCGGTCTGCCCGCTTCCCCCGGCGCAGCTTGCGGCGGCGTGTATTTCACCGCTGAGAGTGCCAAGGCTAACGCAGTCAACGGCCCCGTCCTGCTGGTACGCAACGAAACCAGCCCCGAGGATATTGAAGGCATGAACGCAGCCCAGGGTATTTTGACCGCACACGGCGGCCGTACTTCTCACGCTGCTGTGGTTGCCCGCGGCATGGGCACCTGCTGTGTCGTTGGTTGCGGCGAGCTGACTCTCAACGAAGCCGACGGCTACCTGACCATCGGCGAGCACACCGTCAAGGAAGGCGAATTCATGAGCATTGACGGCACCACCGGCTCTATTTACATTGGCACCATCCCCACTGTAGAAGCTGTGATTGCCGACGAGTTTGCCACCATTATGGCTTGGGCTGACGAGTTCCGCACCCTGGGCATCCGCACCAATGCGGACACACCCACCGATGCAGAAACCGCTCTGAGCTTTGGCGCAGAAGGCATTGGCCTCACTCGCACCGAGCACATGTTCTTCGAAGCTGACCGCATTCCTGCAATCCGCGAGATGATTGTCGCCAAAAACGAGGAGCAGCGTGAAACAGCGCTACAGAAGCTCATCCCCATGCAGCGAGGCGACTTTGAAAGCATCTTTAAAATTATGGCCGGCAAGCCGGTTACCATCCGCCTGCTGGATCCCCCTCTCAACGAATTCCTGCCCACAGCGGAAGAAGACATCATCGCACTGGCCGGCAAAATGGGCATTCCTGTTGCCGACCTGAAGGCCAGCATCGACAACCTCCACGAATCCAACCCCATGATGGGTCTTCGCGGCTGCCGTTTGCCGGTTATGTACCCCTCTATTGCCGCCATGCAGACAACCGCTATCATTGAGGCCGCACTGAACGTGGAAGCTGTTTCCAAGTTCAAGATTGTGCCCGAGATTATGGTTCCGCTGGTTGCCACCTCCGGCGAGATGAAGTACATGCGCAAGCTCATTTGCGACACAGCAGATAAAATCATTGCCGACCGCGGTGTCACCGACTTTAAATATCAGGTGGGCACCATGATTGAGCTGCCCAGAGCCGCTGTTACCGCAGACGAAATCGCTGCGGATGCAGAATTCTTCTCCTTCGGCACCAACGACTTGACCCAGATGTCTTACGGTTTGTCCCGTGATGACGCCGGTCGTTTCCTGCCGGTGTATCTGGATAAGAACATTATGGAGAGTGACCCGTTTGAGCGGCTGGACGTCAGCGGCGTTGGCAAGCTCATGGAGCTGGCTGCGGCACTGGGCCGCACCACCCGTCCGGGCATGAAAATGGGTATCTGCGGCGAGCACGGCGGCGACCCCAGCTCTGTGGAATTCTGCCACAAGGCCGGTTTGACCTATGTTTCCTGCTCTCCCTTCCGGGTGCCGATTGCCCGTTTGGCAGCAGCACATGCGGCCATTAAAGACAAGAAGAAGTAAGTTGCTTTCATCGTCAAAAACCGGATGCATCTGCATCCGGTTTTTGTTCTCCTTCTTTTTGCGCAGCGCCTGCGCTGGTCAATGTTCGCCCATCAGGGCGAAACCAAATATGATAAAGAGGTAAAAAAACATGGAACTTTGGGATGGCTATGATGCCGACGGCAACAAATTAAACATCGACCTTGTGCGGGGAGAGCCCATCCCCGATGGAACCTACCATCTGGTGGCCGAGGTTCTGGTGCGCCACACTGACGGCAGCTATCTGGTCACGCAGCGGGCTTTGGACAAACACCAATATGGCGGCTATTGGGAGGCCAGCGCCGGCGGCAGCGTGCTCAAAGGCGAAACTGCGCTTGAGGCCGCTGCACGGGAACTGTTTGAGGAGACAGGCATTCGGGCGAACAACTTTGAACTTTTGGACACGCTTGTGGGAGAACACGCCATTTTTGTCACTTATCTCTGCCTCACCGGCTGGAGCAAGAAGGGCATTGCGCTGCAAGAGAACGAAACCATCGACTACTTCTGGCTTAGCCATTCAGAACTGCTGGATTTTATGGAAACGCCGGATTTTGCGCCACCGGTGCGCAAGCGAATTTTGCCGCTTCTGTCTAAATTGGGTGAATAATATCTTTCTTTTCCACAAAAGTCTCACAATTTGTGGAAAAGAAAAGCCCCCTGCCTGTTGGCTGGGGGCTTTTTGTCTTATTTGGCGTATTCGACTGCTTTGGTTTCACGGAGCAGATGCACTTTAATCTGTCCCGGATATTCCAGCTCGTCTTCGATTTTCTTGGCGATGCTGCGCGCCAGCAGCACCATCTCGTCCTCACTGACCTTTTCCGGTGCAATCATCACCCGCACCTCGCGGCCCGCTTGAATGGCGAAGGCAGAGGCCACACCGGGGAATCCTTTGGTGACTTCTTCCAGCGCCTGAAGACGTTTGATATAGTTCTCCAGATTTTCCCGCCGTGCGCCGGGACGAGCTGCCGAAATTGCATCCGCCGCCTGCACAAGGCATGCCACAATGGTTTTCGCCTCCACGTCGCCGTGGTGGGCATGAATGGCATGGACGATTTCTTCGTTCTCTTTATACTTGCGCGCCAGCTCCACGCCGATGGCCACATGGCTGCCCTCTACTTCATGGTCGATGCTCTTACCCAAATCGTGGAGCAGACCTGCCCGCTTGGCTGCGTTCACGTCAGCACCCAGCTCTGCGGCCAGAAGGCCTGCCAGATGGGAAACCTCCACCGAGTGGTTGAGCACATTTTGTCCGTAGCTGGTGCGATATTTCTGCCGCCCCAGCAACTTGACAATCTCCGGATGAAGGCCGTGAACGTTGGTGTCAAACACGGCCTGTTCGCCGGCGGCCTTAATAGTGGCGTCCACTTCCCGCTTGGCTTTTTCCACCATTTCCTCAATGCGGGCAGGGTGGATGCGACCGTCTAGAATCAGCTTCTCCAGTGCCAGACGGGCAACTTCCCGCCGGACAGGGTCGAAACAGGAGACTGTGATGGCCTCCGGCGTGTCGTCGATAATCAGGTCAACGCCGGTCATGGACTCGATGGTGCGAATATTACGGCCTTCCCGGCCGATGATGCGGCCCTTGAGCTCGTCATTGGGCAGCGCCACCACGGAAACCGTGACCTCTGCCGCATGATCCGCAGCGCAGCGCTGAATGGCCAGTGTGACCATTTCCCGGGCCAGATTGTCAGATTCTTCCTTGTAGTAAAGCTCAATTTCCTTTACCTTCAAGGCGGATTCGTGGGTGACTTCCTCGGCCAGCTGATCGATGAGGTAGCGCTTCGCCTCCTCGGTGGTGAAACCAGAAATCCGCTCCAACATTTCCATTTGGCTCTTTTTCAGCAGAGAAACCTCTTGCTGCTGCTCTTCCAGCTTTTGCATTTTTTCAGCCAGCAGCTCTTCTTTTTTCTCGATATTGTTGGTTTTTTTGTCTAAATTTTCTTCTTTTTGATCAATCCGTTTTTCCTGCTTTTGCAGTTCCGCCCGACGCTCCTTGTTCTCTTTTTCATACTCGGTGCGTTGACGGAGGATTTCTTCCTTGGCTTCTACCAAGGCTTCCCTTTTTTTGCTCTCCGCGGCTTTGATGGATTCATTGATGATTCGCTTTGCTTCTTCCTCCGCACTAGAGATTTCTTTTTCTGCCGTCTTCTTACGATAATTATACGCCAAAGGCCAAAAAATAACTCCAGATACAACCACGGAGACAATGGCAGTTATGATAAATGGTAACACGTTTGCCAATCCTCCCATATTCACTTGTATTATATAAAATCCCGGGCATACTCACCCAGATTACATATAACCTATTATATTCTAAGACTTGTGCAGAATTATGTCAATGTTTATTTTCATGGCAAGAAAGGTTTTATCAACGGCGCCAGGCGGCGAGAAAAAACCGCTGCTAAAAACCGCAAATTATGGTATACTAACCTCACGAATCTCTATGCGGAGCGAAGCTCCAAAGAGCTTCGGAGAACATTGACGACTGATTTAGACTCTGCCTTCACGGCTGTCGTCGCTCATTCCGCTGATGCGGAACGAAATCATGGTATACGAACCGCAGCAGGGTTGCCGTTCGTATCACTGCGGCGTGAATAACCCTGCGCACTCTCTGCGGACAATTGCGCAAGATGCCGCTGTGCCATTTCACCGCACGATTCGTGGCGCAGAATTTATAATCAAAACAATGTAATATTGAGAGGAATTGCCATGGAACTGACAGGAATTTATCGGGCCACCCCCCGCAAATATGGTTTTGTTTCGCCGGAAAATGGCGAAGCAGACTATTTTGTGCCGCCGCGCATGGAGCAGGACGCATGGGACGGAGACAAGGTGCGTTTTCGTCTGGAAAAAGACCGGGACGACCGCAGCATCGCCGTGGTGACAAAGGTGCTGGGGCGGGCCAACACCGTGGTCACCGGCGTGGTGGACAAGCGGCGGGACGGCAAGCGCATTCTGGTTCCCGACTCGCCCAAGCTCCGCCGTCACGTACTGCTGACCAACCACCGTCCGCCGCGTGTTGGAGAAAAGGTGGCGGCGAAAATGCAGACCTTTGGAGAAAAGCCTATGGCCAGCGTGGTGGAAACCTTCGGACGGGACGGAAATTTGGACTCTGCCGTCTCCGCCATTTTGTACCAGCACGGCATCGAGCGGTTCTTCCCGCCAGCTGTGCAGCAGCAGGCGGAGGAAGTAGAACAAACTGTTTCTCCCCAAACCTTTGCCGGACGGCTGGACTATCGGCAGCGACTTGTTATCACCATTGACGGTGCCACCGCCAAGGATTTGGACGATGCGGTTTCGCTGGAAGCGCTCCCCAATGGCAACCGTTTGCTTGGCGTACACATCGCCGACGTAAGCCACTACGTCACCGACGGTTCGCCCCTTGACAAGGAGGCGCTGGAGCGAGGCACATCAGTGTATTTCGCCGATCAGGTGGTGCCCATGCTTCCTCCTGCTCTGAGCAACGGCATCTGCTCGCTGCATCCGCAGGTGGAGCGGCTCACCCTCTCCTGCCTGATGGAGTGCGCCCCCAGCGGAGAAATTGTCCGCCACGAGCTGCACAAAAGCGTGATTTGCTCTGCAGAGCGCATGACCTATACCGACTGCAACACCCTCCTCGCCGGCGACGACACTGCACTTGCGGAAACCTACGCCCACATTCTTCCCCTGCTCACCGACATGGCCAAGCTTGCCAAACAGCGAGGACAGCTGCGGAAAAATCGAGGCAGTCTTGACCTCCAATCCGCTGAAGCAGCGGTACTCTGCGATGAGGACGGCCTCCCTGTAGGCGTGGCTCTGCGGGAAACCGGCGTGAGCGAAAATCTGATTGAGGAATTTATGCTGGCGGCCAACGAAACCGTGGCAAAGCATCTGTGCGATTTGGAAAAACCGGCGGTCTACCGTGTCCACGAAAGCCCCAGCAATGAAAAAATCGAACTGCTTACCGAGCAGCTCGTGCTGCTGGGCTATACGCTCAAAGACGGCTCCAATGGTCAGCTGCAGGCGATATTGACCGCCTGCGCAGACAAGCCGGAGGCTCCCATTGTCAACCAACTGGTACTGCGAGCTCAGATGAAGGCCCGCTATGCGCACCAGAATCTGGGGCACTTCGGTCTGGCGGCGAGCCATTACTGCCACTTCACCAGCCCCATCCGCCGCTATCCCGATTTGGTGGTGCATCGGATTTTGTCCGCTCTGATTGAGGGCAGTCTCCACGGCAAAACCGAGGGATGGCTGGCCAAATTCGCACAGGAAGCCGCTGCGCAGAGCTCTGAGCGAGAGCTCGCCGCCATGACGGCGGAGCGGGAGATTGAAAAATGCTACGTGGCCGCTTTCATGGCAGACCACGTGGGCGAGGATTTTGCCGCCGTGGTTTCCGGCGTGTCCCGTGCCGGAGTGTTTGTCACCGTGGCGGGGGCTGTGGAGGGTTTGATTGCGCTGGAAGAACTGCCGGAGGACGAGTATGTCTACGACGAAGGACGGCTGGCTCTGCTGGGGCGGCGGGAGCAGTTTCGCTTCGGCATGTCTCTCTCGGTGCGCTGCGCCGGTGCCAGCGTGGCGGCAGGCGAGGTTTGGTTTCA
>JGI994J12354_10004609_pt1 | contig 12290 bp, 6 predicted proteins | sample IntmicLarv3ML3BL_FD_12354 | JGI IMG/M metagenome (IMG submission 12354) | reverse complement strand
GCGGGGCTTGCGGACGACACGACCGTTATTGCCTCCTCCGACCACGGCGACTGGGCGGGCGACTACGGCCTTATAGAAAAGTGGCCGAACGCGTTTGAGGACGACCTGACACGTGTTCCGCTGATAATTCGCGCGCCGGAGAACAAGGCCGGACACCGTGTGCCGGAACTGACGCAAACTTTTGATGTTTTCCCGACAATCTGCGATATTGAAAACATTGCAATAAACCACGACCAGTTTGGAATTTCACTTAAAGAGCAGATATATGGAGCGGCGGGCGACCCAGACCGCGTTGTATACTGCGAGGGCGGCTACGATGTGCGCGAGCCGCATTGCTTTGAAGGTACGCCGAATTTTGCGATGTTTTTGACCCCGGGCACGATTTACTATCCGAAGATGGTGCAGCAGCAGCAGGACCCCGAAAGTGTCAGCCGCGGGGTTATGATGCGGAACACGCGCTATAAGCTGAACATCAGAACCACAGGCGAAAACGAGCTTTACGATATGCAAAACGACCCAGACGAGCTTGAAAACCTGTACGGTAAACCCGAATATGCGGAACTTGCCGGCAAAATGCAGCTTGAAATGCTGACATGGATGGTTGCCACAAGCGACGTCGTCCCACGCGAGGGACACTAGACGAGGACCGAAGCGAACTGCTGTTCCGTTTTCGCATAGAAGAAAAATATGTGTGCAAAGCCTCACTTAAAAGGGCCGGAGGGACCGTATAGTTCTCATTAACTGGCGCTGCCGGACAGCCCTTCCATAAACAAAAGTATAAATAAAAAAGGATTGTTTCATCAATCCTTTTTTTAGTGCACCCTAAAAGTTAGATAAAAGAGAGTTAAGTGACAGCGAGTGCAAGTTGCCTGTGTAAAGTGGGCGGCAAGCCTTTGAGCTTCAGCTTGATTCTGCGGCTTGTGCTCTGTGGTATGCCCTGTTCCATAGGAGCCGCCCGATATTGCCTGCGCCAATACTGCCAGCCCTGATCAGAATGAAGAATCGGCTTGACACCATCAGGCAATAACAAGAAAGCCGCAGTTATCATATCCATAACCATTGAGAACACCGAACGCTCTTAAGCAGTATAGCTGACTTATCCTGACGGTGAAGGTCAAGAATTGTCAAAAGGTACAGTCTCTTTCCGAACAGCTTGAACTCGGTAATGTTTATTTCGGAGATATATTGTCAAGGATGGAGCACTTTTAAGCAAAATTGCATCTTGATTTATTGCGCGAATGCGAATATAATTAAGATGTCGGTTCAAATCTATACAATGGAGGGAAAAATGAACGGATATGTTAATGTGGTGATAATGGCTAAGCGTTGGAATATATCGGTGAGACAAGTTCAGCTTCTGTGTCAAAATGGAAAGATAGAAGGAGCCTCAAAGTTTGGGAATGCATGGGCAATACCAGAAAGCACATTGAAACCCACGCGTTCAGGGAAACTCAAACCGGGGCGTAAGCCGAAGGAATAAGATTCAGCAAAACACTGTTAGGAACGATATCTTGGTTCATATGTTCAGAGGAGGAGGCAGCAATGCGATTCAAAAGTATAGCGTCACGAATCATTTTTTCGGTAATGCCGATTATTATGATTTCAACTATGATTTTTGTCGTAGTTTGTTATCGGATGTCGTATTCCAATATTAACGAATCCATTAACGAAAAAATGATGGAAAGTTTGCGCGTGGCCAATCTGAGCATACAATCTGAGTTAGAAAAAAATGCAGCGATTGCCGAAAGCTTCTATAATTTTGCAGTGGTATGCAATAATAATGAATTCGATGAGCATGCCTTTGAAGACTATCTTCTGACTGTTATTCCTTCAAACAAGAATACGGTTGGCGGGGGAATATGGTATGAGCCCTACCGATACAAGAATCGGGAATACTTTGGCCCATATGCTTATATGAGTGACGGCAACCCGGTTTTTGCAGCAGAATATGAAAGTATTGTCGATTATCATTTGACCGATTGGTATGCCGATGGGAAAAATTCTAACGGTGAAATCGTTTGGTCATCGGTTTACCTAGACCCGGTTCCAAACGTAACTATGGTCACAGCTACTAAACCTTTTTATGATGAGAACAACGAGTTTATGGGCGTGACAACTGCGGATATTGATCTCACGGATATTCGGAGAATCGTGAGCCAAATGTCTGTCGGGAATACTGGATGGGCATTTCTTTTGGGAGAAAACGGGGAATTTATTTACTTCAACGATGAAAGCAAAACCATAGATATGAACATGCAAAACGATGATGATTCGGAATTGGCAAAGCTTGGATCAGCTCTGATGAGCTTGGATTCTGGAACAGCGTCATTTGTGAGCAATGGACTTAAACAACGTGTGTATTTTGAAAAAATGTCAGATGTTGGATGGCGGCTTGCCATTGCAATAGACGAAAAAGAAATAGGTCAATCAACACTGAATCAAATGTTGCTTATGGCAATGATACCGATATTAGGTCTTGTATTAGCGGCAGGGTCTTTAATTCTTGTGGCACGTTACATGCGCCGTATTACAACCAAGGTAAACAAATTTGCCATGAGTGCGACCAATGGGGGCAATGCAACTCAAATTGATGTCACAGAGAATGATGAGTTCGGTGTCATGGAAAATCAACTTAATATAATGGTTTCCAATATGGAAACCATGCGAAAACAGTCCGAGGAAAGGCTCGAGCTTGCTCAAGAAGCAAGCCGTGCAAAAAGCGATTTTCTGTCGCGGATGAGCCACGAAATACGGACACCTATGAACGCTATCATCGGTATGACGCAGATTGCAAAAAACACTTCCGAACTTTCCAAAGTTCAAGAGTGCTTAGACAGGATAGGTTCTGCATCCAAGCTGCTTTTGTCCCTCATTAACGACATTTTGGATATGTCTAAAATTGAGGCAAATAAGCTCGAAATACAGAATGAGGAGTTCGATTTCGACGATATAACCAAGAATATTGAAACCATAATCGACATTAAGGTAAAAGAGAAAAATCAAATACTGCTCGTGTCTGTCTCCGATAATATACCCCAAAAACTGATTGGGGATGAATTGAGGCTTGTGCAAGTAGTTAATAATCTTTTGAGCAATGCAGTGAAATTCACACCGGAAAAAGGCACTATAACGGTGAACTTTGATGCGGTTGATGTGAGCGGCGATGACATTACAATCGAAGTTAGAGTGAAAGACAGTGGGATTGGCATATCCGACGAACAGAAAAAACGATTGTTTGATTCTTTTGAACAGGCGGATGGGAGTGTTGCACGAAAATTCGGAGGAACAGGGTTAGGTCTTTCCATAAGTAAAAATATCGTTGAGCTTATGGGTGGGGTCATTGATGTCACAAGCAAAGTTGGAGAGGGCAGCGAGTTTGTATTCACGGTGAAGATGAAAAAGGCGCAAGAACATATTGACGCAGGGACAAAAGAAACAGATGGTAATGTTTTTGACTTTAGCAACTACCAACTTCTATTGGCTGAAGATATTGAGATTAACCGCATAATAGTCATGGCGATGCTTGAGAGTACAAACATACAAATAGATTGCGCTGAAAACGGGCTTGAAGTGTGTGAAATGATGAGAAAGTCTCCGGAAAAATACGACGTTATTTTCATGGATTTACAGATGCCAGAGATGGGTGGTATTGAAGCCACACAGACAATAAGAAATATGGATAACGAACATTGCCGTACTATACCGATTATCGCCATGACAGCTAATGCGTTCAAAGAAGATGTGGATAAATGCCTTGAAGTTGGTATGAATGCTCACATTGCAAAGCCGATAGATGAAATGATTATGCTAAAAAAACTCGCTGAATGTATTAGTTAGGTATGAACAGGTAATTGACAGGAGGTATTTTAGATGGCTGATAAGAATAATGAAGTACAAGTCACTCGCAATCATGGGCAACACGAGGACACTCAGAATGTACTTGAGAATATTCTCAACGGAATGGACGCCTACATATATGTTACCGATCCCGATACAGACGAAATATTTTTCATAAATGATAAAATGCGTGAACATTTCGATTTCGGAGATAGCGATGGTGTTGGCTTGAAATGTTGGAATGTTTTACAGAGTGGAATGACTGAGCGTTGCCCGTTTTGTCCGAATTATCGCCTAAAAGATTATCCTGATGAAACTGTAATATGGGAAGAATACAATACCGTAACTAAACGGAATTACCGAAACTCAGACAAACTCATTAAATGGTCAGACGGACGGCTTGTACATATGCAGCATTCAGTTGATATCACAGAGATGAGAGAAATGGTTGTAGCGCAGCAAAAACTCGTGTCTGAAATATCGCAGAGTTTTATTTCTGGAGACGATAATGAAAAAGTGATTACGGCAGCGTTAAAAAGAATCGGAGAGTTTATGGGTTATACGCGTGTGCTTTTAACCTCCTATTCTGAGCAGAATGATGAACTGTGCGTAACGCACGAATGGATGACAGATGATGTTGAATTAAAAGACTATGATAAAAGTGTTCCATTCGGGCGAGGCGAACATATTTCCGACTCTGTTAGTGCAGAGTGCAAGCCTGTTGTTTCGTATAAGGCTTCAGATATTGCGGGTCATTACGGCGCGGATAAAATAGGCGTAAAAAGTTTTATGTCCATGCCTGTTTACCTTAAAGAGCAGCTACTTGGGTTCCTCGAGTTCTTCGTCACTACAGATAATTACCTTTGGAAAATCAACGATATACACTTGGCAGAGTTTCTTTGCGGTTCAATTGCAGGACTGTATGACCGCAAGCATACGCAGTCAAGCTTGGCTAAAATGAACACGCTGGTTGAGCGTGTTATGCAACCAATAGTTTATATCGATACAATGGAGGACGTCACATATTACAACGCCGCCACATATAAAATTTTTGGATATACCGAAGAAGAATTGCTTGAGAATGGTATTGCGATGCTGTTTGCCGAAGAAACCTATGAACGGCTGAGAACAGAGATCTGGCCTAAAGCATTCAAAGAAGGTATTGTTGAGGTTGATCTGCCGCTAATCCACAAAAACGGAAATGTACGCACCATTTCATTTCTTGGCATTGTTATCTATGTTGATGATGAATTGCCGCAGCTTGCCACGATTGGTACGGATATTACTGACCTTATTGATGCCAAGGAAGCCGCAGAGGTGGTAAGCAAAGCAAAAACAGAATTTTTATCACGCATGAGTCACGAAATCCGTACACCCATGAACGCCATTATCGGGATGACCAGCATAGCGCAGGAGTCTGATGACCCGGAGCGCAAGGAATATTGTCTAGATAAGATAAGCAGCGCATCAAATCATCTCTTGGGTGTAATTAACGATATTTTGGACATGTCCAAAATCGAGGCAAATAAATTTGAGATCAGTACAGCAGAGTTTGATTTCGAAAAAATGCTTATGAATATTACAAACATGGTTGGGTTTCGCATGGAGGAAAAAGACCATGTTTTTGAGGTCAATTATGACCCTGCAATCCCGCCTTACATCATCAGTGATGAGCAGCGCATTTCACAAGTGGTTGTCAATCTTTTATCAAATGCAGTTAAGTTCACACCCGAGCGCGGAACAATTTCACTAGATATTAGACGCACAGCAGTCGATAACAAAGAAATGACTTTGAAATTTACCGTTAGTGACACAGGTATTGGTATTTCTCCGGAACAACAAAGTAAGCTATTCGGTTCTTTTGAACAGGCGGACGGCAGTATTTCGAGACGGTTTGGCGGAACTGGACTTGGATTGGCTATCTCAAAGCGGATTGTCGAGCTTATGGGAGGACACATAGGCATTGAGTCGGAAATAGATATTGGAACGAGAGTAATCTTTGATATTGTCGTGAGTGAGGGTTCACCTAAAGAATTAACAAGTATATCCAAAAAAATAGACCGAGAGTCCCTGCGCATTTTGGTAGTAGATGATTCTAGCGCTACGCGCGAGTATTTCCTTCATCTTATGGCGCGCTTGGGCATTAGTTGCGATGTTGCGAAAAGCGGCGCAGAAGCGCTCGAAATGCTTGAAATCGCTACAGATAATGGGAAACCTTATAATTTCTTCTTTATTGACTGGATTATGCCCGAGTTGGACGGCATTAAACTTGTAACGATATTAAAAGAACGTATGCACACGGAAGCAGTTATTATCATGATTTCAGCGGCGCACTGGTCGAAAATCGAGAGTGAGGCGACAGTTGTTGGCATTGATGGATTTGTTCCTAAACCGCTTTTTCCGTCTGCACTGGTTGACTGCATTAATGGCCGCTTGGGCACGATTACAGACGAAGATAGAAAAATGAGTGCAGATAAAAATCACTTTGATTTTTCCGGGTATAATTTGTTACTTGTTGAAGATGTTGAGATTAACCGTGAAATAGTTATGGCACTGCTTGAGGATACGGGAATAAAAATTGATGTTGCTGAAAACGGTGTTGAGGCGGTAGAGATGTTCTCCGCAGACAGCGACAAGTATAATCTTGTATTTATGGATGTTCATATGCCGATTATGGACGGATATGAGGCAACGCAAAAAATACGCGCGTGCACACACGCGGCAGCCAATCAAATACCCATTATTGCTATGACTGCAAATGCCTTCAAAGAGGATATTGATCGATGTAAGGCCAGTGGAATGAATGATCATGTATCTAAGCCTATTGATAGAAATGTGATGCTTGACAAAATGCAAATATGGTTAAAGCCCAATAATAAATAGCATATATAGATGCTTTGTACGTTGTTTGCAAAAGAGAGTTCAAAATGTAAAAGTGTTGACAAATATCAGGATTGAGGGATTTGAATTGGACAAAGAGCGACTGTATCTGAGTATCATAAACAATATGCACGACGGCGCATATTTCGTTGATAATGAACGAACCATTCAATTTTGGAATAAGGCTGCCGAGGAGATTACCGGCTATGCTGCCGAAGAAATTATTGGAAAACAATGCCAAAATTCCAAGCTGAATCACATTGATGGAGAAGGTCGTCCGTTATGTATTGTAGGATGTCCGCTTTTTTCCACAATTATTGATGGCGAACAACGCCGGGCTAGCGTATATGTGCGGCATAGGGACGGTTATCGAGTTCCGATTATGGTTAATATCTTCCCCATATATAACGGTGATAGCGTTATCGGTGCTGTAGAGGTATTTACAAGAAATTCTCCCAAGGTATATGAGGACAATCTAATAGAGAATCTGGCTGGAATCGCCATGCATGATGCGCTGACAAATCTTCCAAACCGTAGGTATCTGGAGAGCTTTTTGAGTTTCAAATTTGATGAATACACTCGATTCGACCGACCGTTTGCTCTTTTGTTTGCCGATATTGACAATTTCAGCAAATTCAACAATATCTATGGGCATGACGTAGGCGATGCCGTACTGCGTAACATCTCAACAAGTTTGAAAAATACCATGCGCAACACTGATTTGGTGGGACGTTGGGGAGGCGAGGAATTTATTGGCATCTACACAATTTCAAAGGATTCCGAAGCAGTTGTCGTCGCCGAAAAATTCCGTCAACTTGTTAATAACACGGAAATCATGAGCAATGGTGAAGTATTATGTGTCTCGGTTTCCGTGGGTGTCACTATCGTGCAGAAAGGAGATACTGCACAATCCATTGTAGAGCGTGCCGATCACTTAATGTACGAAAGCAAACAAAACGGGAAAAACTGCGTAACCTTCAGGTGAAAGCAACTTTTGCTGTATAGGGTTACCCCATTTTGTCAGAGTTCTGCTAAGCAAATTGTATTTTACTTGCAAGTTGGTTGCGAGAGGCTTAAAAAAGAAAATGAGATTTTATTGCAACCGTTAATAAACCCCTACACATCTTACCGCGCAGCACTCCAAGCTACGAATATCCTCACAAAATAGGATAAACACAAGGACGACACATCAGACAAGATGCCGTCCTTTTTCTTTTACCCGGATTATGGCAGGCCTCGGGCAGCTACAGAACAGACCGAACTGGAAAAGCAGACCGCCGGGAGATTTTCACTCTGCGAGGATTATTGTTTGAAAGACGAAACGAGAAGCGTGAAGGTGCAAGGGCGCGGCGAATATCTATGGAACCGCACGAAAAAGCGGGAAGCAGAATCATAATTCCGCTTCCCGCTAAAACTTTACATACTGTCGCTGTATTATTTCAAAGTGTACATTTTATCAGGTGTGTCAAATCTGTTCGTGCTTTCCGCGTTTTCTTCTATCAAACCTCAAGGTCAGACCTATCCCAAAGAGAGACGCACCAATGAAGAGAATCAGATATGACGGAATGCCGCTGCCGCCGGTGTTGGGGAGAGTTCCAAGTGGAATATCTTCATCAAATATCCACAATTCTTCTTCTTCATCCCAGTCCCATCTTCCCAATGGCACGTCATCATCATCAACCTCTATCCATCCGTCGCCATCGGGTATCAGTCTGTTCCCGGGTACAGTCGGAATCGGCGGGAGATCAGGGTCGGAGCCGCCCGGAGTATAAGGAGGTTCAGACGGGTTGGGGTCAGGTGAGGGATCGGGTGAAGGATCGGGATCGGGGTCAGGCGAAGGCGAGGGGTCGGGCGAGGGATCAGGCGAGGGATCGGGGTCGGGCTCGGGATTGGTTGGGATAACGAAGCCGCCTCCGCCGCTATAGGCGTTTTTAAAAACGATGCCGTCTTCCGGATACTCCGCGTCGGCCCATCCGTCATAAATCGTCACTGTAACTGTGAATCCGGTTTTATCATATGTCACTCCGGAGAGAGTACCTATGACCTCTTTTACAGTGTAGGTAAACGTTTTTCCTTCGTCCGCCGCAGTGTAAACAATGGGGTCAAAAATAATGTTTCCGCTTGCGTCATTTTTACCTGTGGCGACTACATTTTTGTCTTCGTCCACCACTTCAAAGGTAAATTCACCGTCATTTAATGCCCGCCCGGTCAGCTCTTTCATACCCTCAAGCCCAAGCTCAACCGGAAGTTTTTCGTTTGTGGCAGCAAGCCGTATGCTTTGGCCGGCAGGTATATAAAATACTCCGCCTGCAAGCAAATTACCCCCATCGTCAAACAACTCAAACGAATCTGCGTCATAACCAGACGCCGCAGTTACTTCAACAATCTTAAAAAATTTATCGTCACNAAACGGAAGCTTAAAACTGCCGCCAGGTCCTGTAGTTGCTTCTTGTGGGGTANCCCAATGGGCTTGGTCAGTATCAGCTATGACATCCGCAAGTGTTGTTTCGGTGCCTGTATATTCGGAAATGTTGAATACAGTANCGGGTATTAACACGTCAGGGTCACTGGCATCAACCTTGAGGAGGTAAATATCTCCCGCATTTAGTTGGATGCTGGCGCTTGAGCGGAAAAAATTAGCGCTGTTGGAACTAGCACCGCCACCACCGTCGTAGGTCATTTCTGCTATATTTGTAATGGATTTTTTATCCATAGCCGCTTCTGAGCCGCTCCACGCGGCTTTTGTCCTTATAGTGAATGCGTAGCTCCACACATTCATATCATCAAAAACGTCGGGAGCGTTAGCAAGCCAGTCTGCTGCTTTAGCAGGAACTAAATAGTTCAGTAACGTTTCCATTGAAGCGTATGTCGACGGAGCAAACAGCCGGTTATATACATCTAGGAAAGTCACGTCGCCGCCAACTTCGCCCAGGTTAATGATAAAAGTCTTATTCTCGAAAATACCAAAGCACGGTGCCGGAGCAGCCTTAACTCTCGCATAAAACGTATCATAAGGCTCACCCGGAGTTTGCGTTATTTCTACACCGGGTCTTCCGCTAATCCCAATGGAACGATAATCTGTATCATTCGACTGGACGATTCTTCCTTCTTCGTCAGTAGTAGGCCCTCTCAGATACATATTAAAGGTTATTGAATCATCGTATATCAGACCGTCCGGCAGTACATCCACAACCATTACATGTTCTCTCTTTTTGGAAGTCCATGGCTCCCCGTTCGCCAGCGCTTCATACCGGGCTCTGGTAAGCACTTCGTTCATCCGGAGAACATATGTCACTGTGTTGGAACCATAAGCAAAACCCCAGTTAGACTTATACATATCAGCAGTATAAATCGTATGAGGGCCTGGAAGAGTTGCTGTTTCGCTATATGTCCATTCAATAACAGTAGAGCTGTCGGTTATAGACGTCGTTCCCGACGCACCGTTTTCGCCCATGTCCTTGAATCGTCTCTCTGTCGTAAACAAACCGTCTGTTAACGATGTGCCTTTGAGTGCCTCATCTGACAATGTGAATTTCACTTTAAACGCGGGGTCGGCTGAAGTGCCAGCATTATAAATCTCCCACGTTCCGTATCCAAGGTTCAAGGATTGGTTGGGCTCTACGGCATATGAGACTATGTCGGACATCGGCAAATCGAAAATCAGGAAGTCGCCGGCTATCCATCCGGAGGTATCGTCAGCGCCCCATGTAGCTGACAGCTTAAATACGGTGTTGGACCTGAAAGTTAAGCCGCTAGCTACTAAATCCTCGCCTTTCGCAGTCAACACATTGTCTTCCATAATCACGTCTGTGCCTATGGTCAGCGTTCTACTAAAAAATACCCCCGTTTCGTTCGAGCGGTCCGTCGGGCTGTCCGCAAAAGCGGTGGGGCTTAGCAAGCCCATCATTATGCATAGAATCAGCGCAATGGTTATTATCGAGTTTCTTCTCTTTTTAGTTGCCATTTCAATACTCCCTACTCTATTCACTTTATTTTTATGGGTTGGTTCGCGCAAACCGCAGCAGTCGGAAACATGATGCCGTTTGATGGGTATATAAGGTTATTGTATACTGATTGTCTTAAAACTGCAAGAGGAAATATGCTGTATATGTCGTTTTTTTTGAAAATTATTGAAATATCCAAAAATAACCTTGAAATAAATAAGCCGTTTTTGTATAAAATTTGATAAACATCCTCAATAAAGCAGCAACGACAGTACACACAAGGCAGCAGACGTCGCACACTACCTAATAGCAAAACCTGCAAAAAGAGAAATGTCCTCATAGGACTTAAATCCTACAAGGACACTGCGGCGTGGTCCGAGTGGCGATACAGAACTTTTTGAAAAACTCAATGTTATCAATGGTTTCAAGGTAGTTGATAGGCAGTATTTACATTATCGTGCGACAGGAACAGGGAGACCATCAACAACATAAGCACAGGCGGATAGTTAGGGTTTATCTCCCGTGCCATAACGTAGAAAATTATCTCTTGTGGAACTTATATCATAGTATTCATCAACCGTAAGCGTTTCGGTGAAAATCTCGTTCTGCCCCTCCGAGATATGCACTATCCATTCGGACTCGTTTCCGCTATCCCTGACTATTTCTGCATATTCGTGACGAAGCAGGACATAATTTCCGTCTATAAGCTGATACATATCTCGTCCGTAAGAAGCGGCACTATCATGAGTGATTGCGATTATTTGTTTAGTATCAGGAAAAAGCTGATACCCAGTGCGAAGCATATTAAAGAATGGAGTTTCTTCATATTTCCCTAAAACATTGTCCCATCGGAAATATTGGAACATTCTGTTTGCATTACCTCGCCCAACTTCAATTTCTAAATCTAAATATCCGTCAAAATCTATATCCACAAAAGAAATCTCATTTGACAAACTATTTGCGCTTATGCCATCTATTGACGATGTAAAATCAAAGGTCTGTGAAATCATTTCTGGGTTTTCCATGCACAATATAGAGATGCTGTATGTGTATTGCAAGCCATATTCCAGCATCTCTTGCTTATCTGTTTTCGTGATTTCAAAGGTAAATGCAAGAAAACCATCAGCAATAACATATTCAAACTTCTCTTCGCTAATAACACTATAGTCTATTTCCCTAAACTCATAACCCTCACAATGCTCAATAAGCAAGATAGCGGCATTACGGTAAATTTCACCAATTATTTGATTAAGACCACTCCGCGTTCCATTACCCCAACTATTTCGGTCTGGGCTATCTGGGAGAATATCGTAAACATCAAGCCATTCATTTGCAATTACAGTTTGTGCGGCAGCAATCATTTCATTAACGCTAACAGTATATTGTGTCAGTTTGTCTATATCGTCCTGATACTGACATTTTAAGGTCAACCACACAATCACATTATCATACTCGGCTTGGGATAAGATTGCCGACCGACTTGAACAGGAAAAGGTTTTGAAACCGAGCGAGTATTGGCAAAGCAAGGGTATTCGCAAGCCGGGGAAAAAATCGTCATTTAAGGACAGCCCCTATTACTGGTGCAAAAGCACAATCAATAAAATTCTCAATTCGCGTGAGTATATGGGC
>JGI994J12354_10004608_pt1 | contig 12293 bp, 12 predicted proteins | sample IntmicLarv3ML3BL_FD_12354 | JGI IMG/M metagenome (IMG submission 12354) | reverse complement strand
GATAATCTGCAAACCGCAAAAACACCAGTCCCAAAACTGGCGTAGCATATTCTGACGATTTTAGTTTTGAATTGGTTCTTAGGGCATCAGCAGCATCCCATAATTTTTTCTCGATAGAACTATTTAATACTGCCATTTTGATTCCCCCTGATTACCTTCTTGAAGCATCTCTCGTGCCTTGATTCCGTTTTTTTCACAAAAATCAAAAAACACTGAGCGCGTCATTTTGTTAGGATGAGTTTTTCCATTTTCCCATCTGTTGATAGTTGCAAAGCTAATTTGCAGGGCGTGTGCCATTTCCTCTTGGCTCATACCCAGCTTTTCACGCGAATATTTAACGATAACAGGAAAATTCATAAACACCACCCCAGAAAAAAGTATAACACATGACATAGCATCTGTGAACTATGAAATTGATAATATATAAAAATAGCACCAAGAACTCTTACAAATTGGTTCCCAACGCTATAGTGCAATTATACTAAACAATAATAAACAAATCCAGCAGATATCTTTATGTAAGTTATGTCACTATTGCAGGCTTATTAACGGTAAATTGTAGTTTGATTAGGTTTTCTAAAGTAAAATATAACTTTCGGAATAAACACATAGCATGTACTTTCCTGAATATTAGGATAAACTATAGTATTGATTATTTGCATAGATCTTAAAATATAATTTGCTTAAGATATTTATTATTAATATTTAGGTTGTAAAAATATATTTTTTGTGTTATGACGTGCACATAGATAAATTAATTCGTCAAGTTTTCAAGCAGCTTGTGCGCAATCGCGAAAGCGTTGTAGCCAACTCCTATCTTTGGCCTCTTAACGAGGTAAAAAAAGAATACGATCAAACCACCAAATAATTTTTATCACTTCTTTTTTTCTATATCGTTTTCCATAGTTTCTCTTAATGGTCCGAGTGGTGATATACGACTTCTTTAGAGATCCTCTAAAATCAATGGCCTACGAATAATAGAGAAACAACTTTTTTTATCCATACCTCATTAAAAGCAAAAAGGTATGAATGTTTCTCATACCTTTTTGCTTTTTTCTATATATATGGTATCAAAATGGAATAGTGGTTTTTTGCCACACTTCAAACTACTTTTTATCTTTAATAGTCAGTCTCAATTTTTGCACCTGTTCTATCATAATTACTATATTTCAATTGTTCACCTGCAAGACTCTCCATAGAAATGACATATTCTCCCATCACCCTCGAAATTGCTTCTTGCGTTCCTTTTGGTATTACTAGGCGACATGGAATACTCTGTTTCTTATAGTATTGCAATTCAATTAAATCTATATATGGCATATACACAATCCTTTCTTTTTTTTCACTAACCCCTTGATAAAAACCAAAGTGACTAATATGTATTCCTCTATCCGATTTTTCAAACCAAGTTTCACATTGCTCTTCTTTACTATTTTTATCCAATTGTAATGTTGTTAGAAAGCAAGCAACTCCATGTCTATCAGTTGTAACATAATATGCTGACTCAAATATTTCTGATAAGTTTCGAGCGTTAATATGCACATTAGCTATCCTGTCAAGCATTTCATCCTTTTTCCCTTCATATAATTTCCCCCATTTTCTTCCATAAATTAACTTTGGTATCATTGCAAAGCCTTTCCCACAGACAATACAACTCGGCTTTCTATTAAATCTTATAATTTCAGATAAGAAATTGGAATGCGTAAAGAGTATGTTCATAGTGTAAATTGCCTTCCGTTCATTAGTGACTACCCATTTGATTAAACTTCTATCAACACTATAAATGTATGTAACGTTAGGTGCCATAAAAACTACTCCAACTAATCTTGTCCAATTTGCAATTTCGCTTTCGCCAAAAATATTTTTATTGGCTGTACGGATTTCACCAGTAGAGTAAAAGACTCCTGACATGAGTAATAATTCATATTCTCTTCTTTTTTCGTCTGGTAAATTTCTATTGTAAATATTCAAGAGCTCTTCAAGCGGTGGTTTTTCTTGCGGGTCACTTATAATTCCGCTTGCCATACATAATCCAACTACATCCGCTACAATAACTTTTCTTTTTTCAGTTCTGCTTTTATTTAAATTAAGCGCTTGTATATCATTTAGGCTCTTATCTTTTTCGATGTATTTTTCTGTAAGCTCATATACCCCTTTTTCGGTTATTTGCAGATGCACTTTCCCATTTATTTTTATAGTTTCGATATATTCTTCTTTTACTAATCGGTTTACAATACTAGCATAATATTTGTAATTAAATTTTACAAACGGAGTATATAAGTTTTTACGCATGACATACCCTGCCCCATACAGGTATTCTAGAACATTTTGTGCTAATGCATTTTCATAAATAATCATAATTCTGCCCCTTCTATTTCTACAAGTTATTCATTCTATCTAAATTCGTCAAAGTCCTATTAAATTTTTATATGCTCTACTAAAACTCAATATCGTAAATTATTAATACTTTATTTGTTAGATGATTTAGAATTTATAATGTCTTAGATATTTTCACCTTTAATCTCTGACGATAACTCTTTTTTCATTCTAAACGCGCTAAAATAGCCATCTTTCACATTAGAACACATGGACTTTTGCATAGTTTATTTTTGGGATGCGAAAGTCCATGTGTTTATAAGCTTTACTTGAGCGGTTGAGAAGGAAATGTGTCGTGTAGATATTCGAAAAAATTTGGAAAATCTTCCATAAATATCAAAGTAGCTTCAACCAAGTCTGTGTCACTTTCTACAGCAGTGTATAAAAAAGAAAAGTTTTTAGGGTTATCGGAATGGTTAATTGATTCGGAAATAGCATTAGTTGTCTTTTTCGACTCCCAATTATCATTATCAAAAGCCCCCTGCCCTGTCAAATTAGTAGCATATCTTTTATATATCAATAAAAGTTTTTTGTTAGTAACTAATGGAAGATTTGTATGACTATAGAATTCCTCGAGCGCATATTTTAGTGAATGGTATATATCATATGAGCCTTTAAATAAACGTCCAATTAGCGGTGGAAGTGATATTCGGAGTATTATATCTTGATAATTTCCAATTACTATGTTTAAGTCACCTACAAACTTTTTTCGATTTTCATAATAATCCAACTTATTTGGGTTTAAATATGCGCAACGAAATGCCATTAAAATCTGTGTTGTGTTCTCAATAATTTCAATTTTTGTATCTTCGGGTAATTCACTAATATTTTTAATCTTAGTAATATCATATTGCCTTTTATCTAATGCTTTTATACGGTTCAAAATAAATTCTGATGATTCTAAGTGAGGTGTTCTTATAGAGTCATTTGTGTCTTTATTTAACGAAGATACAAAATATCGCTTATTTGAAACATTGTGTGAACTCAAATCTATACCATTGTTAACCTCATCAATATAGTCTTTGCTTTGTTCGTCTTCATCATTAAATTTTGAAATTCTTCCCCATTCAACTTCTTTATCTTTTACTTTTTCTATGATATTAAAATCATACTCATCATTTACTTCACAAAAGTACACAAATCCCAACTTTTGCAATGCTTTCAAATCACAGCCACTCTCAATAATTGCTATGCGTTTAGTTTTTGGTCTATGTATAAGCGGCACATACTGTTGCGAATAAATTTCTGCACTTTCATGTTCCATTCCTTTCTCGATATAACCAATTTGAATAAAAATTTTATCTTTTGCAAATTCTAATAGCCATGGATATGTAGCTATTTCAAATTCAACATACTCTTTCACTATTGCCATAAATATTCTAAATGCTTTCGCACGCTTCTTTGTATCATTATCCCATTTTGCATTTTTCGAACTAAATACTTTATCCCCTAATTGATAACACACGTGTGAACGAGTGGCAATATAGATGGATTGCATTGCAACATCTTCGCTGAGATTGCAAATATCCATCAAATATTTTACTAGCAATTTAGACGGAATTACCTTCATCTTTTTTACAATTTTTTTAATAACTTCATTATACATATTTACATTCCTTTCTCTTTTTACAACTCTTTGTTTTCTAAAGATATGACTACATATCTTGTTTTGACCTAAGCTTATTAGATAAAAAAATTGAGCGCCTCTGCTTTCGATGCGCTCAATTTAATTTCATTCTATTTACTTTTCGGAAATAAATCAAATAATTCATTTATATGTGTAGAACCAAATGTTCTACATTACATAATTTTAGTAGAATAAAATACGGTTTCACTTCTATATATTATTTTTAAAGCTTTTGTTTCTTACATTCGATCTTGGAGCAATCAAAATTTCGTTCACCAAGCTTAATTCCACAAGAAAAGTAGAAACAGTTTCACAATTTGACTAAATTTGACATCAGGCAATTTAGAACGATTTATATACTTGTTTTTTGTTTTTATAACTAGAAATTATCACCCTTTCTCTGTTTTCTTCTAGTTATGACCCTAATATTATTATACTTGCATAACAATTGCCGGAATATCTTCATTTTCAGTTTTGCCGCTGTTTCTCTCGCAGTGCTTGCTACTGGTTCGTAATCTTCAGTTAGCAAGTTCTTTATTTCTGAAACTACATTTTCAAACAACGCTGTCATTTTATTCTCATTTCTCGCTGTTGCAGTTTCTGTGGATTGTCAAGCTCTCTGCAAAAATTTTCGATAATTAGACTATCAATCTAACAGTGCCGCGCTGTTTTCGAGACACCCAATTTGTTTTTATATTTATATTCTATTTACTTTTCGGGGAGTTTGCAAAAAGAATAATATTCTTATAATATTGACTTTTAGGAATTAATCAAAAAAAAGCCGTTCTTACAAAAAGGGTTTTTGTCATCATACCTTATAAAAAAGGCATCTTACCTTTCACTTCATTGAAATAGCTAAAAAAAATGATAAAATACGTTTATACACATGCTAAGAGGGGTGAACAAGTGAAGTTTATTATGGAACAATCTCTTGATTGCAAGGAAACTGAAATTAAAGTAACATACGCGTTGCTTGATGACCGACTTAAACGCCTAATTGAACAAATTAAACTTTATTCTTTTTCTATTATGGCGGAAAAAGACGGAATATCTATACCTATTGCTCTGGAAGATGTTTATTATTTTGATTCTGTAGACAACAAAACATTTTTGTATTTAGATAAGGATGTTTACCGCTATAGCAAAAAGCTTTACGAACTTGAAGATTCACTTAGTAATACATCTTTTGTTCGAATAAGCAAAAGTTGCATTTTAAATACATCTGTAGTCGCATCCGTACAGGCACAGTTTAGTGGACGTATAGAGGCAACACTTAAAAATAACGAAAAATTAATTATATCAAAGCATTATATAAAAAGCTTCCGCGATAAATTCGTATTGTAATAGGAGTGATATTATGAAAAAACTTTTGATAATAACATGTACAAGTTTCACCGCTGTTATTTTGTCCTTCACACTTTTAGCTAAATTTGATTTTGCCCCGACAATGACAAACAGTACACCTATTCAAGTTTTTATCCTAACATTAAGTATTGCTGCTTTAATGTCCCTTGGTGAAATAATAGAGGATCGATTTGAAATCAATAGCCTATGGGCAGATGCATTAATTCGTCTTTTCATTTGCTATTCAACTATTTTTTTAGAAGGACACATTTTTGGATGGTTTGAAGCAACTCCTTCAGCAATTCTTATCATTACGCCTATTCTGGTTCCTGCTTTCATTATTACATATTGGGTAAGTTATTCAGTTAGTGTTGAATATACTGAAACTATCAATCAAATTATTAAACGAAAAAAGTAAATTACAAATCTTAAGCTGTTCGCAAATTCGCGGACAGCTTTTTACATACTGTTTTTGTCATTTCACCTAATATAATCTCCACTATAGCCATAGTTGTATTGTTTAAACTCTAATCTTGGATTATGCTTTGCCAATAAAGGAGGCTGCGTTATATGCCAGCAATTATTAAAGTTGAAAATTTGAAAAAGAGCTTCGGGTCCATTGAAGCGGTGCGTGGTATTAATTTTCATGTAGAACAAGGACAGTTGTTTGCCTTTTTAGGGCCAAATGGTGCCGGTAAATCCACAACTATTGATGTGCTCTGTACCTTACTCACTCCAAGCGATGGTACTGTAGTTATTGATGATCATGCTCTCGGAAAAGAAAATGAATTAATTCGAAAAAATATAGGTGTTGTTTTTCAAGACAGTGTATTGGATCCGCTTTTAACAGTACGCGAAAACTTGACGATTCGTGCAAAATTTTACGACCTGACAAAGTCTCAAGTAACAAGCTCAATACAAACGGCTGTGGAAACAGTTGATGCTACAGAGTTTTTGGATAGACCGTATGGGAAGCTTTCAGGTGGACAAAGGCGTAGAGTTGATATTGCAAGAGCTTTAATAAATACTCCTAAAATATTATTTTTAGATGAACCAACTACAGGGCTAGACCCAAAGACTAAAGAAAGTGTTTGGCAAACTATTTTCGATTTGCAAAAAAAAGAAGGTTTGACCGTTTTTTTGACTACTCACTATATGGAAGAAGCGGCAACCGCAGACTATATAGTTATTCTAAATCACGGTGAAATAGCTGAGCAAGGTACGCCATACAGTTTAAAGGAAAAACACAGCACCGATACTATACGGATAAATCCGAAAAACAAAACTGAACTATTGAATCTTTTAAGTAACATGAAGCTACCTTTTGAAGAAAAAAACGATATTGTTACCATTAGAATTAAAAACACCATGGACTCTATACCCATTATCAAAAAAGCACAGCCATATTTAGAAAGCTTTGAGGTTATACATGGCTCCTTGGATGATGTGTTTTTGAAAATAACGAAGGGAGAACTTCGAAATGTTTAACTTTGCAGGACGCAATTTAAAAATATACTATAGGCAAAAAAGTGCCGTATTTTTTTCTCTTTTAGGCGTATTCATTATTATCGGCTTATATGTTGTTTTTTTAGGAGACGTATGGGTAACGGGATTTGAACTGCCGGGGAAAGAAGTTTTAATGTATAGCTGGATAATAGCTGGGATTGTTTCGGTATCTTCTATCACTACTGCAATGGGAGCATTCGGTAGCATGGTTGAAGATAGAGAAAGAAAAAACAGCAAGGACTTTTTCTCTTCCCCTGTAAAACGTAGCCATATAGTGGGTGGATACCTATTAAGCGCCTACATAATAGGTGTAACTATGAGTATTCTCTCTCTAATTTTAGGCGAATTATATATTTTCTTGAACGGTGGTTCACTACTTTCATTAACAGGTATGCTCAAAGCTTTAATCGTAATTCTTCTTTCCTCAGCGGCCTCTTCTTCCTTTGTGTTTTTCATCGTTAGTTTTTTTAAGAATAACAATGCTTTCAATACGGCAAGTACTATTCTTGGTACGTTAATCGGGTTTTTAACAGGCATTTATCTGCCAATAGGGTCTCTGCCAGAAGCAGTACAATGGCTAATAAAATTGTTCCCTGTTTCTCATGGTGCTGCATTGATGAGACAAATCTTAATGGAAACTCCAATACAATCCAGCTTTGCTGATGTTCCAGTTGAAATTCTCATGCAATTCAAAGTAGACCTTGGTATAGCATATACTTATGGAAATGCTACAGCTGGGGCGATAACACACGTTTTAGTTCTTTCAGGGACAGCCATTATATTTTTTTTATTAGCTTTAATTAACGTGTCACGAGAAAACAAATAAGGTAATGAAATCCGATTAAAGCTATTGCTTATTTTAAGTGATATGAATATTATCACTCTTTTCTCCCTATCTCTTTCAATTTTATTTACTATTCTCCAATTACAACACCTTGCACCTAACTATGTATAAAATCAACAAAAATAAACCGCCAAAATAAAAGGCGGTTTTGTTTTTATTTGTCGGTGTATTTTTTTATTAGTGAATGCCAATTTTATTATTTCTAATTTATAATTTTCACCATATTTTTGTGCTGAATGCTAATTGAATGCCATTCAAGCGCTCTCCAAATATGCGCATATAGGCATCCTCAATATCAATTTCAAAATATTATAATTTTTGTCCAGCCTAAGTTTCAGTCTTCTTTTCGTTTTGCCTTCTATATTTGCTATTACTACTTGGCATAGTTTTCTTTCTCCTTTTCTATGCATATGGTAACAAAAATAGGTGACGGTTTTTCGCCGCACCCCAAATAAGCGTTTTGTATACTGATGCCTTTTTCATTTTGTTATCAACAATATATGGAATACCTAAGTTATTATGACTAGACATAATAATATCTCTTTGACGTAAATCGATATAGTCATTAGAAAACGCTAAAAAATCTTCCATTCCTTTTGTGGCCTGAAGGGTTATTGATAGCAATATTTTAGCAGCAGAATCTCTTTGTTCTACTTTTAACCGGTGAGATTCACGCATTTTTTGAAAGATGCTCATCTGAACTCCCTAAAGAATAATATTTATCTTATACAACACAAAATTGTGTGAGAATATTATACCTTATTTGGTCAAAAAAAGCTCCTGAAGTTTCTTTTCCCGAACCCAAAAACACAACACCTTCAAAAGTAAGCAGTTAATTTTCTATTTACCCCTTGAGCGTTTAATTGTTATATAAGTTCCTCTTTGTATAATATCAAAAAAGAGATACCATTATTGGTTTCTCTTTTTGTAGTAAAAACTTATTTAAAATTAATGATTAGTTCTTTGTCGCATGCGGTAGCAACTTTTTTTAGAAACTCTACAGAGGGATTTAATACTCCATTTTCTAGCTTGCTAATGTTGGCCTGTGAAGTACCAACTTTTGCAGCAAATTCTGCTTGTGTGAGATTTGCAGCTAGTCTAGCATCAATTACGGCTCTAATTAACTGAAACTCAGGTTCCAAAGCGTCATATTCTTTTTTTATTTCAGGATTCTTCTCTAAAAGATTCTTTTTGTACTCTTTAAAATTCATTACTTTAAAACCTCCTTATATAGTCCTCATAATATTTTTGTGCAATATTTATTTCGCTTTCAGGTGTTCTTTGTGTGTGTTTTGTAAAGCCATGAAGAAGAATAAACTGGTTTTCTTTATCCTTCGGGGCAAAATAGAAAATACGTTGAATATCATTTGAAAATTGTATTCGTAACTCCCATATTTTACCGCGAATCTGTTTTGAATACTTGGTCGGTATAGAAAACCCATACTTCTCAAGTAATTCTATTGTGCGAAGTGTTTTAGCCATTTGTTTTGGTGACAATGTAGCTAAGAATTCTTCTACCGGGCGTTCGCCATTTTCTTTTTCATAAAATTCGATATTCCACATAACAACTCCTTTTACTATTGAAATTATATCATATATAACATAATTGTCAATAAGTCGTTTTTTTCTCTATTAATTTTTTATTAATAATAATGCTGTCTGAGTTTCAAATTGCTTTTCTTCCTGTCCTATTTATTGACTATTATCCAACCCTATTGTCTGCTAGTTTTATATATTATTAAAATTTTCACATATAAAAAGAATGCACTGCATTATATAAATTGCACAGTGCATTCTTTATTGTTGCAATAATTCCCTTTCATTAATCATTTACTGATAAAATACAGTTGATTACCACGTCTTCGAAACATTAAGAAATATTATATTTAAAAATTCTGCAAAGGATATTCTTTAAAGAATTTTGAGAAAATTTTGACATCACGATAACTTGCGCGATAGTTTTTCCACACCAAATATAATTCCACAGGCATAATTTGTTTTAGTGGAAGTTGAATGATGTCATCCGATTCGTTGATTACATCAGAAAACAAGAATGTTGCACCAAAATTTCGCCGCACAAGGTCTTTAATAGTGCTGAGTTGACCAATACGCAACAATATTTTAGGATTGATATTTACAGCGCAAAAAGCTTTAGTAATATATTCGCTTATAGTGTAACCGCCATTATACATAATAATTTTCTCGCCTGATAATTCTGCTACATCAATTTCCGTGCGATTTGCGAAACGATGACTTTTTGATACACAGTATTTTATTTCAGTGTTGAGAATTTTTTGATAAGAAAGATTTGAATAATCACGCTCAGCATTATCAGGCAGGCTAATAATTGCAATGTCAATCTGATCGTTCATCAACTCTTCAAGCAACTCCAGCGAACCTCCCTCATTAAGCTCTAGAGATATATTAGGGTAATATTTTTCAAATCCTTCAATTACATGTGGGAATACAATAGTTCCTGTCATAGGAGGGATACCAAATCTAACTACTTTTTCGTTGCTACCGAGTAGTATCATTTCTTGATTGAGTTGCTCTAAGTTCCCGACAATACTACTTACTCGTTCGTGATAATACCGCCCTTCCTCGGTAAGAGAAAGTCGATTTTTTACTCTGTGAAATAAACTGATGCCCAGTTCTTTTTCCAACGCACGGACAGCATCACTTATGGTAGGTTGGGAAACATGTATTTCCCGTGCAGCTTGTGAAATGTTTTCATATTTCCCCACCAAAATGAAATACTGGAGTTGGTTAAAATTCATACCACGCCTCCCTATCAATAAAAAGAATTTTCAAGAAGTGGAGTCTTACTTGTACGGAGTGTAATTCTTATATAGATTATAGCGACAATCGGTGCATAAAAGCAATACCCCCGCAATTTATTAGCAGGAGTATTGCCATATTAACAACTAATATATTATCTGTACTTATGTATACCTCTTGTCTAAGTAGTTCATTATCCCACCCAAGAAATGCTTGAAAGTATGGCAATCATAACTCCAGCAATAGAAGCGAGAATACCCATAAGTGGTGCTGAGTACTTAATCCACTGCACGTAGTCTACATCGGCAAGGCCCAGAGAACCTGTCAACGGACCAGACATTGGAGTTAATGTGTTTGTAAGACTGTCGCCCATTTGGTAAGCAAAAGCTACTACTTGGCGTGTAAGTCCACATACGTCGCCAATGGGAGTAAGAACTGGCATCATTATAGCTGCTTTAGAAGTGCCACTGGGGATGAAAAGGTTGAAGAACAATGTAAATAGAAAAATACCGATACCGGCCATTGCTAGGCCACTATCACCTAAAAGGCTAGCTACAGCAGCTGAAATGGTGTGGATGACGTTACCTTCACTAAGAACAAAGCCAACCACGCGTGCCAAACCCATAACTAAACAGATGCCACCCATATTTTGCGCACCTTTGAAGAATGTCTTTCCCATTTCATTTGCTTTTTTTCCGTAAACGATAATGTAAGAAAAAATTGCATTTAAGATAATAATTGCGGCCAAGTATTCTTGCCCCCAACCCCATGCTTGGGCTGCTAGAGCATAAAAAACATAAACGCCAAACATTACCAAAGCTACTATTATACCGCGCATCGGGAAACTTGCACTTTCAATCTCTTGCATATCAGAATCTGGTTCCAAAACGCCTCCCACAAAACTTTTGTTGGGGTCTTTGGAGATTTTCATCGCATAACGAGTTAAATACACAGCGTGAACAATTGTGAAAATAACCAATGTAAGCGCACGCACTGTCATACCTGACAGTGGCTGTACATCACAAAGTTGCTGGAAGATAATAATCATATTAGAGGTAAAACTAGCACCTTGGCCGAGAAGATAGCCTAGATAGAACATAGACATCGCTACTATTCGGTCAAGCCGAAGTTTTTTACAGATAACGATGCCGACAGTAACGAAGGCAATCATAGAGTCACCACCCGCAAAGGCACCTAAGAGAGACATCATAACTACGATTGCTGGAACTAAAACGGTAACGCTCTTGTCTTGCAACTTGTAAACGCCGTAGTTTAGAATATCGGTGAAAGCACCAGTCTCGATGATGCAGGAAATGGCGCCACCTGCCACCAGCATTAGCGAAATGATGGAAGAGGCACTTTCAATTCCGCGTTTGACCATTAAAAGAGCCTTCCAAGGAGAAATAGGTTTGCGCTCAACCAAGTGATAACTTCCTGCAATCGCTTGGTTGTTCGCATCCATTTCATACACACCTGTTGGAGCTATATAGGTGAGCAGACATGAAATCAAAATCACGAGGGTGATGATGATTAGGATATGCGGAACGTTAAACCCGCTTTTCTTTTTAGCTGTAGTGCTACTTGCTGATTTGTTGTCAGACATTTTTTCACTCCTCTCGTTTTTTACAAAACAATTTTATACACGATATTAACTGTCTAGAGTACCTAGTACAACGCCAAACAAGGCAATTTTCTCCTCGATAGAAGAAATTCTCATGGATTCATCAAATGAATGTATTTTATACATATATGGGCCGAGTCCATCAACAGTAGGAACACCTTTAGAGCTGAAGTAGTTGCCGTCGCTGCCACCTCCAG
>JGI994J12354_10004607_pt1 | contig 12293 bp, 12 predicted proteins | sample IntmicLarv3ML3BL_FD_12354 | JGI IMG/M metagenome (IMG submission 12354) | reverse complement strand
CGTCGTTGCAAAGACCAAAGAAGTGAAGCCTATGCTGGTCACCGGAACCGCTCTCATGACAACAACCATGACAGCATTCCCCGCAGTAGCCAAACTCCTCGTTGAGAACAAGATAAACGTGCCCCTCATGGGATGCGGCGGTGCAGTCAACAGAGATTTCGCCAACTCATATGATCTGGGTATATATTCCGAGAAAGCCCCCCAGACCCCTAAGATCGCAGACAAGATCAGGGCTGGATATGACTGGATGAAGATAAGAGAAGAGTGGGACAACATAGTTGGCGGTGCATAAAATGGCAGTTACAAGATACACAAAGATGGAATACGCAAGTGCGGATGATATGATATTCGGAACAGCAAAACACCCTGTTTCATACGGATTCGGATTGAAGATCGGAGCCGGAAAGGTCATCCCTGAGATCAACTATGCGCCCAGGCCCGGAACTGAAAAGGATTCGGAGAAACTGAGAAGAGAATATGTGGATTACATTTCCAAGGATATCCTCAACAGAGCCATCACGGTCGGATTCCCCGATGTTCAGTTGGAGACAGAATGGGTCTCACAGATGAACCAGGAAAAACTCGCTGCACCGGTCGTTGCCGGTCAGAAAGCGATATGTGAGAAATTCTACGAAGAGTACGGACTCAACAGTGCGGTAAGGCACACGATCCCCGATCAGCGTGAGGCAGACGAAGGTCTTCTTCCCGGCATGAAAGGAGCACACGCATACCCTGAGAAACTCTTCCAGTGCGCCGAAATTGCATGTGAGAACGGTGCAGACAATCTTTCTTGCGAGACAGTCGGCGGAAAAGAACTTGCTGACTACGCAGTCACCAACGGGGATATCATTGCATTCCTGTTCGGTGTAGGATACTTGGGTTCCATTGACATGACCTACGTATGGGGCGAGTTCGCAAACATTGCAAAGAAACACAAGGCAGTAGCCGGTGGAGACACCAACTGTTCCGGTGCGAATGTTTCAATGTTCATGGCTGGCGGATACCAGGACAACGATGTTCAGAGAACATTCTCCGCGGTCACAAGATGCATATCCGCGGCAAGGACACTTGCTGCATGGGAAGCCGGCGCAGTAGGTCCCGACAAGGATTGCGGATACGAGGGTCCGATCGTTAAATCGATCGCGGGAAAACCCTGTGCCCAGGAAGGAAAGAACTGTCAGTGCGCTCACTGTGACCTTCAGGGTAACCTGATGGCTCAGGTTTGTGACCTTTGGTCCAACGAGTCCGTCGAGTACCACCCCGAATTCGGAGGTTCGTCTGTTCAGTGCTGGCTCGGATCCATCGGATACGAAGCAGCATTGATGAACACTGCGATCCAGATGAAACAGGAGAAGACCCTCAGGGACCTCTACATGTACGCAGACAGATACAGAGGACCTGAAGCATACGTCCTCGCATACGACAACGCGTACGAAGTCGGAAAGGCCATCGCGGGTAACGGAAACAACCTGTACCTTCGTGCAAAGGCAGCCGGTCTTACCGGAGCGAAGATTGTCCTCAAGGGATACGAGAACAAAGAGTTGGGACTCACCAACAAACAGCTCGATACCCTCAATGACATAATAAAGAAGCTCGAAGCACTCCCTGAAGAAGAGTCAAAATTCGTTGAATATTGCGCTAAAGAATTCAAGGATGTTCCGAACTTCAACCTTAAAAACTACGGTTTGTAAACCAACTAACCATAGTTTCTCCTCCAAACTTTTTACTTTTTTTAATCATAAATATTAGGGAAGTTCTGTTATTGTTCCTTTCCCTGGCGGTGAGAAATTAGTTATAATCACCTTACGTTTCTACATCATGGGCAAACGCGACGGCAACGCTGGCATGACGCCGAAAGAAAAAATGATCCTGATATCGATCGTGTTGGGAACATTCATGGCCGCCTTAGATGTTACGATAGTGGCTGTTGCATTGCCGACCATGGCCATAGAATTATCAACGCCGGGAAATACAGGAAGTATCTCATGGATCCTTCTGGGGTACACGTTGGCCATATGTTGTCTCATACTGTTTTGGGGTAAATTGGGGTCCAATATCGGCTATAAAAAAGTGTTTCTGACAGGAGTTGTGGTATTTACCGTCTTTTCCGCACTCATCGGATTGGGAGGGACAATAGACGGAATAGGTCTTAACGCCGTGATATTCATGAGGGTTGCCCAAGGTATCGGAGGAGGAATGCTCACATCGATGGGATTGGCGATGGTGTCATCGTATCTTCCCAACAGCAAAGGATTCTCCGTGGGAATAATAACACTCGCAGCATCTGCGGGGACCGCATTCGGACCGGCTTTGGGCGGTGTCCTTTGTAATTTTCATTGGTCGTACATTTTCTTCATCAATGTTCCGATAGGTATCCTTTGTTTGTTGATGTCCAAAAAATACATGGCGGGTGTGAAAGAGATCAGAGATGTCGAGAAGAAAAAATTGGACATGATAGGCGTTGTACTGATGGTAATAATGATGTTCTCCCTGATCTATTACCTGAATGTCGGAAAGGACATAGGATGGATGTCGCATGAAGCCATATTATTGATTTCGACCCTATTCATTTCCGCGGGATGTCTCGCATGGTGGGAGCAAAAAGCAAGGGATCCGATAATCCCCCTCAGACTCATCGGAACCAGAGATATCTTGAGAGGGAATATCATCGCACTGTGCCTTTTCGCGGCAATGGCAGGAACATATCTGCTGATGCCGTATTATCTCCAAGGGTGTCTCGGTTATTCTACAGTGGAGATGGGATTGATATTGATAGCAAATTCCTTGGGGATGATGGTTGTCGGCCCTACGGTCGGGAAGATATCCGACAGAACCGGGCTCAACAGCAGATTCGTCTCCATCGGATGTCTGGTCACTGCTTCTGGATTTTTCCTGATGACCATGCTTCAGGCGGATTCGGGATTATGGTATATTCTGCTTTCCTTGTTCGTAATGGGCATGGGAATAGGCATAGCATTGGTATCATGCACGAACCATTGCCTCGGTCATTCCAAAGAAAACGAAAGCGGTCAGGTGTCAGGACTGATCAACACATTCAGACAGGCCGGGAGTACGGCGGGTGTTGCAATATTGGAAGCTGTATTTGCCAGTGCGATCATCGTGCCTGCGATCATAGACCCTTCAGATCTGGATTGGTTGATGTCGGGATTCAAACCCGCATTCTTTGTTGCATTGTTGATCTCATTCGTGGCATTTTTCTTATCCATGACATTGAAGGACAAACCCAGAGAAATGAAAACAGTTGTGGAATGAAGATCATACCTTTCGGGTGTATTATTAAATAAGTGAAATTAAAAAAGTTTAGGAAATGATCAGACAGGTTCAGCTACCGGATCCTCTGTTTTAGGTTTTCTGAGCAGTACTACACAGATTATGGCGAACACACAAGCTACTGCAGCGAGTACGAACGACATCGTGTAATCGGTTCCCCCATTCAGCAATATGTTCGAGATGAAGGGGAACACGAGTGCGGAAGCACCGAATCCAAGCATCACGAACCCATAGTTGCTTCCCATGTTTTGAGCTCCGAAATGATCGGAGGTCACTGTGGCGTATATTCCCGCCGCACCGCCGAAAGCGAAAGTTATCACTGCGAGGCATATCAGGAAGAACACACCCTCCGCGAAAATGATTCCTATCGATCCGACAATGGTCATTCCGGAGATGAAGAACAAGGACATCATGCGACCTATCTTGTCAGATACCCAGGTGATGAACAGTCTTCCGGACGCACTGCAGATCCCGATCAACGGAACGCACAATGAGACAAGATCACCGAGTTCACGCTGGTTTCCCAATTCTTTGACCGCAGGATTCATTATGAAGAATGCCGCAAGTACGAAGAAAAGAGAGAATGTGATAAGATAGAATGATCTTGTTCTAAGCATCTCTTTTGTCGTATATTGTTTCTGTTTGCTTGGTGACATAGGTCCACGTAGATTGTTGATATATTCCGCGGTCGGATTTTTGATCAACAGGGCTGCGGGGATACAAAGTATCAGGAAAGCTATGCCGAACATCTGGAATGTTGCCGGAACTCCGAACGAAGGCAGGAGGTTCTCGGCCAAAGGTCCGAATATAACGAGTGAGAATCCGAATGCACCGACCATTACACCTGTGGCGAAACCTTTCCTGTCATAGAACCATTTTTGGATCGGGGACACAGTGCACGTATAGACGACACCTACTCCGAATCCTCCGATGAGCCCGTATGTCACGTATATCAATTCGGGGAATGAAGAGGTTACGAAAGATGATGCCAATATCCCTACGGACATCATTATGGCTCCGGAGAGACATGTTGTCCTGGGTCCGATCTTATCCATTATCCTTCCGCCGATCAGAATACCTGCCACGAAAGCCACCAGCATGAATGATGCTGTGAGTTTTGCTGCAGAGGTATCCCAGCCGCCCAGATATTCAGCTACGGGACCGTTGAATACGCTCCACATGTATATTATTCCGGCACAGAACTGTATGATCACTCCTGCGATCAGAATAATATATCTTTTCTTTTGCATTGACGGTTCAATTTCAGACATAAATTTTCCTTCTGAATGAATAACAGAAGTGAACTTATTATTTGAATATTTGTACATTGATGTATATTATTATACAATATAAAATTAATTAAGAGGTTTGAAAGAGTTTATTGATGCCTTAGTTACCAGAGTTCCTGGTCATCTTTGTGATATCGGCAGTTTCTGCCATTTCGACATCTACCATCTTATCCACTTTTGCAAGCCTGTCCTTTATGTCGGCCGCACTGGGGATGGGTCCAAGGATGTCATCTGCCTTACCGACGATCTTCTCGATATCCTTGATATCGGATATCGATCTGTCGGGTATGTTGGCGGCGGTTCCCATATATTGGGATACGCCCTCGATGAGCTTGGTGACCTCCATGGGGAAGAAGATCTTAGACGATTCTCCCTGTCCGACGCTCTTCAATGTCTCCATTGAGAGAACGGAAAGTGCTTTAGAATCGAGAGATGCTGCTCCTACGGAGAGGATCCTGAGTTTCTGTGCTTCTCCCTGACTCTCGAGTATGAGGGCAAGTTTCTTACCTTCTGCCTCAAGAACCATGGATTGCTGTAATCCTTCCGCTTCGAGTATCCTCGATTTTTTCTTTCCTTCCGCTTCGAGGATGGCTGCTTTCTTCAGACCGTCCGCCTGAAGGATGGCCGCACGTCTTCTCCTCTCGGCAGAGGTCTGCTCTTCCATCGAATCCTTGACCTTTCTTGCAGGGTCGACTTCTCTTATCTCGACACTTTCGACCTTTACACCCCATTTGTCGGTGTTCTCGTCGAGAATGTCTCTGAGAGTGACGTTGATCTTCTCCCTGTTGGAAAGTATCTCATCCAGTTCCATCTCTCCGATGATCGACCTGAGAGTGGTCTGAGCGAGGTTCATTGTTGCGAATCTGTAATCAACGATCTCAAAGAACGCATTCTTCGGATCGGTGACCTTTATGTACACAATAGCGTCGACGCTTACTGGCGAGTTATCTTTGGTGATGACTTCCTGGCTCGGAACATCCAGCACCTGCGTACGAAGATCAATCTTGACAACCGTGCTTATCAAAGGGAATACAAAATTCAGACCCTGGTTAAGGATCTTTATGAATTTTCCCAGCCTCATATACACGCCCTGTTCATAGGGTTGGATGATCCTGACGCTGCTCATCAGGACCGCAAGTATCGCAAGAACGATGAAAACTATCAATGCATATATCCATTCTTCCATGTTTTACCTCGAAAAGTGAATCGCGTTTCGAGATATTAAAGAATTCTATGGAAATAGGTTTATTCTTTCGGTCTCACTCTCACGTGAACGCCTTCACCGGCATAGATGATCACTTCGGTGCCTTTCTCTATGACCTCGTCCGATGTTGCACTCCATGTGTCCGAACCGACCTTGACCTTCCCCTTTATGCTGTTCGGGTCCGTCTTTACGGTGATAATGCCTGTTTTACCGACCATCGATTCCGTGACAGTGGTCTCCGGAGGTTCGGGTTTTGCCAGCATCTGGTAGAACTTGACAGTGAGGATACTCACTAAAAAAGCTACAATAATCACGGTCACCACAAGCATCAACGGATTGTCGAAATAACCATCCACAAAATAGCCCAGGATACCGATGACCATCAATATCGCACCGGGAATAACGGCAAAGAACCCGGGAGTTAGAGCCTCTATGATCAACAGGATTAGACCGATTATCATGAGTATTATGGCTATTGATGCTGGATCCATGCTACCGTATCGTAAAGTAAGTATTTCAAATCTCGCAGAATAGGTTTAGAAAATAGATAAATTGTTTGAAAATATTGAAGTGATTATTCAATCAGCCCTTCTTTTCGGAGTTCATCGAGCATCTCCTGTACCTCTTTGGCACCGTGCTCGAAGAATTTCATTTCAGTCGGATCGAGATATCTCATGAGCGTTATCAGTTCGCCCATGTGCTCTTTCTCCTCGTCGCGGATGTCCTGCAACACTTTCTTTGCGATGGGATCATCGGTGGCTTCCGCGTGAGCGTCGTACAGGTATATTGCCTCAAGTTCACTGGCGATATCTATCCTCAGCGCCTGAGCGAGTTCCTGATTGGTCATCTTTCTGTTAACGTTCCCTGAAAAGGGGTTGGGAAAACTTGGCATTTTATTTTCACCTTTGTTAAGAATCGTATCCGAAGTAAAAATAAATGCCGATTGCTTCGTTATGTCTGAAATACATGATTTCAGCCACTCGAAATCGAATAATGAAAAACGATATCGCGGTCAAAAGACAATGGTGGACAAGGCGAGATTCGAACTCGCGACTTCTGCCTTGCGAAGGCAGCGATCTACCGGGCTGATCTACTTGCCCATTGAGTGCATCTTCATTGGCACAATGGATATAAAGTTTTCACATGAGAATCGACAACAATATGGTGAAAAAACATTTCACGACAGTTTTAATTTATATGGGGTTGCACATGATGGCATCATATCGAATCTGTTCCAGAACGATTGTGATTGTCTCCGGGGGGAGTGTGCATAGTGAAAAAGAAAAATCGCCGTGACAGGGACGACGGGATCTTCGTTGAAGAGTTGAACGATTTCAACCGATTTATTCCCTTCATTACGCCGTCGCGGATCGAGAGACAGGTTTACGGCACGGTAAGTATTGACGCCACCAATCTTCTGGAGTATATCGCGGAAAAGAAGGCCACCGAAGGCAATGTTGTGACGCTGTATACAACGATCGTCGCCGCTTTGGTAAGGATGATCGCCATCAAGCCGCACATGAACCGTTTTGTTAAAGGGTACAGGACATATCAAAGAGAGAAGATAGAGGTCGGACACATAGCGATGGCATCGATGGACGAGGATTCCGTAAGGATGATCCATAAAACCCCGTTCGGGCCGGAAGCCGACGTGTTCGACGTCTCGAACGGAATGATGCGCGACATAAAAGAAATGAAGAACGGAGATTCATTCGGTTCCAACAAATTCATAAGCAAGTTCGGAAGGAGCCCGAGGTTCTACACGAAACTAATGTGCCGCCTCAGTGATTTTCTCGATCGTCATGGGCGGCCGCCGAAAGCATACATGGAAACCGATCCGTTCCATTCGTCTGTTTTCGTCTCTAATCTCGGGAGCATAAAATGCATACCTCCGCTTCACCATCTTTCGGAATACGGTACGAACTCGTTTTTCGTAAGCATCGGACCCGTGGAGAACAGACCCGCGGTGGTCGATGGCGAAGTTGTCGCAAGGCCGTTTATAGACCTTGTGTTGACATTGGATGATGCAATTGCCGACGGTTTCTACTTTTCAAATGCCGTAAGAACACTCAGGGAGCTCTTGGACGATCCCCGTGTTCTGGAAGAACGCTACTTGCCAAAGGATGTTACTTTATGAGATCCCGTCCTTGGGAGACATATTACGGAAATACTCCCTCCAACATCTCATATCCTAATGTGGGGATGTACGAGCTGGTCTCGAACGCCGCAAAAAAATTCGCTGACAGACCTGCGTACGGATTCATGGGCAGCATCACAACATTCGGGAAAATGATGGAAGAGATCGATGCACTTTCCGAGGCCTTGGCCCTTCACGGTACAACGAAAGGCGATACCGTGGTCATATGTCTTCCGAATTGCCCTCAGGCCATTTGGTCGGTCTATGCGGTGAACAGGTGCGGTGCGATTTCCAAATTGGTCTATCCCCTGTCATCCAAAAACGAGATACGGGAACAAATAATCAATTCTCACTGCAAGTTGGCGATAGTCATTGATTCAATCGCATCGGAGTTCATCGAGGCATCCGAAGGAACAGAACTCAACACCATCGTGTACACAAATCTCGGGGATCCGCTGAGATTGATGGGAAAGATCGCAGTAAAATGGCTGGACGGCCCGAAAGCAGAGGTTCCTCCATCTACGAAGACCACTGAGATGTCGGATTTCGTGGAGAATCGCAAAGGTGTCGTACCAAAGATGCCCGACGTGTTCGGAACCGATAAAGCGCTCATGCTTTCAAGCGGAGGCACGTCCGGAAAGGTCAAAGAGATCGTGATATCCAATCTTAACGCGAATGCTTCCGCACTGCAGGCACAGGCAATGATAGACAACATGGAAGAAGGCAACTGTAAGACGTTGACGGTAATGCCGCTCTTTCACGGTTTCGGATTGATCGGAAACCTGCATATGGTACTCGCTTACGGAGGGTGCTGCGAGATGGTCCCCCGTTTCAATCCCGGTATGTTCGCGGAGCTTATTGGTGCGGTCAAACCCGATATAATTATGGGGGTCCCGACTCTGTATCAGTATCTTTTCACCTCCGATTCGCTGAAAGGGATGGATCTGTCCTTCCTGAAAACTGTGATCGTGGGAGGAGATGCACTCACATCCGCATTAAGAAAGAAGATAGAAGAAACATTTGCGGAGCATGGGTGCAACACCGTCGTAAGGGACGGATACGGTCTTACCGAATGTGTGATGCTCACCTGTATGACGCCCAAGAACGGCTGCAGGGAGGGATACATCGGGATCCCGTGTCCGGACACATTCTTCAAGATAGTCGAGACGGGAACGGAAAAGGAAAAGCCCTACGGAGAGGTCGGTCAGATCTGTATATCTGGCCCTACCGTGATGCAGATGTACAATGACAACAGGGACGAATATGCACCTCTGCGAACACATTCGGACGGAATGATGTGGTTACACACCGGTGATCTGGGTCTCATGGACAGTGATGGTTACATCGCATACAGGGGCAGAATAGATAGGATGGTCATATCTTCGGGATATAATGTGTATCCGAATCAGGTAGAAGAGATATTGAACTCGCATTCTGCCATCGACTGTTCCTGCGTTATCGGCATACCCGATGAAATAAAAACATACGTAGTAAGAGCGTTCGTAGTTCTGAACAAGAATGTCGAGAAGACGGACCAATTGGTCAAGGAGATCCAGAGGTATTGTCAGGATAACCTTCCAAGATATTCTGTTCCGAAGGACATAAGGGTCGTAAAGTCGATGCCGAAAACAAAGGTAGGAAAGATATCCTACAAGGACCTCGACGAAGAGAACGGCACACAGACCTGCTGATAGTTGATATACACATACCGTGTTTTCGAAACAGGTGGAAGGTATGGTAAAACTTACTGACGAGATAAAAACAGAGTTCGGCAAAATGAGGCTTTTCATGATGGCTACCGCTTCGAAGGACGGGGTCCCAAACGTTGTCCCTCTCGGAATGGTCATTCTTCAGGCCGATGGTGAAACGATATGGGTTGTGGACAATTTCATGAATAAGACGCTGGCAAACGTGAAGGAGAACCCCCGGGTCGCGATAGCGATATTCAATCCCGACGGCAAGGAATCTTATCAGATCAAAGGATCGGTGGTCGTTGAAAACTCCGGGAATGATTACGAAGCGGCCGTAAAATTCGCACATGAGAAAAGAGAGACTTTGCCCGCAAAGAACCTTTTGAAAATAAAGATCACAGACATGTTCTATGTCACTCCTGGGCCGAATGCGGGTAAAAGGGTTTGAAAAGGAAATGAGTGTTCTAAACACTCATTTCCGTTTATTTTTTATTCTTTCCTCTAGCCTTATTGACCAAGAACATCAAGCCTGTGACTATTATCAGCATGACTATCGGTATTATCGCATCGGTCACATCACCGAGTAACCAATAAGCGATGACCAATCCCAGGATGCCGAATATTCCGTACCTCTTGAGTATCTTTCCTCCGCCGAGAAGAATCGTGAATCCGATGATGATTATCCACATCACAAAACTCACGAGTACACGTGACGAATATCCAAGAAGTTCGTTGTCTCCGATTATATCCTCTATGAACCCCGATATGAAGTGTTCACAAAGCACAGGCACGATTATGATCAATATGAGAGTAAAGGCAATTCCGCCCAAAATGCCCTTCAATGCTCCGGGCTTCTCTTCTTTTGCCATATTGCATAATTGCGATTTGAGTTAAAAAGCTTTAATCTTCATCCTCTTCGTCTTTTACATATTGGGTGGCCCAGCCCATTGCAGCTGCAAATGGTATGAAGATCACGTACGCCAGGTTATTATTCATAGCATACAACATCAGGAAAAGGGCAATACCTGTAACGGCACCTAATATGGCGCCGTATTTCATATTCTTTCGTTTTCTTTCGGAAAAGGCCATAATCATACCTCCTTCTCGAGGATCTCTTCAACGACCGAGACCATTTTGTCTACGATCTCTCCCGAGCCCCCGGTATAATTCGCGGGGTCCATGACCTTTACGACCTCGTCCTTTGTGAGAACTGCCATAACGTCTGCTCTTTCAAGGAGGGCATCCCTAAGGTCGATATTTCTCTTCACAGACTGCATCGAGGCTTCGCGGACGATCTCGTGCGCATCCTGTCTCCCGATCCCTTTTTCGACCAATTTCATCATCACAGGTTCGGCCATGATCAATCCTTTTGCGGATTCTATGTTGCTGATCATTTTCTCTGCGTGTATCTCTAGGCCGTCGAACACTTTGTTCATCTTCGTGAGCATCTCGTCAAGGAGAACAAACACATGCGGAAGTGTGAATCTTTCCGCCGACGAGTTGGAAAGGTCTCTTTCGTGCCACAACACTTGATTTTCGAACGTCGGGATCAGGAATCCCCTCAGTATTCTCGCAAGTCCGCAGACATTCTCCGACATTATCGGATTCCTCTTCTGGGCCATTGTCGAGCTCCCTACCTGCTTCTCCGTGTTGAAAGGTTCGGATGCCTCTCCGATCTCCGATCTCTGAAGGTTCCTCACTTCAGTCCCGTATCTTTCCAAAGATGTTGCGATGTTCGCAAGAAGACATATGAGTTCGGTATATCTGTCGCGGCCGACGACCTGTGTCGCAGCGGGTTCGTAGGTCAGGTTAAGATCTTGCATGACCTTGATTTGGATATTCATGAAATTCGGGCCTAAAGCCGCACCGGTGCCGACTGCGCCCGCCATTTTTCCCGCACATGCCCTGGGAATGATCTGGATCAATCTTTCTCTGTGTCTGACCAATTCTGCGATATATCCTGCGATCTTGAACCCGAATGTTATCGGTATCGCGAATTGAGCGTGTGTTCTTCCTATTTCCAGAGTATTTCGTTCTCTTTTCGCGAGTTTTGCGAATGTAAACAGAAGGATGTCGACATCCTCCTGGATAACATCGAGAGCATCTTTGATCTGTAACGCTGTTGCGGTATCAACGATGTCGTTGGAAGTTGCACCCAAGTGAACGAATTTGCCCGCGTCCCCTTTACACTGTTCCGTCATCGCTTTTACCATGGCCATAACATCATGGTTGGTGTCCTTTTCGATCTCCTTGATCCTTGACACTTTCACTATGCTCAGATCGGCGACCCTGGTTATCTCGTCTGCATCGGCATTGCTGATGGTGCCGAGTTTTGCATGTGTTCTTGCGAGGGCAGCCTCTACTTCCATCTGGTATTTGATGCGGCTTTCTTCGGAGAAGATGGATTTCATCTTCTTCCGACCGTACCTATAATCGAGGGGGCAGATACAATCATCCATTTGATATCGAGTTTCGGATTGCATGAGACTATTTATATGATGGGTATGACTAGACGTATTATCTGGATTGTCGAACACTAACGCGCACAGTTGTAGAAACACTTATAAACGATACGCCTTATAGTGGCACAAAAGTGGGCCATACTTTTGATTATGGCCAAGTTGAACAACTGAGTGATGATTTATGGATGAGTTTGTGGAGGAAATACAGCAGATTGATTC
>JGI994J12354_10004606_pt1 | contig 12294 bp, 14 predicted proteins | sample IntmicLarv3ML3BL_FD_12354 | JGI IMG/M metagenome (IMG submission 12354) | reverse complement strand
ACCGTTGTGGTAGGTAACCCTGCCAAAGTTTTGAAGACGTTATGATCAGAATTCTCTTTTGATGAATGCGATCCATGCGAGTATCAATGAAACTGCTCCCCATCCAATCATGGTTAGTGTAGACATGTAAACATCAGATGCTTTAAAGAAATATTTACTCAGATCTATTCCTGTAGCATCCATTACTAACTGAAACGGTCCGTTAAGGTTATCCATGAATTCAGGTAAAACAGTAGCCATCGAATCTGATGCAATATTCAACATGAACCAATTATTATCCCCGATAGCCGTTGAAAAGATCCTCAGAAAAAGGAATAAGAAAAAGAATGTTATTATCGCGGATGTGCTGCCTTTTTTCATCACGGCGCTTAAGAATATCGCTACTGACGATGCCGCCACAAGGTAGACGAGCGCCAATCCCAAAGATAACATGAATTCACTTGGTATGCCCCCTCCAATAGCCATGACAATGATCGCTAAAAGCACATAAAGCACAATGATCATGATGGATTCAAGAATTATACACCCTACGACTTTTCCGATGAATATCGATGTCCTCTTCACTGGCTTGGTGAAAAGTATCAATGCCGTCCTTTCTTCAAACTCAGATACGATAACGACTGAAGCAAAAAGCGTCGCAGCAACTACCACCATTAGATTGATGTAAATCATGTAGTTGGCCATCACCTCTCCCGGTGTTTCGCCTAATCCCTCGTCCTGGAACAGGAGCGTCATGACCGTTGTGATGAATAATACCAGGAATATCAGTACAACATATATCGTGAATCTTTTGCTTCTGATAAATTTCTTTATTTCATTCCCTGCAACCACGTATGATTGTCTAAGATCATCAAGTCCGAAATACATCATCTCGACTCCTTTATCAATCTCAGGTATGTAGATTCCAACGCATCTTCCTCAAATGCACTATGAACTCCGGCCTTCAATGAAGAAAGATCGGAGAAGAATTTCGAACGATATTCCATATTTCCTTTGAGAGACACTTCCACATCGTTTCCGCTACGCCTCGCAGACACCACATTATCTAGACGGGCTATCTTGTCCATCGTGTCGTCTGTCGGCACTTCGTCCATTTTGACTATCATCGTCCGTGTTCCGCTGGTTTTGAAAATAACGTTTATATCATCATGCAGGATCAAAGACCCATAGTTGATCAGTGCGATCCTGTCGCATAGATCACTGACCTCATGCAATACGTGTGAACTCATTATGACAGTGAGATTACTGGAATCACTTCTGAGATTTCTAAGAATGTCCCTCATTTCCGCCATTCCTCTGGGGTCGAGTCCTGATGTGGGCTCGTCAAGGATGATCACATTGGGATTGTTCATGAGTGATTGTCCTATAGCTATCCTCTGTCTCATTCCTTTGGAGAAAGTCCCAAGTTTCTTGTCAACCCAATCCTCCATCTTGACTTTTTCTAGAATGCGATAGGTCTCACTCTTGATCGCCTCGTTGGACATACCGATTATCTGCCCTACATACTTCAGGGTCTCTCTCGGTGTGAGATATCCATAGAATTCCGGGGTCTCGATGACAGTTCCCACATTGGTAAGTGCCGCTTTTGGATCCTTCGTCACATCGATCCCGTTTATCCTGACCTCTCCTGAGGTCGCATTGATCAGATGTGTGAGGATCTTCAGTGTAGTGCTTTTTCCCGCTCCGTTAGGACCCAAAAAGCCAGTGAAGCTGTTACGCTTGACAGAGAGGTTGAGATCGTTGACAGCAACGAACGCCCCATACTCCTTTCTTAGCCCAACGATCTCCACAGGATTATCGGATGACATAGGGTGTTTCATCCGTTCTAATAATATAAATATGTTGATGTCTGCTCTTTTGCATATGACCTATGAGAATCTCATCTCATACACAGTGAACGCCACATATCCTCAGACCTTGACAGGATATCATTCTGATCCAAGGTCGTTATGTTACCGTCGCGCATTATGATGTCCCCTTGGCACATCACCGTCTTGACATTGGATGCATAGGAATACACGATATTCGATATCATATTCTCGGGAAGAAGAGGTCTCAAGTTCGGTGCCCTTCCGTCAAGTATCACTATGTCCGCGAATTTGCCAGGTTCCAATGATCCCAATCTGTCCTGCATACCGATCGCCTTCGCACCGTTCAGAGTAGCGAAATCAAACAATTCCTGAGCCTTGGTGACTGTCGGGTCCCATCTGCTGGACTTTTGAAGCAATCCTAATATCTTCATCTCCGCGAACATGTCCAATCCGTTGTTAGTGGTGCTTCCGTCAGTTCCTATCGTTACATTGACACCATTCTTCTGAAACTCCGGGATAGGTGCTACACCTCCCGTTGCAAGTTTCATATTCGATACCGGGCACGAAGAAACAGACATCCCTGCTTCCCCCATTGATCTCACTTCACTCATCGTAAGCCATGCGGAATGTGCAGCTATCGTTCTGGGCCCGAAGATCCCTTGTTTCGATAGCCACTCCGCGGGCCTTGATCCGGTCTTCCTCCTATGCTCATTCACTTCCCCTCTCGTCTCTGACAGGTGGAGGGTCAAAGGTATGTTCTCTTCGTCAGAATACTCTTTAGTGGACTTGCATGTCTCTTCGTCGCAGACATAGACGCCTTGTAATGCGGCACCGGGTATGATCTTCCTTTTGCCCTTGAAAGAGTCATGAAACCTCTTGCAATTCTGCAATGGATTCCCCTTCTGGGTCGTTTTGTCCTGGTCTAATACGCACCAGCACAGGACACCTCTCAACCCTGCTTCAATGGTCGCACGCGCGATGACATCTTCCGAATAGTACATATCGACAAAAGTGGTCGTTCCGCTGCGTATCATCTCCATGCAGCCGATCTTCGTCCCTATGTCGATGTCGTCGTCTGTTCTTTCCGAATCTATGGTGAACACTCTGTTCAAGAAATCCGGGAACGATACGTCGTCGACGGACCCCCTCATCACAGACATAGCGACATGTGTGTGGGTGTTCACCAGTCCGGGCATAGCTATGTCACCGGATGCATCGATCTCAACGTCTGCGGTACCAGTATCTTGGCCCTACAGAAACAATGATGTCATTGTCAATCACGATGTCCCCTCTGATTATCCGTCTCTGCGGGTCCTGTGTGACGATCCATGCATCCCTGACTACCTTCAGCATAAGAACGCAACCCAATACAACGTATTAACCGTTTCGTACTTTCAAAAAAAGGATATACCAGCCATACCTACCCTTAAACATGAGCTCAAAGATCACTTTCCTTGGTACAGGTGGAGGGAGACATACCACAATGTACCAGACTCGATGCACAGGGGGTATGTTGTTTGAGCACAGCGAAGTGAAACACCTTCACATTGATCCGGGTCCTGGCGCACTGACTCAGATGAAAAGGATACACTATGATCCCGCCCTCACGGACTCGGTGATAGTTTCTCACGCACATCCTGATCATTATTCCGATGCAGAGGTCGTACTTGAAGGAATGACGTTAGGAGGTTGGAAAAAGAGAGGAAACCTCTACGGAAGCCGCACCGTGATCGCAGGAGAAGGTACATTGGGGCCGTGCATCTCAAGATACCATTTAGGGATCGTTGAGAATGCGACCATATTCAATCCCGGAGACAGACTTGATATCGACGGAATGCCGGTAGAGATATGTCGTGCCAGTCATAGCGATCCCACGAACGTCGGATTCAAATTCAGCACCGAAAACGGAGTGGTGGCGTATGTCAGTGACACTGACTATTCGGAAGAGATCGCGGATCAGTATGTAGGTACACGCGTTCTGATCCTTCCTGTTACGACTCCGAATGATCTCCGTATTCCGTATCATCTCTGCACCGATGATGCAATATTATTCATGGAACGCGTCAGACCCGAACTCACGATCTTCATACATCTGGGTATAGTCATGATAAAGATCGGTCCCGATAAACAGGCGGCCAAAGCAGAGAGGATGACAGGTCTGCGCACGCTGGCGGCAGATGACCTTACTCAGCTGGAAATCGGCAAGGATCTGTCTGTATCGGCAGCGAAAACATATGATGATAATTGGATTCCCAAATCATCGATATGATATCGATATTCCTGATAATCCTTAAATCCTGAACACACATGTTCCATTGATGAGCATAGAATCGTCGGTGTTGGAAAGGATAAAACCCACGAAGGAAGAGATCTCCTCCATATCTGATACTGCCGAAAGACTCAAAGCAGCAGTCTGCGAGTATCTGTCACAACATGAAATAGATGTTGAGGTCAAATTCGTCGGATCATTCGCAAAAGGCACATTCCTCTCCGATCCCGACCTGGATCTTTTCCTTTTATTTCCCGAGGAAGTCCCCCGCAAAGAACTCGAGACCATAGGTTTGGAGGTGGGCAGTGAGGTCCTCAAGGGAACGAGGATGTACGCAGAACACCCGTACACCAGAGGGGTGTATGAGGGACTGGATGTCGATCTTGTTCCCAGTTACAATCTGGCTTCCGCCGAGAGACTCAGAACATCGGTGGACAGAACCCCGTTCCATACCGAATATGTACTGGACCATATGACCGAGGAACAGAAGGATGAGGTCAGATTACTGAAAAAATTCATGAAGGGCATCGATGTGTATGGTGCCGAACCTAACACACGCGGATTCTCAGGTTATCTGTGTGAGCTCATGATACTTCATTATGGAAGTTTTGAGGAAGTCATAGAGAACGCAAAGGATTGGAAAGAAGGAACAACGATAACTATCGACAAGAAGGGACCTCCCACTATAGGTCCTCTGGTGGTCTATGACCCTGTCGATCAGAAAAGGAATGTCGCCTCCGCTGTTCATATAGACACACTGTCACTGTTCATAGTAGCGGCAAAAGCATACGCTCAGTCCCCCTCTTTAAAGTTCTTCTATCCTGAGGAAAGGAAACCTCTCTCGAGAGATGCTTTGGAGGCCATATCAGAAAGGAACGGCTCAAGGTTCGTCACAGTCATATTCGAAAGACCGGATGTCATAGAGGATAACCTCTATTCCCAGTTATGGAAGACCAGATACGCCCTTACAAGAAAGCTCAACGATTTTGACTATAATGTGCTGAAATCGGTACATGAGATGTACGATAATTCTCTGGAGATAGTATTCGAATTGGAAAGAGATGTGCTGTCAAAGACATACAAACATGCAGGTCCGCCCGTCTGGGTAAAGGCCGCGGATTCCTTCCTTTCTAAATGGAAGAACAACGAATACGGCCCCCCGTTCATAGAGGACGGATGCTGGAATATCGTTGCGGAACGTTTGTATTTCACAGCAAAAGAGATGTTGACCGACGAGGCCGCGATATCAGGAATAGGCAGGGAATTGAATCCGAATACAATGAAAGTGAGGGATCACGAATCATCCCTGAATGACACCGATCTGCGTCTTCTCACGGAGCTCATGGATCCGAAAAGAAGCTGGGAAGTTTGATTCAACCCAGGAAGGGAGCGTTTATCACTACGATACAAATTCCCAGTGCGAGCATGAGGAACAACAGATAATTTCCTAACATTGTCTTCATCTCGAGAAGGTCCACCCTGAATCCCAACATCATCAGGATCTTTTTCATTCCGATGACCGTGAGGAAAGACAATATCATACCCAAGTACCAAATGTCGGCATTGACGCTGTATATCACAGCTGCAATAATCCCTACTATTATCGCCATTGCGGTGACAACGAACAGTACCTTGGTCCCGTAGATATCTTTCAAGATGAATTCGCGCTCATCAAACTTCTCGGGAGTGAATTCATACTCCTCGGGAGCCTCTTCGACTATGCGCCTCTTCTTCTTTGCCATGCCCCACTGATTCTTAAACACCAATATAAACGTTTATATTGACAGATGAACGAAATACACTTTCGGTCTATTCGGAGACCCTTTAATTTAGCTTATATACCAAAACCAACGTGATGAGACCAGGTAATCACAATGGCCGCAAAGACCCTAGAGGACATACCAGGAGTAGGACCAGCCATAGCAGAAAAACTCCGCGAAGCAGGGTATACCGAGCTTATGGCCATTGCAGTTGCATCACCGAAAGACCTTGCAGAGACCTGTGAGATCGGTGAGAAAAAGGCAATGGACATCATAGAAGGAGCGAAACTCTGTGCCGATATCGGCGGGTTCGAAACAGGAGACGACATATTAGAGCGTCGCAAGACAATAACCAAACTCACTACGGGTTCGAAAGCTTTCGATGAGCTTATGAACGGTGGTTTGGAAAGCCAATCGATCGTGGAACTATTTGGTGAATTCGGGAGCTGCAAAACACAAGTGTGTTTCCAACTCGCAGTGAACGCCACCTTGCCTGAAGAAAGGGGTGGACTGGATTCCGATGTGATCATTATCGATACAGAGAACACCTTCAGACCAGAGAGGATAATTCAGATGGCAAATTACCTTGGAGTGGATCCGGACGATACACTAAGACGGATACACGTTGCCAGGGCTTTCAACTCACAGCACCAGATACTCTTGGTGGACAAAGCGATGGAACTCGCAAAGGATAAAAAGATCCGTTTGATGATCGTGGATTCACTTACCTCCCATTTCAGGGCGGAATATCTCGGCAGAGGTGCACTCGCCGAAAGACAGCAGATCCTGAACAGACATATGCACGATCTTCTAAATTTCGCCACCTTGAACAACTCTGTCATCGCAGTCACCAATCAAGTGGCCGCCAAACCCGATGCGTTCTTCGGGGATCCCACCAGACCCATCGGAGGCCACATCGTTGGACATACTGCAACCTTCAGACTGTATCTCAGAAAAGGGAAGGCTGGGAAGAGAATAGCCAGACTCATTGATTCTCCAAACCTTCCGGAAGGAGAAGCAGTGTTCATGGTGACCGAAGATGGTATTAAGGACTGAGTCTTAAAGGGGTCCTTGTGGCCCCTGAATTTTTTTTCGAACTGTCCGGCGAATCCGCAGATATGCCTGCCGCCGAAGCTGCCAAATGCATTGAGGCAGAGGCAGGAGGATCTATTCTGTCTCAGGGGCCGGGTTATGTCATCGCATCATTCGATGAAAAATTTCTTGACAGCATATCGAACCGGATAGCTCTTACCCACAGCATAGGAAGATACTTGGGATCATATGATCCAAATGATATCAAGAGAATATCGGATATCGTTCTCCCGGAGGGAACCTTTGCAATAAGAGCGAAAAGGTTCGGAGGCATGATGAAAGATGTTGATTCACAGAAGTTGATCATCGACATAGGCAAGATCCTTTCAAAGCACAATGATGTCAATCTCAAAGAGCCAGATGTCATTGTGAAGATGCAGATGTGTGATGAGGTCCACCTCTTTATTGAGGAAAGGACGATTGATAGAGATGCCCTTGAAAAAAGGAAGGTCAGCGAAAGACCCTTCTTCTCGCCCATATCACTCCATCCCAAATTCGCAAGAACTTTGATCAACCTCACCGGTGCAAAAGTAGGGGATACCCTTCTGGACCCTTTTTGCGGAACCGGAGGGATCGTGATCGAAGCTGCAGAAATGGGGATGAAAGCAATAGCATCGGACTTCGATGAAGAGATGATCCTCGGATGCAGGGAGAACATGGAATTCTATGATCTGGAACTAGAGGATTTCGATGTCCTTGACATCGATGAAATAGCCGAAAGATTCGGAGAAGTGGACATCATTGCCACAGATCCCCCTTACGGCAGGTCCACCAGGACGGGAGGAGAAGAAGCCATGAGAATTCATTCTCGTGCAATAACATCAATATCCAAGACCCTGAAATCGGGCGGAAGAGCGGGAATAATCCTGCCGTACAATATATCTTCAGGTGACATGCAGACCGAAGGAATATTCGAACAACATGTACATGGGTCACTGTCTCGCCATTATCATATTCTCAGGAAAACATAACGCTCGCTGGCCAGTTAAAATCATTAACTATTTAACAGACTATTCCATCGTATAAGTGTGAACAGATACCTCCGCCTTTTCAGGCTTGGAAATGGGATTATGGGGATCGTCGGTGTTGCGGTCGGTGCATTCATTGCAGTGGGAACTGACATCACCGATCATATGATCAATCTTTTGATTTCCTGTTTCATCGTGCTGTCTTTCATAGCGGGAGGAAATTCCCTCAATGACTACATCGATGCCGAAATAGACAAGATAGGACACCCTGACAGGCCTTTACCCAGAGGAGAGATATCTTACAGAACGGCGCTTGCATTTGGTATTGCAGGGCTCGCGATCGCAGTCATTCTTTCATTGATAATGATGTCCTATATCGTCACAGGTATCGTCCTTGTAGCCGCTGTTCTCATGATCCTCTACGAACTTTATCTGAAACAGAGAGGCTTCATCGGAAACATCACCATCGCCGTACTTACAGGCATGATATTCCTTTTTGGGGGCTCTGTCGTGAACAACATCGAAGGGAACTATGTGATTGCTTTGATGGCAATACTTGTCAGCATCGGAAGAGAAATTGCAAAAGACATCGAAGACATGACTTCTGATGCAGACAGAAAAACCCTTCCCATGATCATCGGCGTGAAGAAGGCTGCGATCTTGGCATCGATATTCTTCATCGCAGGACCGATACTCAGCATATGGCCGCTGATCGATCATACATTCGGTTGGCTCTATTGTCTGGTGTTTGTGGCTGATGCAATATTTATATACATTGCATTTATCATTTTCTCCGATGCTAGAAGAGCACAGAAGCTGGCAAAGGTCGCAATGGCAATTGCTCTGATCGCATTCATATTGGGTGTCCTATAATGACCGTAAAGCAATATTTGATCGACAAGATGAAAAAGGGTACGATTCACCTTGCCCTACTGGATCCTGACAAGCAGGACAGTACAGAAGCGGCAGAGATCGCCCTGAAGATCAAAGAGGCTGGCACAGATGCAATAATGATCGGAGGTTCGACCGGTGTCACTTCCAATAATCTTGGCGCGACCGCGAAAGCGATCAAAGACTCATCCGGACTTCCGACAATACATTTCCCAGGCGGACCGAACGAACTTTCCAAAGAAGTCGATTCCATCTTTTTCATGAGCATGGTCAACAGTAAAGACCCCTTCTGGATCATTAAAGCTCAGGCAAGCGTTTCGATCCATGTAAAAAAGCTTGGAGTTGAAACCCTCTCCCTTGGTTATATCATTGTAGAGCCAGGAATGAAAGTAGGAGAGGTCGGAAAAGCGGATCTTGTAAAATCCGACGAGATCGACAAAGCTGTTGGATATGCAGTAGCATCTGAGCTGCTCGGAATGGAATTCATTTATTTAGAAGCGGGCAGCGGTGCATACACGCCCGTACCGCCTGCAATGATAACTGCGGTCAAAAAGAACATCTCGGTACCATTGATCGTTGGCGGAGGCATACGCACCCCTGAAGCTGCAGAAGCAGCAAGACTTGCAGGTGCAGATGCAATTGTAACCGGGACCTTCCTCGAAAAATGCAACGATAATAAAATGTTGAAAGCCGTTGTTGATGCCGCAAAGGGGGTATGATCATGACCGACCGCGCTTACAATAAACCCTTGTCACCAAAAGCACCTATGTGGCTCACTCCGGAAGAGAAATCGGCCAACATAACAAAAGAATTGAAGATCGCTGCAAGAAGATTCCTCTGCCCTACCTGTGGCAAAGAATTCAGTCTTTTCCAGTCCCGGGCCATTGCATGTAAATTCTGTCCGAAGGCTAATCAGAACTGTCCTAACGTCAGATGTCCGCACTGTGATTCGGAATTCCCCATACAAGGATTCATTGTTCCCGATAAAGAAGACCAGGTTCACATGAACAAATACGCAGACGGGGTCTTCAACAATTTCGGCGATTCATACAACAGAAGATGATCAGTCGATCGTCAATATCTTCATACCGGACATCTTATCGGTCTTCCTTACCGGTGCTTTTCCGACCAATTCTGTGATAACGACTTCCAGTACCAGCCATGTGATCACACCAGTTCTCAGACATCCCGTGACTGCATGTCCTTCCCTTCCTGCCGAACCGTGCATATGCATCATAGGTGACCCGCTCTCATCCAAGAATAATGTGCCAGATGCTGTTAATTCATAAGGTGCGTCCAGAACATGTATCAAAGGGATTATCCCGTCCTCAACGGGTAACGCGGGACCTACGGTCATCTTCGACCCGGGTCCAATCCCTCCTACTGCGGTCAAGGTCGCTGCTTCGATCCCATGCGAGCGTGAAAATTCTTCTATGATCTCGTGAAGGACTTCTCCTGTTTCAAGTCTAAGAACAAAAACTCTTCCGGTTGACATCTCGGAATATCTCATCGTCCCATTAACGATATTTGCTGTATTTATCCATTAGTCTGCTGATCCTATCGTATTCTTCCTTGGTAAGATCCCCAGCCTCTAAAAATGTCTTAATAAATTCCTTAGCGTCTTTTGTGGAAACACGCGAAGCCTTTGCAATCACCGATGCCAAGAATGATGATGCTTTGGACGGATCCATCGAGGAAGCCGATAAGATCTCGTTCATATCATATTTGAAAGGAGACAGTTTATGTGTGTTCAGCATTGCTTGCCTTTTTGTCCCCTCTTTTGTTTTTAGCTTCCCTTTCTTTGCACTTTGTTTATTCGGCGATTGTTTGTACTGTGGCGCTGTTTTCACTGCCGTGCCGCTTTTTGAATCCACCAAGACGATTACTCCAAGCCATCAACTTCTTGTATTATTTAAAGATGTGTGGTGATTATATCCATTGAGTAACTTATTTTCTCGTCTCCATTTTGATTAGACATAAATAGAGACGCACCTATCTTACCACATTATTGGAGGATTGTGATTTGAACGAGAGCAAAGATAATGATGCCAAGAAGTACACCAGCAGGCTGCTTTACACATGTTACGCGCTGATGCTCATTTCATCGATCCTGATATTCACCGCGGGAATTGTCCTCGGAAATTATAGAGATGTCATACTTGCAGTCCCCGTGATACTGATCCTTGCGGATGCTCTGTTCGTAGAACGAACCGTGGTGCATATTCCGCCCCTTATGATATTCCTCGTTGTGGGACTCATGATCCTCTTGCTTATCGAAAGAGGACTGGAGAACGGATTCCTATTGGATGCAGTTGCAGACGTGCTCTTAGGCATTGTCATGGGTCTTTCCGGCCTCATCATCACATATTCTTTGCTACGGACCTTGCCTGAATTCAATAATAGAAATTCGTACCTTGCAGCATTCGTGTCATTATCTTTGGCACTCTCATTCTTCACCATGATCCTGATGATACAATATGCCCTTTGTATCATTGGCGATGTGGAGATACAAACAACCAAGGAGATCATGAGCCAGTTAATGCTGGTAACCCTAGGGGCTGCATTCGTTTCCTTTTCGTTTTATCTGAACAGACACACCGGACTGTTCCGCCATACCATCAATCAATATTTGGAAACCAGATCCGGAACAATTGGAGAAAACGAATACGAGATAATGGAGATAGAACGGATCCTTAAGAGCGGAGAAAGCGAAAAAGCGGAATATAAATCCACACTCCGAACAAATCTGGCGACTGAAGAAAAAGATGTTCGGATGGAAAAAGCGGTTCTCAAGACCATCGTCGCGTTCCTCAACAGCAGAGGAGGGACCCTCCTGATCGGAATATCCGACTCGGGAGAGGTTGTAGGCATTGATGAGAACAGCTTCGATAACAGAGACAAACTGAACTTACATCTTACCAATCTTATCGCAAGCCAGATCGGTAATGAATTCCTTCCTTTCATTTCGTTCAAGTTGACGGATTACCAAGAGAAGGGAGTGATGAGAGTGGTCTGCAGAAAAAGTGATGACCCGGTATTTCTGAAAGAGGGGAAACAGGAGACATTCTACGTAAGATCCGGCCCATCCAGCGTAGAACTTAACGGAATGGATATACTGAACTACGTGGACAACAGATTCAAGAAAAGAATAAGAAAGAAAAGGTTTGAACAAAATTAAGGAAGTTGATCAGCTCTTAGCTTCCGTTTCTTTCATTTTTATTGTGAGTTTCTTCACGCTTCTGGCTATTAGGAATATCGCTACGACTGCAAGTAGGGTAACCAAAATTGCATAGATCAACATTCCCATTAACGTGCCATCTGAACCAAGAATTTCACTGATCGCTGCTTTGATCGCCTCGTTCCAAGCCAATGCTGCAACCAAACCGAAAGCGGCTGTAATAAGACTTGAAAACGTGTTTACAAATTGTAATTTTAATTCATCATCCATTTTTTCACCTTTTTGTATAGGATAGATAGCCGTAATGTACGTTATTGTACTTATA
>JGI994J12354_10004605_pt1 | contig 12295 bp, 11 predicted proteins | sample IntmicLarv3ML3BL_FD_12354 | JGI IMG/M metagenome (IMG submission 12354) | reverse complement strand
CTGACTTCCATTAACGTACCGTGCAGGGGAATGAACCGTTTTTCTATGTATGCGGGAACAGTCTGCCTTCTCTGTTCTAACTCCGCATAAGATATATACCGCTTTTTAAGAGGATATTGTTCATCCGGCTGACGCGCGGGTTTTGGGTTTACTGGTAAATGGTTTTATAACAGCTTTTCTGCTTTTCTTTGGTGCTGCCTCCGCTTTTTCACTGACCTCAAATTTCTCAATGACAGGTTTATAATATTCATCTTCGGCAACTTTTCTTGCTCTTGCAGCATCATCAATATCTGCGAAAAGTCCCAAGTGGATTTGCCTGCCTTGAAAATATATAATGGCTCTCCATTTATTTGCATTTTTATCCCAATTAACGCCGCGTATACCGCTTTTATTGTTTTTAAGTAACTTTTGATCCTTTATACTTTCAATCCGTGTGCCATCAATATAATTGAAAACTATTTCGTTGTTTTCTCTTGATATCTCCGACAACCAGCAGCCGCAGCTCTGTCGTTCACCGCTATCTCTCAGCGAATCAAGTGCTCTGTATATTCCTTTTTTTCCACAGCTACATTCACATTCCCAAATCACCGCACGGTCAATCCGCTTATCTGTGGGGCGCAGGGCTGTAAGCCTACCGAATTTTTGGTTTGTAATATCAGCTATTTGCCCTGATTTCAGCTTTGCGGCTGTCGTATTTTGACACCCGCAATGAAGATTACGAGTTATTCTTTTCAACTGATATGTAGTTCGGTATACAATGTTTTTATCTTCACAGTCGCACTTACATTCCCAAATCACCGCGCCATTTTTACGTTCCGCCGTTGGGCGCAAAGGAGTTAAATGCCCGACTTTTCGGTTTGTAAAGTCCGACATCCAATGGCTCCGGTTTTCGTGCTTTACTGTTAAATACAAGGGCATCATTTATCATCCTCCAACCGTGTTATCTTTTTCAAGCGTGTTGTAATTCTCTTGATGGTTGTAAATGTATATTTTGGGTCGCGTAAAACGCCGCCAATTCATCTTTTGCCGAAGTGAACCAGTCAACCAGTTCGGGCGCGTAACAGCGTCCGCTTTGCGCTTCAATCAAATTTGCAATAAGCTCAAAATCATCGCCGCATTTGATAACGAATGTTTCATAAAGATGATCCAATTTGTTAGCAAGCGCACATAATCCCGCCGCTGATGGAATAGCGTCCTCCGAAAGACCATGTGGAGAATCGCTGCCGTTATAACATTCGTGATGATATAAGGCAATATCCGCAACCACCTGTACATATCGCTTATCTTTCCCAAAGCAGGATTTGCCGTATTTTTTAATTTGCTTATGTCCATCCTTCGTGTGGGAGCGAAGCGTTGCAATTCTGTTTTTCTCTGCCTCCGTTGAATTGCAAATAAGCACCATCGGCGGAAGGAAAAGTTTACCGATGTCGTGATATAAGCAACCCACATAGACTGCCTCGGTCAATTCTTCCGTACTCAAATTGTATTCCGCTTGCAAATCGGGCATGGCGTATTTCGCCATCATCACAGCGCAGGCGGCAACACGTTCCGAGTGCTGTTTCACGCTGACAGCCATTGTGTTATATAACTCTAATAATTCATTCATTGAAAAATCCTCCCTGATTCGTATTCGTAATTGATTTTAAGTTTGATTCTGTGAAACGGCGTTGTCTTTTTCATTGAGTTTGTCCTTCAGGGCTTTAACTTTCTTTCTAAGACGAATATTTTCGTCGAATACCTTTTTGTACTGTTGCTGACGCATTGCAAGATGTTGTCCTACCTGCTCCTTATCAAATCCATACGGTTCGCATGAGAATATTACAAATCCATCAAATTCTGTCATAATGTTCGTCCTTTCCTATCAGGCATAATGCTGATATTCGGTTTACCCGTTTTGATTTATTCCTGCAACTGATTGGCTAAAATCAATTTAAAATGCTGTTTTACTTCCATGAAACAATCCACAATATCCGGGTCAAAGTGACTGCCTGCTCCGTCTTGAATGATTTTTACGGCTTCCTCGTGCGAGTAGGCCGCCTTGTAGCTTCGTTCACTCGTTAAAGCGTCGTAAACATCCACAACCGCCGCAATACGCGCAGAGAGGGGTATATCCTCGCCGCTAAGTCCGGCAAGGTATCCTGTTCCGTCCCACCGTTCGTGGTGGTACTGAATGACATCACGGTAATTTTGCAGAACATCGCTTCTTTGATTTATCCTTTCAAACAGGGAATTAAAAATCTTTAAGCCCATTTCAATATGGGTTTTTATCTCGTCAAATTCTTCATCGGTCAGCTTTCCCGGCTTAAAAAGAATATCATCGCTGATTCCCAGCTTTCCAAGGTCGTGAACGGACATAACCCGCACAACGGATTTATAATTCAAGCTGCATAACTCAGCCTTGAACCGTTCTGTTTCAAGCATATTGCGAATAAGAATTTCGGCGTATTTACTTGTGCGCTTTGTGTGCATAAGCGTTTCTTTATTCCTCGCGCTCATGACCGTTTCTAAAAAATGAAAGATATCTTCTTCCGATACTGTGATTTCATGATTTGATGCTGATTCCAGCCAGCGGGTCAGACCGCTTTCGTCGGACAGCCTTTTCGCTCTAATCATAAGGATTTCCTTTCCGGCTGCGGTGTCCGGCGATGGTTTCGTTGCTTTTGTCTGCCGGGGATTTCTCTGCGTTAATACGGGTGAATATGTTTTCCCACATTCTATCCCTAATTTCGGGGGTGCATAATTCATTCGCGTCTTGATAAAGACCATCGTTTCTCAATTCGTCAAATGCCACCATGTATTATCAGCCCCTCACATCATTATCCGGTTCATTCCGCCATTAAATCCTTGTTTTGAAGAAGCATTTATCACAAGTTCCGCAATGTTTGATAGTGCCATTTCCATGGTTTCGTCCGTTTCTTCCTGTTCGTTTTTGGCAGATAAACTGCTATAATAGGCTTCCAAAAACGGCTTGTATATTGTTTCCTCAGCGATTTTGCGGACAATAGCCGCGTCTTCTTTATTCTTATACTGCCCAAGGCGAATCTGTTGCTTTTGAAACCCGATTACGGCGTGCCACATTTGCGTGCTATTGCTGAAAAACACACCTTTGATGCCGCTTTTGTTGTTAGACGGCAAGTTGGTTGATTGTATTTTTTCTATGCAGGTATCATAAACATGATGGATTGCCTTTTTCATATTTTCGGAACTGATGGCAGATTGCAAACATCCGCAGTTTGTATTTTCGCCGCTCTTTTTCAGGTTGCTATGCGCGCGGTATGTAATTTTTCCGCAATCGCAGCGGCATTTCCACATGACAGAGCCGCTTTCACGCCTGTTTGTGGGAGATAGTGCAACCAAACGGCCAAATCGTTTATTTGTTAAATCAAGCGGTGTAACACCCTGTGAACAGCCGCAGCTTGTCACGCGTCCATCGGTCAACCATGAAGCAGGATATTCCTTTTCTTTCCCGCAATCACACTCGCATAAAAACATGGCGTTTTGGTTTTTTGTTCCCTTACGCGCAAGAACCGTGAGCATCCCGTAACGGTCGCCAACAGATACTTTGGATAAATGGTTGATACAGCCGCAGCTCTTTACATAGCCGCTATTCAGGGAGGCGGCAGTCGTGTGTTTTTCACCGCCGCAATCGCAAACGCACCGCCACATGGGTTTGTTCTCTTTACTTTTTTGGCCGGACAATTCGATAACCGTCAATTTCCCGAAACGCTGTCCAGTTAAATCCTTTGACCTTGATTGACAGCCGCAATGTGTAACCCTTCCGCCACGTAGTTTGTTGACGGTGGTTTCTTTTTCGCCGCCACAGTCACATTTGCACAGCCATATGATTGCATTACCATTTGTTCGTTTACCGGTAGGCGCTACCGCAACCAGCTTTCCGAAACGCCTGCCTGTCAGTTCTGCCGCTTTTCCCACATCTGTTCACCTCAGTTTCATGGTAATGGCGTGACTTTTCCTTTATGTAAGCAAAGTTCTTCTCGTTCTGTTTCTGTTTTAAGTGAAGATTATATCCGATTTAACCATTCAACTCGGTGGTATTTGACACGGGGCTGAACAAAGCCTCGAAAAAAGTTGCAAAGGAAGGTCAAACATTTTCTTCATTTATTTATCCGGCAAATTAGCACCATTCGCGCGTTGTTAAATTCATAGGAGCAGGTCGAAAGTGTCACAAATCTATCTGTTTCGCCGAGTGGCGTTTCTCTGAAATGCCGGGCGTTTTCCTTTATATATTCCATAAAAGCGGCGTTTCCGGTTTCGTCAAAGTCTGTTTTATAAATCTCCTTGTCGGTCGCTTTTACCACCACAAAGGCGAATATTTCAAATTCCAAGGTCTGATTTGCCAAAAAGATAGTGCCTGTTTGGTTATTGTCAAAAAAATCTTTGTTGTTAAAGCGCTTTATAGTGCCGAACATACTGTCATTTTTCATGTGATGGCCGTAGATAATTGTGTTCTGCGATGAAAAATCGCGGTTACAGCGAGTTTCCATGAAAAGCGTTCCGGCCTGCGCGTACTTCTTTTCCAAATCCCGACGCAGATAAAAAGCGTTATCGCTGTACCAAACAAAGGGGTAATCAATGTTTGTGTTCGGGATTGTCAGCCAGCCTACCGCGTCGGGGTACTGCGCCTGTAAATCAATCACGCTTTGGTTGATAACTGGTTCTTCCGTTTCCGATGGAGCAGGGAGTTCCGGCTTGTATTCCAGCACCATATCGTGGATTGCCTTTTCTGCGGCGTAATCGCGGTATATTTGATATAGCTGATAAGCGCTAAAAAGCATAATTCCTAAAAGTAAAACTGAAAGAAGAATCTTAATTAACCGTTTTTTTCTCATTCGTCATCTGCTTGTTCGTCGTTTTCTTTTATCCTTGCCGTAACCGTTGCTTGAGGAATTTGGTCATACACACCGGTAACAGGCAGCCAAGCTTGAATATCAGAAAGAACAGCGGTCGTTTTATCATCAAAACCGGTAAACATATTAAGAAGATACTTTTGTACGGTTTTCGACGCATTACAAATGTCTGCAAACATGTTTTCTGCTGCATACATGTCTTCAATGATTTCTGATTTTTTACGTTCAACTTCTTCCGTCGCTGATCTCACGATTTCCTCTGCCTGAACAGTCGCTTTGCTTAAAATACTATTTTCCTTTTCAGTTACCTGCTGCAAAGCGGAATTTGCCCTCGCCATAATCGAAGCAGCTTCATTTTTCGCCGTCGCCACTAACTGCTCGGCGCTGGCCTTTGCCGTTTCCATAATAAGCATAAGATTTTGCGTTTCGTTCGCTCTGACTTCTTCCACCTGCGAAAGCTTATCGGATAACTTTTGGTATTCTGCGGCATAGGCTTTAAGTCCGTTCCGATATTCACTCTTTTTGGCCTCAAGAGCCTGTATTTGTTTCCCAAGGTCTTCAATGGTTCTATCAACCTCGGGAGGGGAATATCCCGGAAAGCTTTTTCTGAATTTTATGGACACTCCCGCGCGAATTTCCAAACTCGTATTATCTTCGATTTTCGCTAAATAGCTCATAAAATTCATCCCCCTTTATCTGTTTTGGTTTCAATAAAATGTAACCCGGCATTTTACCAAGGTTGTTAATCACGTGGCACAATTCCATTTGGTCGACCGCTGCTCAAGGACGGCACTTTATTGAGGCCATCGACAACACCGCTGCTTTTGCTTACCACCTCGGCAAACATACTCGTTAAACTGCCTTGTGCAGAGTTTGCAACATTCATAATGTTAGTAAACAACTCACTAACCCCGCTAAGCTCATTATCGACCTTATTCCGGATGGCAGCCGCATTTAGTTGTGCTTCGTCAACATATTCTCTCGCTTTTGTTTTTGCTTTCGACAGCGTATCTCTCGCTTCGTCGTTTGCGCTTTGCACAGTTTCAGTCGCTTCCGTATTCGCGCGCCGCAAGATAGATTGTGCTTCTCCACGCGCATTGGATAGAGTTTCTTTAGATTCACTCTCCGAACTGTCCAAAATTGATTTCGCCTTTTCTTCTGCATCCATCATTGTCAGAGTTGCATTTTCCACAAGAGCCTTTGCCTCAGTTTGCGCGGCGGTAAGAATTTGATCCGCGGTGGTTCTCGCAGAATCTACGATTTGCAAAAGACTTTCGGTATTTGCACTCCTGCCGTTTCCCGCCTTTGAAAGCTTTTCCTTTAAATCCTGATTTTGTCCGATAAGGCGGTTGTTCTTGTCTTCGTGTTCTTCATTCAAAGACTGAAGTCTTTCTATTTCATCTCTAAGGCTGTCTATTAGCCTATCCACGTCCGCGGGAGCATAGCCTTGCAAAGCCTTTCTCAATTTAATGTTATCCATTTCATTGCCGGTTCCATTTGACATATCCACTGTTTTTGAATCTTGCATAATAAATAAAACCCCTCGTTTCCTTTTTGTATGGCTATTCGCCATTATTTTTAGTGCCTAAAGGATAGTCAAGATACGACCGTTTCAGAACTTTGGCCGGATGCCGAAAATCTTTAGCATCCGGCCATTAGTCGTTGGTTTAGGCATAGTATTTGCCGATATACTTCTTTTTGCGGCCGATTACAAAGACCGCAATGAACGCTGCCGCACTGATAATCATCACAATTACCCACGGCATCGGATTGGAGTCATCACTGGTTTTCGGGCCGTCGCCGGGCTTTTCCGGTTTATTCGGGTCATTCGGGTCGTCGGGCTGATCCGGGGTTTTGTAGGTATTCTTTATGTTGTAGCCGTCATAAGACACCGTATAATTCGGCACATTGACCTCTTGAACGGTGTAGGTCAATTCATTTCCGGCAGCGTCATATTTGGGAAGCTCAAACGAATACCGCCAATCGCTCTCTCCGTCTAACGCAAACGACATGTATTGCTGACCGTTCGCCAATATATTGACGGTAATGTTTTTCGGCTGTTTGCTCACAGGATTGTCTAAATGCTCCCAAATTTTCTCGCCCGCAATAGTGACAAATTCGGTAGTAGGCGAACTATAGCTGTTTGTGAAAACAAGGCCGTTCGCGGGAGTATCATCCTGCGTTTTATAGGTTGTAACTTCTTGAACTACATTTCCGTTTTTGCTCACGGTGACAGTCATGGTGTACACGGTTGTATCGTAGATATATCCCAGCAAGCCCTCGTCAAGCTCGCTCACCCTGTACTCATACACGCCGGCAGTATCATATCTAATATCGCCAAAATCCTTTGTAGCAGAGCCAACAATAGTCATTGACAGCTTGCCGTCCACTGCACCGTGGGGCATAGGCGCGTTTGGCGTAATGGCTTCCATCACGAAAGTAAATCTACCTGATGTATTCGGCCTTCCTGTGACTATCTTTGTAACAGGCGGGTCAACAACAGCAACGGGGATAAGTGTATTTTTAATATCAAATCCCTCGGCCGTTTTGGTAACAGTCGTTTCAAATCCGTAAACCGCTTCTTCTTCAACGGTGTATGCAATAACCGTTACGCCGTCCGCTCTGTATTTTGCGGCAGTAAAGATGTGTTTCCAGTCATCTTCGGCAATAACAACCTTTGTTTCTACGATTCTATCGCCGTCTTTAAGGTAAAGGGTAATGTTTTCCGGCAGCGACGCGGACGGGTCGGCGGTCATATCCCATGTTTTTACAACACTTATTTCGGTCGTGATTCTGCCTGTAAAGGTATTAGTACAAAGCACCTCGAATATATGTCCGTCTGCTGTATCATAGGAACGGGAAGAATACGATACTTCAAAATCCTCGTAATCATCCTCTTTGACCGTATAAATAGCGTTCATGGGCAAATCAAAGGATTTTTCTTCGCCGTCTTTCAGCGGGAATTTATGCTCTGTGCCAACATCGTCGGCGTCGCGTTTAATGGTAACGGTGAAATCAAAGGCTTTATCTTTGTCCTGCTCGTTTACCTCACCCGCAACCACCTTTTTAACAAGCAGTTTTTGAGGAGTTTGCTTGTTATTTTCAAAAACAATCGGGGCGGGATTTTCTACGGCAATCGTTCCGCTGACTTCCTGCATGGTAGCGATATATCCATCCGGCAGATAATCGTCCTCTGTAACGGTATAGGTTGTTCCCACCGGAATATTTTCAAATACGGCGGTTTGACCGTCTTTTAAGGTGATTTTATCGCCGCTTGTGTGGGACTGGAGATCGCCTCCACCGGAGGCGTTTCCGCCAGTTATGCGGTACTGATAGCTTCCGCCGTCAGAGAATGTGACGGTAAAATCAAAGCCTTTGGTTTTATCCGCATTATATCCTGTAACTTGCTTTTCTATTGCCAGCTTGCCGTTTGTAATCGGAGTATCTTTGTGATTGACAAATGGCAGATTGACATTTCCAATAATCGTTGTGCCTGTAAATTTGTCGGTCAGGGCGGTGTAGCCGTCTGTATTCGCGTCGTCCTCGACCACGGTGTAGGTCACGCCTTCCGGCAAATCTGAGAAAACCGCGACATCATCATGCTTTAATTTGAATGTGACAGTGCCGTTTACAGATGTACCCGCGTCAACGCCATTTATCTGATAAGGGTAACTACCGTCATCAGCGTTTCCTGCGGAATCGCGGAATGTCACGGTAAAGCTAAATTCGCGGTCTATATCCGCAAGGCTTCCGGTGACTTCTTTTGTAACGGTCAACATTCCGGTACTTCCGTAATAGGTATTGATAAATTCGGCAGTAGCGCCGCCCTGCGGTAAATCACCGCTTTGGTTTGCGCCGCTCATAACAAAGCCTAATGCGGGGGATTCCGTTACTTCATAGGTTATGCCAACAGGCAGGTTTGCGAAAATCGCCTTTTGGTCGTGTGTAAGCTTAATGATATCGCCGCTGTTGAGGGAAATATCCTCGCCTGCGCCGTCAATCTTATATGTATAAGTGCCGTCATTTACGCTCCCGTCGGGATTGTAAAACGACATAGTGAACTCAAATTCAATTTTTTTCTGTTGCTCGGTCAATGAACCGTTATCTGCGTTTTTAACGGTTTTTTCGATGATAAGCTGTGCGCTGAGTCTTTGGTTATACGCATAAACGAAAACAGGCTTACCGTTTTGGTTTTCGTCTACCGTGAACGTATATTTTTCAATGTTTTTGCCGTCTTTGTCTTTGTCGAAGGTATATCCGTATCCCGGTTCGGTTTCTAAAAAATAGTATTCGCCCGGTTCAACGTCCGGNATGGATATTCTGCCGTCAGCGTCGGTGGTATACAAGCTGCCGCCGATTTGAATATCATCAGGGGTATCTACCTTATATAAATAAAACTGCGCGTCTTTTACCGGAACGGTAGTGAAATGACCGTCAATATTTCTTTCGTGTTTTACCAGCATCACAGGCACAGGAGCCGTACCCTCAAACTGGTTGCTTTTGTGCTGTGTGGGAATAAGTGCCAATGTTCCTGCCACAGCGGCGGAAAACACACAAATCACAGCCAAAAGAATACTGAGTGCTTTATAAATTATGCTGATTTTTTTTGCTTTGTCATATCTGCATTTAACAGTCATATTCCCGCCTTCTTTCCGTTTTGAATTTAGTAACCTGTCTAACCAATGGGGAGGGGATGCCTCCCCATTGGTCTTGTAGAACAGGTTTAGAGTATATGCTTAGTGGTTTGGGGTCTTATTTTGTTTTTACCCAAATTGCAGGACGTGCGCCGATATTTGAATTCGTGGCCAGATAAGCCGCAGACACAGTGCCAGGGATAGACACGCTAGAAGCATATTCAGCCGTCCGACCAGCGGTGCGGGTCCACCACATGCCGTTTCCGTTCCATATAGTGTCAGGAACGCCAAAGACCGGATTAGGACTAGCATGGACAGCCTTAGACTGTGCATACTGTGTTGTCTTCGCCATGCCCATTGTGTAGTGCTCTACAGGTTGTCCATTAACGTTAGCGTTAGTTGCCAAAGTTGACACGCCGAAGTATTTCCAAACTTCTGAATTGCTAAGCGCAAATACTTTGTCAGTAGCAGTTACTAATGATTTAGGTGTTGGGTCGAATTTTGCCCAGCCATTGTCTAAGCTGTTGTCTAAGCCGGGGGCAGCGACGCCATTGTTTGGGCCCATGCGTGTGATTACAATGCCATCATCGGCAGCAGTAGTTGCTTTGCCTATGATTTTGCCTCTTTGAGTAGAGGTGAACGCTGTGTTCAAGAAACCGCCTGCGGTTTGATTGTTGTTTGCGGCTGTTCCGCGGTCAACGCCGCCTGCTTTGCTGTTAAGCCAAAGGTTCAGGTTGCTGTCTGCCCAAGCTTTTGCGTCGCCACTTGTTTCGCGTAGAACGGCATCAATAATATCTTCTGTTATAAGCAATGCTTGACCGTCTACGATGTCAAGCAGTTTCCATTTCAACGCAGATTTTGTGAAATCACTATTAGGAGCGTTTCTTACCATTGTGCCGCTTGTGGCATCTTGCAGGTATTCACCAAACTTAACAAAATCATCGTTTGTTCCGTACAGACCATCAGCGCCAGCTTCGAGGATGAAGTCATTGCCCAAATCAATACGCGAATTTGAGAGTTTGCCATCTCCTGCAACATCGTATTCGATTGTCGCGCCGGGAATCAATACCTTGCCTGCCGGGCTGGTAATATTGGCAGCACTTTGGACTCTATAAGCTTCTTTGATTTTGGTGGGAACATTCGTCCAAGAGTCGAGGCCTTCTTTTGAAACTGAATCCATCTCAGAATGGATAGTATAGTAGAAATTGCCGCCGGGATGTTTCGTCAACGTGACTGAATCAAGCAACCGCTTTGTGGTTTCGCCAACGAGAAGCTCGCGACCCCAGTATACCCAACCGTTGCCTGTGGCAGTGTCGTCAACAATCCACTTGTCAACGGGCTTGCCGTCCCAAGTGCTCAAAAGGATAATGTTATTTGGGTACCAGTTCCAGTTAATAAACTCTCTGTAATTCTTAGTCGGAGCGGTGTAAGTATTATTCAAAGACCATTTATGAACATCGTAGCTACATTCGCCGTTAGTGCCATGCACGCCATAATTCGGAACGGCCGCTCTGGCGATGCCAGGAGTACCAACGATTTTTTTATCAGTGCCTTCGATCTTAGCAACCATGTAACGGCCATACTGACCATTGGGGTCGCCCGCCTGAGTTACAACATACCAGCCGCTAACGCCGCTGACATCGTCTTTTGTATATACGGGATCAAGAGTGCGGGTTCTGAAATTAACGCCTTGTGCGACTAATTCGGGATATTTCACAGTTAAAGCCGCGCGCGCCTCCGCTGCGGTCATTGTTGCTTCTGTTTCAGCCGCAACGTGAACAAATACTGCGCTGCTGTCGCCTTCTGTGGTCGAGGTGGTCATAAACAGTGCAGCGTCATTCATGGAATTGCGAGCAACAGAAGATTTACCGTCTGCCTTCCAATAGGTATATACCATAGTGCTGGTTTCCATAAACTCTCTGAGTTGGACTTTGACATACACGCTGCCATAGTTAGCAGGGTCGTTGCCTGTGTTGGTAACATCAATTTCCTTTGAGACAATTTCACCTTCGAGCCAGTTTTCTCTTTCGGTGAAACGCTCGTTAAGGGTTGCCTCGTGTCTGACGCCAGTGCCACTAAATTCATTTGATTTGTGCTGACTCGGCAGAACAAAGGCATATGTGACTGATGCAAGTATCGCTAAGATTAACGAAATAGAAACAATAACGCCTACTGTACGGCGTCTGTTTGGGGTTCTTGTGCTTTCCATTATGTACTCCTACTTTCATTTTTTTTGGAACAAAGTTCCATTTTTTAGGGTTTTACTTGTTACGAGAAGAAAACAACCGATCACTTACGAAGAATCTTCCCGGGCTGCCCGCACATCGGTCATAAAAATCATACTCCTTTCGTTTCTTTTTGAGATATATGGTTATGTCCGCTGTGCGGACGATTACCCGATAATTAAATCGCTGTACGAGATTTTCTTTGTCTTTTCGGTTCATTTCGTCTACGAGGTGAAAACACCATACGCAAGGCGGCAAACAAGCCTATAACCAGTGCGCCAATCAGCGCGCACAACAGAAGATTACCTTTGATTAAGGACAAAATTCTGCCCATAGTCAAATTTTGAAATACCACTTTTCCAATCACGTTACCGGCGGTTGTTATTTCTTTGTCGGCAATTTTATTTTCCACGCCTTTTGTCCCAAACCCGCGCTTGCCGCTTTCCTCATAATTTTCATATATAGCGACAACACGATGCGTTACGACAGCATCATCAAGCCGGAAGAAGGTTATATCATCACCGATTTTAAGGGTGTCCGGCTCAACGTATTTGCTGATAATCAAGCT
>JGI994J12354_10004604_pt1 | contig 12304 bp, 12 predicted proteins | sample IntmicLarv3ML3BL_FD_12354 | JGI IMG/M metagenome (IMG submission 12354) | reverse complement strand
AAATCCGATATATAATATATGTATTATATATTCAGGTGGTACGCATGAAAAAATCGTTATATTTCAGAAAATCAGGAAGATTTCGCTGGATGACAGAAGCGAAACAGTCATACTATACATTCATTCCCAATTCTTTGTCTAATGGCTTAGAGATTGAAATAGATGATGAATTGGCAAATATTTTGTCAGTCGCAAACAGATTATTGGGACAACTTGAAGGGATGGCTTCATTGTTGCCTGACATTGACGCAATTGAATTGATTTTTTTACGAAAAGAGGCGTTACTATCTTGTCAAATCGATGAGATTAATGCGCCTTTTTACGATATTGTTGACACATCAAAAAAAGAAAAGCGAAAAAATCACGATATAGATGCTTGTATTTCGGCTATGAAATACGGTCTGGAAAAAATAACAGAAGCACATTATAATAATACGCTTCTTTGCGATATTCACAAAGGAATTATGAAATCAAACTGCGGCGAAGACATAGGACAGTATAGAACCAAACAAATATTTTTGGGGAATTATGTGACCAATGCAGAGCATTATAACCCTACCGCTCCCGACGATATATCCGCCGCTATGAGCGACGTAGAAAAATTCATAAACAAAACAGATAATTTTGATGTATTGATTAAAGCTGCACTCGCACATTATCAATTTGAAACCATACATCCTTTCGTCTCAGGTAACGGACGCATAGGCAGAATTTTTTCATACTTGATTCTATCTGATAAAAAAATATTGACTCGCTGTATAATTTGCCTGTCGCATTATTTAAATATAAATAAAGTAGAGTATATAGACAGGATGAAAAGCCTTCAGAATTTAAATTGCGATTACGAACAATGGATTAAATTCTTTGTAAAAGCTGTCATATTTACCGCTGATGATTCGCTTAACAAAATAAAAAATTGGCTATATATTAGAGAAAAAAACACAAAAAAGCTCGAAGACAGCGATATAACTGTAAAATCAATCAAAAAGATTTATGATATAGTTGAGATGCACCCGATAATTGACGTAAACACTCTTGCGGAAAAAGCGGGAATTTCCTATAACACAGGTGCTTCCGCACTTAAATTATTGAATAAATTAGGAATTATGAAACAAAGCAACAATATGGAAAGAAATCGTGATTATGCTTATGTAGAATTTTTAAATTGTTTTATTGGCGAGGATATATTGCCATTATCGTTATAAAAAGAAAGAGGATAGTCGTTATGAACCAAAACGAACTTCATAATTTTATCATCGGAAATGAACTTCTGAGCTTTATAGAGGCACAAACAAGCGTAGTATCGGATAGATTCAAGCGACGCGATTTTGTCGAGCCGCTGATTGAATTTTGTCTGGACGGAAATTATACTGCGCGGCTTGGGATTGTTTACGGATTGCGTTCAACCGGCAAGACTGTCGGTATGTTACAGGCTGCTGAAGAACTGATAAAACAAGGATATAAAGTCGCGTATGCGCGATTTAATTACGAAAAAACCGGAACGGGAGAAGTAAATGATGAACTTACACGCCTTGTCAAAGAGGGTTTCTCACATTTTTTCATAGATGAGGCTTCATATTTGGGCGGGTTTGTAAACGAGTCAGCAGAGTGGGCTGATATGTTTGTCCCGCGATACCGTATCAAAATAGTCATTTCGGGTACGGACAGTTTTATGCTGTGGACTGCGCAGCGAACGTCGTTATTTCATCGTTATGTTTTGTTCGCCACGAATTGGAATAGTTTCCCTGAATATAAACGCGTGACGGAAAAGTCATATGATGATTTCAAAAGGCAGGGCGGGATATTTACCGCCGAAGATATGTCTGAATTTATACAATCGGCGGTAGTTGATAATCTTCTGCATACAATAGAGCATTGTATGGAAGACGCTAACAGGAGAACAGAATATACAGACAGGCTGTACGGGCTTAACCCTGTCGCCGTTTATAAAGCGGTAATCAGTATATTCAAGTGTGCTGCCGAAGACGCAATAATCGAGCATTTCATTGAAAAAGCAGAACAAAAGAACATCGTCGATTTAGGCGAAGCAGTCAAAGGACTGTCCGCCGGAGAAAAACGCGACATCAAAAAACGTATTGCCGAATCAATAGAGATATATCGAAATTTCACGCCGGTCAAAGACCCGCTTTCTGTAATAGAAGCTCTCGTTGAATTTTTGGTTAAAATCGGGTGTCTTTATGAATATTCTACAGCATCGCATGAATTCGGAGACGTAAACGCGTACACATTTACGCATAACGCGCTGATGAATTACGCTATCGCCGAAACCATTCAGGGGATTTTGAAGCTAAAAGATATTGACAAGCCGGAATTTATTAAAGGAATCAAACAGACGGCAGAGGGAGTATTAAACGAAAACATAGTTTTTGCTCATGTTCTTCAAGGAGCAAGAAAAGACGATAAAGTTTTCAAATACCGCGATTTGGATAACAGAGAAATAGATATTGTCGTTATTAACCGCGTAGCAAAAACTTTGCGGCTTATCGAAGTTAAAAGCAGAACAAAAATTGACAAAAACAGGGCATTTGGTAACGAAGCAAGGCACTTATTCGACAACGAGATTTTGAAAAATATCGGCGTTGACGACAGTTTCACGATAACGCGAATTCTTGTATATATGGGAGCAAGCGGCTCTGTTGTCGGTCAAAAAGATATATTACATTTGGTTAATATCGAAGATTTATTAATCAATTACAAAGATTTGAAACAATTTTTCGAACGCATGACTGACGAGGCAGACAAAAACCAACTGAATAATGTTGAAGAATTTTAGAAATCTACAGATATAAAAGTGAACGAACAAATATGAAAAATCATGATGGAAACGAAATAAGTCTATATGACTGGCAAAAAGAATGTTTGGAAAAATGGCATGAAAATAACTGCCGCGGTATTATAAATGTCGCGACAGGTGCGGGAAAAACTATATTGGCGCTTGCCGCTGTAAAAACGCTTGAAGAAAAATTGTATAAAAGCTATCGGAATATTTGTCTGAAAGTGAAAATTATCGTGCCAAAAATATTTCTCGCGGGGCAGTGGCTAAAAGCATTAACAGATATACTTAACGTAAGACGCGATGAAATCGGGCTTTATTACGGAAAACTGAAAGAAACTGAGACCCGCAAATATATGATATATGTACTCAATTCCGCGCGTTATTCTGTTTCAACACATATATTAAACGACCATAAAAATAATTGTCATATTATGTTAATCTGCGACGAGTGCCATCATTTCGGGAGCACGGAAAATTCAAAGATATTCGATTTTATGCCATATATTGATAATAGTAGGTTCTATTCACTGGGATTATCTGCGACGCCGGATTTAAATAATCCGGCGTTGTCAAAATGTCTGGGTGACGAAATATATAAATATGGCTTTGATATGGCTGTAAAAACAGGGGTTGTTTCGGATTATAATGTGTTTAATATATCGCTTGATTTTTCTTCTGACGAATCGGATGAATATAATATACTGACGGACAGACTCAACATGTTTATTACTAATATTATAAAATTAAAACCTTATTTGAAAAAATATAAAAAAGATAAATTTTATACAGAACTTAAAAAACTCGCAGCGGCAGGTTTAGGTAAAATTTCGGCTTATGCTTCTTCTACGCTTGTAACGCTATACAGAAGAAAAGAAATAGTTTATTTAGCCCAAAGCCGTATTTTTTGTACCGAAGAATTAATAAAAAAATTGCCGAATAACAAGATAATCGTATTCGCCGAACGTATTTCAGCCGTTGACGAGTTATATGACAGATTGAGAAAAAGCGGTGCAAATATAAATGTCGGAAAATATCACAGCGAAATGGGAGATGAGGCGCGTAAACTTGCGCTTGAACGTTATAAAAACGGTGAAATAAACGTTCTTTTGAGTTGCCGCGCATTAGACGAAGGATTAAACGTCCCCGAAACAGATACGGGAATTATTATGTCGTCAACCGGAAGTATCCGGCAGAGAATACAGCGCATCGGCAGAGTGCTGAGAAAAAACAACAGCAGCCGTATAAAATCAATATATTATATGTATATCGGAAGTTCTTTTGATTATGTTGAAGAATGTGAAATTATTCCGAAAGAAAATAATCAGTCATTTAATCTGCGTTATGATTTTAACAAAAACGATTTTTTCAACGATGAATACGATTCTCTGTGTGAAATCGTGATAAATCAACTCACAAAAAATAAAACCCCGTCCAATATCATAGACGAGGTTAAAAATAATTTCAAAATCGGTGTTATCCAAAGCGACTGGCAGCTTTCGGAATCAAAATGCCGAGTAAAGATAGAAAAAAGCGTAAACGCGGCTGAAAAGAATTACTGGATTTGTATGTTGAAACTCGCCGAAAAAAACAGATGTATTAATTAACCTAAATAAGAGAGTCCAGCGATGTTAAATCTTCGGAGTAATTCGTCTGTCCAAGCTCATTTACGGTTATATTGCCGGCTTTACCGTATTGATAAAGCTGGTCGAGGATTTCCACCGCCGCTCTTATTCTGGTGCGGAGCAGATAACCTCTCTTTTCTGTTGCAATAAAAAGTGCGCTTATATCAATGTCCGGATTCCAATCGTATGCTTTTCCGTGGAAATTCTGTATCTTTTCCAGTATTGTCAATATTTCGTCTTTATTTAACGGAATCAACTGAGGTGCGGTTGATATTAAGTCTAAAATTGTCTTTATCTTTTCGTCAGCTTCCGGCGAAATCGGATTCTGCTCTGAATTTTCATATTCGAGTTTACTTTCGATTACGTCGGGAACAAACGACGAATTGAACGCAAAAATACTGTAAACCGATTTAAAGTTTATATTTTTATCGGGATAAATAAATTTTGACATATTCAAATAACAGTTAAGCCGCGCTTTTTTTCCCATTCTGCCTATAAGCTCCGCTTCGTCAAAAAGAATAACCCAGCCGTTGTAACCGGATTTTAAGAATAAACTGCTTAAAAAGGCGAAATAATCCCATGTATGGCGGCTTTTCACGAAATTTGCGTTAAAATTCGCTTTTTCGGAATATATACGCCCATATATTTTCCTGACTGTTGCGTTGGGCATAAAATCGCCTTCCATATCCGCGAGAAGCATGAATTTTTCGTCCATATCCTCTGTTCCGAGATAGGATTTCAACACATAATAAAGTTTATTTGTCTCAAAATCTTTTAAACAATGCTCGCAAAGTTCTGACACAAGCGGGCTTTTTATCGTCATTCCCTCAAAAATATGCTCAAAACCGGGCTGAAGTCTGCCGGGCAGATAAGTATTCTGCACGATTTTGGAATAAACTGTGTACAATTTGTCAAACGGTGTTTCTTTGCTCAACGAAACAAGGCTCACTGCCATGTTTCGTTCTTGCGCCATGTTAAAAACCGTGTTAAGCAAATGCGTTTTCCCCTCGCCATATTTTCCTGATACAAATATTCCTCCGCTAAATCTCTCATCGGAAACTTTCAATAACGCGGAATCAATTTCACGCATTATCTTCGGACGTGCGGACGAAAAACAATAGCCAACCTCGCGGGAGGAAATCCCCGACCGAAGCGCCTCTATTATATGTCTTGCGTTAAAATCAATCATAACTCGGATTCCTCCAATATTTTTTTATTATCGCCGTCATTGTTTAATGTCATAATGCCGACTCTGCGGGGAACGGACATATTCCCGAATTTCGATTGCTCAATCAATAAATTCACGGAGGTTTCAGCAATCGGAGTTATCTCTTTTCGTTCGGATTGATATATATTTATGACGTCTGCCAGACTTTCGGACATTTTCGCTATAATTTCACTGTTATATTCCTGCGCCGCGAGTTTATCCAAATCTGACATATCGCTGAAACGATTGAATCGTTCGCCGGAAACTTCGTTTTGAATACGCATCCATAATGCCTGATAAGATTTTATTCCGGCGTTTTCGTCCTCAACAAGTTTCGTATCGAAAGAAAAAATAAACATTATATTTTGCAGTTTGTCTATTTCGTCAATAAGTTCGCGAATGCTTTCGTAAGCGTCCTCGCGCCTTTGTTTTGTATAACGTACCGTGTCAAGTCCGCTGCTTACAATCAACGCTTCAAGATTATCAATCCCTATAATAAGTCCCGCATATCCCGCAAGTTTTATTACCTCAACCAGAGAACGCAGCATATGGCGGGCGTTATGTTTTGTAATACGCGCAGGTGATAAACCGAGCTTTCTGTAATCTGACAATTTATGCTCTTTACCTGCTCCAAGCCAAGCTAAAAGCAAGTCCCTGTTGCTTGTTTCAAGGGTTGGGTGTCCGATTAATCCGCCAGTCAAAAGGCTGACGCAGAGCGCGAAATTGTTGTCTATCATCGGATTTTGCATAAACATTTTATTAAGCTGAAGCCGTATTTCGCGTTTGGTTATAGGGTCCAAAAGATTTTCCCCCGCGAGATAGTCGATAAAACTTATACCCTCAGGAATTTCAGATTGTTCAAATCCCATTTCGGATATGATTTTCCCGGCGCACTTTTCAAGATATTCCTCAATATTTATACTATTGTAAACAGCCGAATAAATTTCTTTAAAGTCGTCTATGCGTGTGCTTTTTGCGTCAAGCGAAACGACTGTAAAACCGTCGTTTGCCGCCTGCGTCAAAAATACTTCGAGGCAATGCGACTTTCCGCTGCCTGAACTCCCTGTCAGAAATTTGATTTTACTTCCGCCGAGTTTGATATATTCATGAATATATTTGTCGCGCCAAAAATCCGTCAGAAAATTTATCCCCACCGACAACTGCTCGATTATTTCCGAATTTCCGGGCGGCTTACCGTTTATCAGGTTATGAACCGCTGTATTTATATCGTTTGATAAAAGCATACGTATTTATTCCTCCTGTGATTCAAAAAATCTTACGGTAGCCAAAAACTGTTCTTGTGAGTTTTTATCAAGCACGCGGATTGCTTTATCGTTTTTACGGCTCGGACCGAATTGAAAACTTCTCCCGTCATCGGCTTTGTCAATATCCGAGGAATAAAGCCGCGCAATATCAAACGCGAAACTCTGCATATCGTAATCTTTGCGGAAACGTTTCATGGGAGTAAGATATTTATATAAAACATTCAAATAAACATCTCCATCCCACGCTACTTCGCGTTTTTTCTCTCTTGCCTGTACGATAAGCGATAAATCATATGCCTGAGCTAATTCACTCGCGAATGCCGACGGATTAAAAGACGCACTCATGAGTTTATCACGCTGGGTTTTTATAAATTTAACCAAACTCTGTGGGCGTAGATACGGTACTTTTTTACGGTCGAGAGTGACTTCGGCATTTTCTCCGTCCAGTTTGACTTTGTACGGAAACAACTCATATATATTATTTTCACCTATAGCGTCAACGCCGAATTTTTCACAATATGACAGCATTTGTTCCGCGAATTCGCCGTCTGAAATATAAGAACTTATATCAAATTCTTTTGTAAAATTCAAAATATCACCGCTTGTTTGTTCAAGTAAACGGGAAGTTTCGTTTAATGCGGTCATATCTTTCAAAGCATTTTTTATGTCGCCGTTTTCCATTTCTTTTATGAGTCGCTTAAAACATTTTTGTTGCTCGGTTATTTTATCTCTCAATTCTTTTTCTTTTATCAGGTATTCTGAGTAAAGTTCTTCGTAGTTCATATTTTCATTCCTTTATTTTTTATATATTATAATGCAAATATTTTTATTTTATACAATACATTATACTATATATTGTTATTATCAGTCAATATATTTATTATAAATTTAAAAAATAAATATATATAAGTTGTTTATGAAGTACATTCGATTTTTTGATATAATTAACAAAAAATTGGCGAATTTAAAATAAGAAAACCGAAGATGGAAAGTTAATACTTTGCGTTTTATTTACAAAAAATTAATCGAAAATTTTTGGTTCTGACATGACACAATCCGATGAAGCGTTCACTGGCACGAAAGGCGACAGACCGGAGTTTCAGCGGTTGATAAATTCCGCTGTATGCAATTTTCCTTGAATTTCTCTGCTCAAATCTGCGTGCATTCGTTCATGAGAACCGTTTTGGGTAGGACAGCCAGGGTCAGTTCTATCAGGAGTTATTCCCAAAAATATCCACCATGCACTAAGTGTAGTAAGACCTAATATTCCATTTTGTGAAGCAAAAGGAGTACCATTATCGCTACGAATAACTTTTGGTAAGCCATGTTTTTTGAAGAGTTCCTGAAAAACTTTTTTGACTTCATCGGCAGTAGTTTTTTCCATAAGGCGTATAGTCAAGATATATTTGCTGTGTAAATCACGAACAGTAAGAGGCATACATTTTTCACCATTGGAAATCCACCAGCCTTTAAAATCGACAGTCCATACATCATTTGGTTTTTCAGCATTTATTTTGTTTCTTAATCGAGAAGCTGATGTTGATGTATTCATTTTTTTGATATGCCTTTTCTTTATTAAATCGGCTTTTCCTAAAACTCTGTAAATACTACTTGTTGACGGTGGTGGACTGTTTGGATATGCTGTTTTATACAAAACAGCTAACTTTTTTGGTCCCCTTTCAGGCATAAGCGTCAAGTTAAGAAAAACGGGTTGAAAATTGAAAGAGAGTAGGTAGACGTTTTCTCTTAGAATCAGCACACAAAAAAGCAATATTGGAGAATTTTCTATGAATGACGCAATGGTAGTTGTTCGCCCGATTGAAATGAGCGACGTAAACGTTATATGGGAAAACGTATTTTCCAGAAATACACCGGAAGAAATTAAAGAACGCATACAAAGAGATTTGGACGGTTTTGAAGATAGAACTCATTTTCACGTAGTATTGGAAGTTAATGGCGTTGTCGTCGGCACATTAGGATGCGGACGCGGTAATAAATATGGCGTTTATGCAGGCTTGGGCGATTTTGTCATACATCCCGAATATCAAGGGAAAGGATTTGCGAGACAAATGCTGAACAAGGTTAAAGAATTGATAAAAGATACTCCCGTCAAAACATTGCCAATTCAATGCCGCAAGGGTAATGATGATGTGAAAAATAAATATATTTCGCTCGGGTTTACCGAAGTTTTTTATTCCAATGGACTTATTTACATGATGATGGCTTTATAATTCTTTCAAAAGGCACTTTCAACAAAAGTTGGGAGTGCCTTTTTTATATTGTATGAATTATCTAATATCAATTTACTAATTCATAACAACAGAATATGCCAAAGGATTGTCCGTCAGACAATCCTTTGGTTATCGTTTTTTTACATTATCTCCCTATTTCTCCATACAACTGACATAATATCCGTACATCGAATTTTCTTCAAAATTATTTCCGTAAATCTCCGCGAGAAATTTTCCGTCTGCGATATATTTTTCCTGTTGATTTATATTTTCATATGTCAGCTTTTCGACGTTTTGCCAAGCGTTTCCGTTTTTGTTTACAAAACCTTTCGCCATATACATAACGGGAATATCAATAAAATCCAACTCGTGTTCTGTTCCTGTCAATTCGGCGGGAATAGGTGTATTTGCTTTCATAAATCTGCCGACTGTATAACCTAATAATTTTTTTTGTTCGTCATATTTGTCAAATGTCATAAATCCGACGTCATCGGTTATATCGGACGCATATTCTTTCATACCGTCGCTGTCGAGAATTTTAAAAATCCAGTCACTTTTACCCCATAATCCGCCGAATATTTCACCGGATTGTCCGCAGCGCGCGTATACTGATTTTCCTATAAATCTATACGGACCAAATTTTACAATTTCAAATTTTTCTAATTTTATCATATCAAAACCACCTTTTAAATTAAAATTTATTATAAGGGGATTATAAAATTTAAGATTGGCACATGATATTCTTGCTTCTGACGGATTGACACCATGAAACCGTGTAAAAGCCTTTGTAAAACTTTCCGGTGATTCATATCCGTATTTCAACGCAATATCAATTACTTTCGCTTTTGTTGTAAATAATTCCTGTCCGGCAAGTGATAATTTACGGTTACGGATATATTCGCTGACGGTTATCCCTGCAATCATACTGAAAGCCCGATGAAAATAAAAACCTGACGAATATATTTGTTTTGCGATTTCATCATAATTTAAATTGCCGAAAATATTTTCTTCGATAAAATCAATCGATTCCTGAATAATGCTCCAATCCATATCTAAATCCCCCGTGATTTAGATTATAATATAAAGATGTTTTTTTGTCCTGATTATTCTTGCTTTAATATGACAGATAAAAATATTATTCCGCTATTCTCTTAATAGGTAACAGCAAATCACCCTGTATATCGTCATTCACAGCATTTTCCTCACAGTCTGTTATGATACTATAATAATTTAACAATTCCATAAACGACAGTCCTTTATCAAAAGACAATTCGTATTTTTCGCTTGTATTAATCCATTCGTCGAGAAAACGCGCTATCTCAAAAATCCCGTTTTTTATTAAATGTGCGGCGTATATTAAATGTGCAGCATATAAGCCTCCCTCAAAAGTCTTTTTTGTTAAAGGTGCAGGCACTTCCATATCATCCGGAATGGATACCCATACCTCGCATTCTTTTGGGGGCTGCATCATGCTTGGCTTTTATATCTTCTCGGACTCTTTTAGAAAATTTAGTAGCCATCATACATCTGGCATCAGGCTTGATTTTTAATAGTCCCGTTTCCCTTACAAATTTTTCTGCAATACTGAAAGGGTCTTTTTCTGTTCCCTCGTCCTCCGTTAAACCGTGAGCAACAGCTACTGTCATTGGCGGCAGGTAGATTATCCGAACGTCTTTGTCCCTTAGCTTGTTTAGAGTTTCATGTGCTTTGTTTAAATCTTCCATTGTTTCCATTTGTACATTCCCCTTTACATTATTAATTTTGTTTTCGGAAAATGAAAGGGAACTCACTACGGCAAACATGGTCTTGTCATTCAATATATCGGGTTTCAGGTATATATCCGCTTTTTCCTGCAACTCCTCAACCAAACGCGACAGTATTGATTTAACGACAGATAAAGCCGTTATCTGTTCGTCAAGCTCGCTGATGTTTTGCCTGAAAATTTCAATAACTGCTGCGGCGTTTTGATTATTGAGAACGTCTTTTATTTGTTTCACCGGGATTTGCAGCTTGCGTAAAATAATGATTTGCTGTAACCGTTTAACAGCGTCTTCATCATATACCCTGTACGCGTAATCGTCTTTGCGACTGCTTTTTATCAACCCGATTTCCTCATAATAACACAACATTTGTCTTGAAATACCGTAATCTAATGAAACTTGTCTTATTGTTTTTAATTCCATGCTTTTTCCCCTTTCTGTTTCCTTGAAATTAATTGTACACCGTCAAACGGTTTGCGAGTCAAGGGGTTTTACATAATTCTTTTAAAATTTTTTTTATTTGATAAGTTTTTATATTTATATACAGATAATGCTTATTATATTCGTTCACTGTACACATAAGTCACCTGATTAAGACACATAATTCCGTTCTTATTGTTATTATCAAATATTTCTTTCAATTCTGCGGTATGTTCTTCGTATCCGTCATCACCTTTCAACGGAACACCTTCCATTGACGAATAATACAATAGCCACTTGTCCAATGTAAAATAAAATGGATTAGGAAATCTCCGAATATCGGGATTCCGATAAAAAATCCCTGTGACTTTTTCATATCCGGCAGATACTTTATCCGTTGTTTTATAATCTGCCGATACACTGCTTCCGTCATTGAACACAGATATTACAAGGGGATTAGGTTTTCCGATTCTCAAACATTCGGCGCGAAACTTATCTAAATCGAATCTCCTCAACGCTTGTGCGTTGGTTACAATATCAACGCAATTATCGGGAAGATTCGTATTTTCCGCTGTACCGTCAACTATTTTGGCGTTTGGACACAGCGAAAGTGTTATTGCAAGCTGTTCACGCATATCTTCGTTAGGTTCAACCGCGAATATTTCATTACCGTATCTTGCGAGAAGTTCGGTAAATTTCCCCGTTCCCGCACCAACATCGGCAAATATCGCTTTTTTCGGCGCAAGATTATAAATATATTCTATCGCTTCATTGGGATAACCCGGACGCACTTCCGCATATGCTTTTGCTCTGCCTGTAAATGCTTCCGTTTTCATAATCTTTCTCCTGCTATATGATATAAATTTTATAAAATATTCTTTTTATAAATTTTAACAAATAAATATGAATATTTTTATCAGAACCCGATTAATTTTGGTTTGTTTCAAACATAAAAAAACTACTCTGTTGACAATCCTCTTTTTTTCAAGTATAATCACATAT
>JGI994J12354_10004603_pt1 | contig 12306 bp, 8 predicted proteins | sample IntmicLarv3ML3BL_FD_12354 | JGI IMG/M metagenome (IMG submission 12354) | reverse complement strand
ACAACACGGCATACAGCACCACAATGTGCATGCCGCTGATGGCCAATATGTGTGTCAGCCCACTTTGGGCATAGGCTGTAACTTGCTCGTCGGGCAGGGCAACGCGGTTGCCCAGAGTGAGCGATGACAATGTGCCGTAGTTGTCTTCGCTCAGGTTTAGTTGGCGGTATTGCTTCAGCAACGTTTGCCGCCAACGGTTAAGCAGGTTTCCGGGCGAGGTTTTCGCCGAGTAGGTATCGCAGGGGGTAAGTGAGCGCGAAGAGGCAAAGAAGATGCCGGCGATGCCCTTCCGTTTCAGGAAGAGGCCGTAGTTGAACCCGTTGCGTTCCGTCAGTGAGCCGGCAGGCGTAAAACGACCCGAAAGACTGAATCCCGCTCCGGGTGTGAGCGGTTGAATGATAAGCGGATCGTCTGTTCGCAGGTAGACCATTATTTTACACCCTTTCCGGTATATTCGGTCGGGCGTTTCTTCCTCTTTCGCCGAAAAAATAAAACGGTAATAGGCCCCTTTCCTTTCGGGGGGCTCAATGACCGTTCCGCGAAGTTCCATTTTTCCGTGCAGGGCAAGGGTGTTGCTCTCTAATTGTATCCGGGTAAGTGTTGCGCCTATACCCAAAAAAAAGAAGAACAGGGCAATGGCAAAGAAGGGCTTCCGGTAAAATCGAGACTCGAAATCGCGGGAGTAAGTGATGCCGAAAAACGCTAGCGCACACACCAATGATACCACTATCCACAAAAAGTGGGGGAGTGTTTCATATAGCAGAATGCCGCTTGCCAGAGGGATTACTATTCTGACAAACGGCATCTTATGAGCTGCGCTGTGGGTAGCGGACATTACATTTGCTTTAACTTTCGTATCACTTCGGCCGGATTGCCGGCGCGGAATATGGCGTTACCCAGCACCAGCGCGTCGGCACCAGCGGTGAGTAGGGTTTGCGCGTTGGTGAGGTTTACACCGCCATCAACCTGAATCAACGCTTTCGAGTTCTTCTTCTCGATCAGTTCTTTCAAGTTGCGTATTTTCTCAATGGTTCCGGGAATAAACGATTGTCCGCCGAAGCCGGGATTAACCGACATAAGCAGTACCATATCCATGTCGCCAATAATATCGTTGAGCAGGGAAACGGGTGTATGGGGATTTAGCGTTACTGCTGCGCGCATGCCGTGGTTCTTGATTTCGTGAATTATCCGGTGCAGGTGGGTACACGCCTCGTAGTGAACATTAACTATATAGGCACCGCACTCTTTCAGGCGACCGATGAATTTTTCGGGTTCAACAATCATCAGGTGCACGTCTAACGGTTTTTTTACCTGCTCTTTTATTGACTCCAGAACAGGAAATCCAAACGACAGATTTGGTACAAAAACGCCGTCCATCACATCAATGTGCAGCCAGTCGGCCTCGCTGCGGTTAACGAAGTCAATATCCTTGTCGAGATGCAAAAAATCGGCCGCCAGTAACGAAGGGGCAATTATTGGGCTCATAGTTGTGTTGCTTTTTCTTATATCTGAACTCCTGGTTATATTATTGGAGTTTAGGTTTATTGTAAACTCATTTTTTTGGGCATCCTCAATAATTTTACCTGTGTAGAACGCATAAGCCTTTTCTTCCGCATCTTTTATCTGCGATTATTGTTCTACTCATAACACAAAGATATAAAACGTTGCTCAACTATGCAACGCTTGGGGTAATTTTACAGTCATTTTTGTGCCGTTATTTTTTGGCAGTTTTTTTGCGTTGCTTGATGAACATAAAGCCAAATATGATCGTTAAGAATACGGGGATCACGATGATGTATTGTATGGTTGCCGCTCCTGCTTCGAACTGGCTGCTGTGTTGAAGAAGTTCGCGGTCGTAAATACCGCCTATGATGGGTTGGATAATGGCTCCGCCAAGAGTGCCCATTCCGCCTATGATGGCCAGCCCCAAGGCTCCGCTCATGGGCCGGCGTTCCGATACTAATCCTAACATATTAGGCCAGAAATAGGCTATGCCGAACGCGAAAATGGTGGCGGCAACAAAAACCATCCAGCCGGTCGAAACACTCATCATGTAAATACCGGCACCCGCAAGCACAGCCGACATTAGCAACACACCTATAGGCGAGAGCTTACGCACTACCGGGGTGGCTACAAGGCGGGCCAGCGCCATGCTCAACGAAACCCATACTAAAATAAGTACCGAGCCGAATGCGCTGTCGCCAAACATCTCGGCTACCGAGTTTTCGAACAACGCGGGAATCCACTGGTTGGCACCAAACTCGACCGACGAGGTCAAAATCATCAGAAACGCCAGGAACAAAAACAGCGGTGAGGCAATGGCTTTCAGCATATCTTTATAACTTCCGCCGAGCAGAGAGCGTTCGGTAGAGGGGAATTTTTGACGGAAAAACATCAATCCGTATATAAGTGTTGGTATTAGCAGTATAGCCATTTGAACCCTCCAGCTTACCTCTATCTGTTCAAAGAAGAAAACCATTAGCCCACCAACAGCAATGCCTATAGACATCCACATATGGAACAGATTTAGCCTCGCTGTTTTTTCGTTTGCGTAAAGGGCGGTGACAAGTGGGTTGCAAGCCGCGTTTACACAACCGTTGGCAATACCAATAAGCAGAGTGGCCATAAACAGTGACCAAAAGCCCGAGGCGAAAACCGTCAGAAAAACCCCAGCCAGTTGTGCTATAAATAGTACAATGATTACTTTGGCGGTTCCCCATGTTTCAACAAGTAGCCCAAACAACAGCGCAGCGGCAGTAGAGCCCCACAAAAAGGCGCTGACAATCCAGCCGATATCAACGGCCGTCAGACCAAACTCATTCATCCATAAAACGATATAGCCGCTTCGTGCCCCAAAGGCCACGGCCGTTACAAACAGCGCCAACGCGCTGGCGAAAAAAAGCCTTTTTTTGTTGTCCATTAATGTTTATCTTTAGTTTGAGCTTAAAGATAGTACATATTTTTCATTTATCGGTACATTTTGGCCTCTATTTGTATTCTTTGTAAAAGTAAAATTGCCGTATATTGCTGTGTTTTGGCTGTTTGTGTATTCTCTTTGGGGTTTTTGTGTTGATTACGGCACAAGCAGTAATTGAGGTTGAATGTGAGAGGGAATAAATATTTGAGTGTATGTGTTTGGTGTGAGTAAAGTGGAATCCTTATCTTTGTGGCTTTATCTGTTATTTTTGATATTTTATGAATATTGTTCGTTTTTGGTATAATAATGCTCGTCCTACGGCATTGCCGCAAAGTATATTGCCGGCTGTTTTAGCTTTGTGTATGGCTTCTCAAAATGAAGGGTTCTCTTTTCTTTTGGGCATAATAGCTGTATTTGGGGTTATGGCAGGTCATTTGAGTATGAATCTTTTCGATGATTATTTCGATTACAAGGTTCAAAAAACTGATTTTAGAGATAGGATGCAGCATAAGGGAATGCGTGCGCGGATAGCCAAATGTTCGTATCTTAATTCGAGTCAGGCAACATTGAAACAATTACTGATTGCCTGTGTAATATTTGGTTTCATATCTGTTGTGGTAGGCTTTGTTATTTATTTGTATAGGGGTAATGTTGTGCTTCTGTTGGCTGCCCTCACGGCTATTTTGGGGGTTTCATATTCAGGTGCCCCATTAAGGTTGTCGTATCGTGGTTTTGGAGAGGCCTTGATTGGCTTAATGTTTGGCCCAATGCTTATGATCGGGGTTTTTTACGCGGCGTGCGGCTCATTAAACTGGTCGGTTATTTTTGTTTCGATTCCGGTTGGTTTGTTGGTTGCAAATATTGTGTATACACACGCAATTATGGATTATGAGCCTGATAAGGAGGTTGGCAAGATGACATTCGCAGTTTTGCTTGGCAACAAAAAACGAATGTTATTTTGTTCGTTTATGATATTGTTTGGCGCGTTTTTTCTTATTGTAGGTGGGGTTGTAGCCGGCTATTTGTCTATATATTATATGTTCTTGCTCCTTACTGCTCCTATGGCAATAGGTCTTTTTTATCTTATGATAGAATTTGTAAATCATCCCGACCGTAGCTTTACCCCACAGTTTTGGATGGGGCCTATGGGTAATTGGAAAGGAATCCAGGCAATAGGTATCGACTGGTTTATGATACGTTGGTTGTTGGCGCGCAATTTATTATCGTTTTTTTGTTTAATCCTTATGATTGTGAGTTTCATATCATAAATAAGTAGAACAATTATGAAGTCGTTTTTTTATTTGCCGTGGTGGTTTTTCAAGGCCAAGTTTTTTGGAGTCAAGCGTCCACTGCAAACGGTTTTGTTCGTCTCGGACAAATGTAACCTCGCGTGCCGGCATTGTTCGGTTTACCGTACAACAAATCCGAATATAAAAAGCTATGAGCAGATTAAGGAAGAGTTGGAGTATTCATATAAGCAAGGTTCGCGGTTTGTTGATTTTGAAGGTGGCGAGCCCACATTATGGCGCGATGGTGACAAGGATTTGAATAGCCTGATACGATTGTCTAAAGAGATAGGATTTTTCTCAGCCACAATTACAACAAACGCTTTTTGTTCGTTTACCGGCAGCGAAGCCGATTCTATCTGGGTAAGCCTTGATGGTTTGGGGCGGTATCACGACGATATTCGAGGTAAGGGCGTTTTTGAGAAATTGGTAAAACATATTGAAGAAGCAAATCACCCTCATCTGAGTGTGAATATGGTTATTAATAGCCGGAATTACACATCGGTAGAAGAAACGATCGAATTTGCAAGGAACAGTCCATATATTCAGTCTATCTCATTAAATTTTCATAGTCCATATCCGGGCACGGAAGATTTATTTCTCGACTGGGATATAAGAGCTAAAGTAATAGACCTTATTATAGAAAAGAAAAAATTGGGCTATCCGATAATGAACTCCGTGTCGGGACTGAAATTAATGAAGCACAATAAGTTTAAAAAACAATGTTGGGTGAGTAATTTTATCCTTCCCGATGGTAGTCGTTTGCCGGAATGTGCCGGTAAAACCGCCGGCATTTGTGACTTGTGTGGACTGTCAATGTCAGGCGAAATGCGTAGTGTATTCAGTCTCAAACCGGATACCATTCTTGCCGGAATGAAGTTGCGAATGTGAAACCGGGTGTCGAACTCGCATTACCTTAATTTGTTTTTTTCAAAGTAATGTGCCGACCTTGTGGTAAAGTAGATGATTCCTGCAATGATTAGTCCGGCGCAGATAAGATACAGCCAACTGAAACTGAGCTTTTCGATGACAATTCCGCCAATTACTGTTCCGAGACCGATGCCCATATCCCAAAATGTAAAATAGGTGGCATTGGCCGTTCCCCGCTTACTGTGTTCGGCCAGGTTGATAAACATTGTCTGAAAAACCGGATTTATGTACCCGTAACCAATCCCCATTAAAAGCGCGACTATATAACAAATCACCGTGTTGGGGCAAAAGGCCAGCAGAATGTAGGCAATCACCAAAATTCCACCTCCGAGCAGCGAAAGCTGAATTAGTTTTCCCCGGTTAATCATCTTTGCCGACACGATGCGGGTAGTAAGGATTCCGATAGCCAGAATTATGAAAAACAGCCCTGCGTTGGGTTTATACGAAACCATTTCGCTGAAAAGCCCTGCGTAATTCAATACTGCTCCGTAGCCCACCCCCGACATAAACAGTAGCGCGACACAGGGCAGGGCTTTGACAAGTATAAACCGGTCGAGCGAGAGCGGTTTGGAGGTTTTTGTTTCGGGAACTATTTTCGCAATCGGCTTTATTGGCAGTATGCATAACAGTCCGACAAAACCGGCAACGAACGAAGCCCAGAAAACCATATCGTACGAATAAGCGCGATGCACCCACAATCCCGCCACAGGGCCTACCGTCATTGCGATGCTTGCCGCCGAGCCAAAATAGCTGATGCCTTCGCCGCGTCGTTCCGGTGCCATAACATCTACAGCAACGGTGCTTCCGCTAACGGTGGCCATTCCGAAGCCAAATCCGTGGACGATGCGTAAAGTGATAAATAGGGTGAGGGTTCCGGCAACGACATAGCCTGCGAAGACGACCGAAAACAGGGCATAGCAGATAATGTAAAGCGGTTTCCGGGCAAACATATCGACAAAAAAGCCCGAAAAAGGGCGGATAAGAAGCGCCGAAAGCGTATACAGAGCCAATACGATTCCCGCCACCGACCCACTGGTGCCCATCTCGTCTAAAAGATAGAGCGGCAATATCGGGATAAGCATATAAAAAGCGAAAAACAGAAGAAGATTAGACGCGAAGACTAAAATAAAATCCCGTGTCCATAAAGCTGGATGTTTAGTATTGTTCATACAATTTATTGAGGCGTTTGGTGTGTCCAAAAACCAAACGACAAAGATAGCGCAAGCCGAGAGAAGTACAAAACAGGCTTGCCTGTTTTTACGTCCGAGGCGCAGCCTGTCTTCACGTTCTTGTAAAGATAGCGCAAGCCGGGAGAAGTACAAAACAAGTTTGCCTGTTTTTACGTCCGAGGCGCAGCCTGTCTTCACGTTCTTGTAAAGATAGCGCAAGCCGAGAGAAGTACAAAACAGGCTTGCCTGTTTTTGCTTACAAAATAGCAACCGTCTCTTTTTGTTTATTAAGAGGTGAAAAAAAAGGAGAGTCCTTGCTCTTATTCCGATTTTTTTTCATTACTTTGCTTTTTTTTAGTCTCAATAATGCTTTTCTATTGAAATATAGGTGATATGTGTGTTGAGGAGCGAAATCGACGGCATTGTTGTTTTAAATGAATTACAATTGCACACATGAAACGAACGTTTTCGTTAAACAAGTGCAGAGCCAAGTTTGCTTGTGCTATGCCGGGTGTAGAAAAGGTCGAATTTAATTCAAACCTTTTCACGGCTTTTGCTAGAAAGAGAATGTACTTGTTCTTGCTTCTGTTTTTTTTGCTTTCTCCTTCCCGGCTTTCCTCAACCGAAGATTATATTTTGTTCATCAGCTCGTTCGATACCCACCAGATTTGGCCGGTTGCTGTTGAAAATTCGTTCAGGGCGAAAATAGACAAATCCGGCTACAACCTGCGTGTAAACAGTGAATATTTGAATGTAAACCATCTCTCGCCGCCCGATACGTGGTTAGAATTGATGCACACCATATTAAAGCACTACACTGAGAGGCCGCCCAAAATAGTGATATTGTTGGCCGACGAAGCATGGATAACATTCCGAAAGGCCTATAACGGAGAGTTTGGCGATGTTCCGATAATACTTTGCAGTGGAAAAGAGTACACAATCGATTTCGACCTCCTTTTAGATAAGGGCAGCATTACATGGAACGATCTGATTCCAACCTCGTCGTTAACCGAAGACTATAACGTAACAGGGATTATAGATGTTCCGAAAATAGAAGAGACTATACGTTTCATGCAACGCTTGCAACCCGGAATGGAAGAGGTGACACTGATTTCGGACAGCCGGTTTTACGGTATGTATGTTGCGTTGCAAACGCAAGAGATTATGCGAGAAAAGTTTTCCGGCTACAAATTGAATATGCTCGATGGACGTTTTCTCTCTACCGACTCTTTGCTTGTCCGGTTAAAAATGTTGCCACCTAACAGTTCGGTATTGTTGGCTTCGTGGCTTTTAAATGTATCGAGCAGTTTTGAAAATTATGCGGTTGACCACGAGAAGATTGTTGATTTGGTAAACCGGCCTGTTTTCAGCCTTTACGACTGGGGGGTGCTGAACCGCCTTTTTATGGGCGGATACCGCGTTGACTCGGAGAGCTACAGTGCCGCTACTATTTCTATTGTCGACCGGATTATGAAAGGCGAGTCGGCATCCGATATTCCGTTTACGAGAGATTTTGGTGAGGTGAACTATTTTCTTAATGCACAACTGATCGAGAAATACGACATCGATATTTCGGTAATTCCCCACAATGTTGTCTTTTTTAACGAACCGGTGAGTTTTTTCGCATACTACAAGATGCAGCTGATCTATATGCTGCTTGTGGTGCTGGTTGTTATTTTGGTACTTTTAGTATCGCTTTTGCGGTCGCAAAGCCTGCGGAGAGAGCTTGCCGCCACGAAAAATAAAACCGACGTTTTACTTCGTAACCAACAGGCCATATCTGAAATCCTTTACCGCTTTTTACAGAGCGAGATTGAAGAGTATGCCGTTATACCGATATTAGAACAAGTATTGCAAAAATATAGCGCCGACCGGATTTCGATATTTGAATACGACGATGCATATGCTAATTTTGATAGAATCCATTTCGTCTCATCGCCTTCTATGGCGAAAGCCGGCTCGTTTCCGCCCGTTGATAGCGCACAGTTGCCGAGCGTATTGGAGGCCATGAAGCGGCAGGTAGTGTTGATTGAATACCATATGGACGATGAATCTTCTCTGCTTACTGCCAAAGAGCGCCAAGTGTTTTTGAGCAGAGGCATTATCGGATCTATTTCTGCCCCCATTTTTTTAGATAAAAAATTGTGGGGCATCGTTGGCCTCGATTTTTGCACCAAGATGCCCTCGTATAAAGAAGAAGACATCATTTATCTTCATGCCTTGTCGCAGGTGTTTAGTATTGGTATTGAGCATTTCCGGATGCGGTCGCGACAGAAAGAGATGGAGTCGCTTTTTAAATGCGCTTCGGGAAACGCCAATGTGGGGGTGGCGCACTGGAACTACTGCACGGGAAAAACCTCGTCTACCGACCTATGGTACCGGAATATGGGCGAAGATAAGCAGACGAAGAGTGTTGTAGAGGTAATAAAAAACCACCTTCACGTGCACCCCGACGAGCGAGATGAGTTGAACGGAATGGTCGAAAAAACTTGCCGGAACGAGATCCAGAACTTTAGTTGTTCGGTACGCGTATGGAATGGTGAGAGGTGGTCGTGGATACGTTGTCATTGTATTTTGAACGACTACGAACCCGAAAAAAATAACATCCGCCTTGTCTTTCTCAATATGAATATTGATGAACTGAAAGAGTCGGAAGCCAATTTGATAGCAGCGAAGGCGAAAGCAGAAGAATCGGACCGGCTTAAATCGGCCTTCCTTGCCAATATGTCGCACGAAATACGTACGCCGCTAAACGCTATTGTCGGCTTTTCGAGCTTGTTGCAGAACGAGAGAGACGAGGCTCGGATAAAAGAGTACTCGGAAATTATCGGCGTGAACAATCGCCTGCTGTTGCAGCTGATTGACGATATACTTGACTTGTCGAAGATTGAAGCGGGAGTGCTCGTTTTTGCTGACGATAAAATTGACCTCTTTTCGTTTTTCAAAGACTTGGAGGCCGCCCACTCGTTTCGCGAGCCCATTGATGTGCGGTTTGTTTACGAAACCAACGAGCCCTTCAATGTCAGTATCGACAGCAACCGTCTTAATCAGATAATGGGCAATTTGCTTGGCAACGCCTTTAAATTTACCAAAGTGGGATATATCCGGTTCGGCTACAAAAAGCGTGGCGACGATGTCTGGTTTTTTGTTGAGGATACGGGTATCGGCATACCGCACGATAAAAAAGATTTGGTTTTTCACCGCTTTGTAAAGCTCGACAGTTTTGAACAGGGTACGGGGCTTGGGCTCTCAATTTGCGCTACTATTATAGCACATTGGGGTGGCGAAGTTGGGCTTGAGTCGGAAGAGGGAAAGGGTTCAACTTTCTGGTTTACCATTCCTCTTGCTACTCTTATCAAGTCGGGCGACTATGTGCCTGTTTTTGCTGCTTCTGATGACGAAACGGAAAAAAACGGGAAGCCGGCAACTGAAAAGCCGTTGGTGTTGGTGGCCGAAGATGTTTCGTATAACTACCGGTTGATAGAGATTATTCTGAAAAATGACTACCGTCTGCTACATGCGTTTGACGGCAACGAGGCCGTTGAGATGTTTCACCGCTACTGTCCCGATATTATTCTTATGGATATTAAGATGCCCGTAATGGGTGGGCACGAGGCTATTTTAAAGATACGCGAAGTGTCGGATGTTCCCATTATTGCCATATCGGCTTCGGCTTACGATGACGATCGTGCCCAAGTGGTAAAGGCTGGCTGCAACGCCTTTTTGTCGAAACCTCTTAAGGCGGAAGAGCTGACGGAACTTATGGTAAAGTTGCTTTATTCACCCTCTGCCTTGCAGCCGTAAAAATACCCCGTTTTATGTGTTTTTGTGTTGTGTTTTCTCAATGCTTAATAAATAGCCTAAGCGGTACAGGTCGAAAAAAAACAGACAGGGTTTCCGACCCAGTAAATTTCGCTTCATGACAGGTTTAAAAAGGGTGTATATAACAGTATAAAGCCATTTTATATGCATCTTTTCCAATAGCATCTTAGTGCGTATTAACTTTGAATGTGCGGCATACGTGGGATGTTTTTCAGACAATATTTTTTCTATTTTTAAGAGGTTGAGCATCCCATTTTCTACTTTTTCGAGGAATATGGTTGCGTCTTCCAGCCCTAAGTGTATTAGGGCATTGTCAATATGGTCAATGGCAACTCCTTCGGCAAGCAACTCTAATCCGAAAAATGTATCTTCGTGCCCGTAGCCGGTCAGCTCTTCATTAAACCTTACCTGCTGAAAAAGATTCCGGTCGATCAGAAAGTTGTTTGTGCAAAAACCAAACATAGGGATCGCTTTCCGCTCTGATGCCGGCATCGATTCGCGCTCTACTCCATATTTCCAGCGCAAAAAAGTGGTGTCGTTTGGTTTTTCCGGAGCATAAATCCGTCCACCGTAACAGACAATTCCGGGTTGGCAATAAGATAGATAGTCTGAAATATAATTGTTGTTGGCAACAGCCGAGTCGCAATCCATAAAAATCAAATAGGGGTATTGCGCTTCTGCTGCCAAAAGATTTCTGATTTTGGCCCGGCCTACATTTTCGTTTAGCTGGATATAGCGTATGCCCGGCAAATCAATGGCAGCATTGGTCTTTCTGTATTCGGAAGAAGAGGCATCGTCCATCAACAGGATCTCGAATGCGTTGGATGTGGCTACCAGTTGCAGGTGCAAGTTACGCGTTAAACAGGTAACATTATAATTATAGATAGGTATACAGATGCTTATCATTTGAGCAAAGATAGTGCAAGCCGAGCGAAGTACAAAACAAGCTTGCTTGTTTTTACGTCCGAGGCGCAGCCTGTCTTCGCGCTTTCGCAAAGTGTGCAAGCCGGGCGAAGTACAAAACAAGCTTGCTTGTTTTTACGCTGAACATATACGAATCTTCTGATTTTAGATTCTGATTGCAAAACCAAGAGTTTGCCCTGATGCAATTCAGAATCAATGATAAATATTTATTACCTTTGTCCAAGTGAAATTTGCTTTGCAATCTTAGAAATATAAATATGAGTTCAGATCTTGAGGATAAATTAATTAATGAAGTGGTAGAGTATTTTAAAAATAACATTTTTGAAAACCACATCAATGCTTCCCTTAGTAAGCAGACAAAACTAAAAAATTATAATATTAATCCTATCGTAGTTAAGTACCTGTCCAAGGTTCTAGAAAATGAATATTCTCCTTTAGGTGTTGCCAAAGCTTTGTATTATCCGAGAGTTTTAGGTACTTCAATAAACACTTCTTTCGGAAAAAGAATTCAAGACATGTTTGTTGATCTTAAGATAGCAGAAGGCTCTTTAATTAAAGGTATGGACATTGAATTTGAGGACAAAGTGGATAGCAGAAAAAAATGGTGTCAATTAAAATCTGGGCCAAATAACATAAATTCAGAAGATGTAGAACCATTAATTAAAAAATTTACGGATGCTATAAATTTAGCTAGAACAAACAAAGCTTTTAAAAATATTAATAATACAGATTTTATAGTAGGGGTGCTGTATGGGGAAAAAGATGATCTTAGTATGAATTATAAAACTATAGACAAATCTCACCCGGTATTTATTGGACAAGATTTTTGGCATAGAGTAACAGGTTTTCCTAATTTTTATAATGGATTAGTCTTAAGCTTACAAAAACTAATAGATAGTTTAGACATCCAAAATCTTATAAATATTGGTGTTGAGCAATTAGCTAAAGAGATTGAAGAGTCTCAGCTATTTGATTTTGGCAATGAATAATATTTATTGAGAAAACTAACAATTGAATAGCCAACTTCGCAGCCCAAATTTACAGGGACAGCATTTCCGATTTGCTTATATTGTTGAGATACAGAACCATTGAAATGCCAATCATCCGGAAATGTTTGAATTCGAGCGTATTCACGAATTGTAAACGGACGTGTTTCATCAGGATGGCATCGTTCTGTTTGCTTTTGAGCAGGACTACATGTTAGGGTTAGGCAAGGTTCGTCCCAGCCAATTCTGCGAGCCATGCCGGTTTTCCCCCC
>JGI994J12354_10004602_pt1 | contig 12308 bp, 10 predicted proteins | sample IntmicLarv3ML3BL_FD_12354 | JGI IMG/M metagenome (IMG submission 12354) | reverse complement strand
AATTAGTCCTCGACTTCCCCACCGACGCAGGCATCTTGAACCACTTGAAGGGCAAATCCTTCCAGGTCGAAGCCATCGACTTCGTCCCCGAATTTTTTCCGAAATACAAACTGTAAAAGCATTTTGACGAAGAAAATCTTCTACTATCAAAGAAATTTGATAGACGAATGCATCTCTGTCGTTTTATGATTATAGAAAGGAAAAGGGTGGTGACGCTGATGGATATAGGGTTCAAAATCAAAAACGCACGAATAACAGCCAATCTCACACAAGAGCAGGTTGCACAAGCTCTTGGTGTAAGCCGACAGACAGTGTCCAACTGGGAGAATGAAAAAACATATCCCGATATTTTGAGTGTGGTTAAAATGAGCGACCTATATGGCATTAGCCTTGATCACCTGCTAAAGGGAGAACAGTCTGTGTCTAATTACTTGGATTACCTCGAAGAAAGCACAAATATTGTTCAGAGCAAAAACAGGCTGTTCAAACTCATTTTGATTGCTACCTACCTTGGGATTTGGGCATTCTCACTCATTGTGTTCTGGTTTTTCACAAGCGGTTCAGATGCAATGGGCTATAGCCTTATGTTCTTGTGGGTGCTGCTTCCGGTTACAACATTTGTAACCTCCTTGCTGATTGGGAGACACAATTGTTGGGGAAAATGGAAATGGATTTCTGCGATTGCTTTTGGTGCTATGTATATGCTTGCTGAGTATGCAACATTTGGAGCTGCTAACATGGTCGCATTTGATAAAATCAATCTGCCCCGGCTCGGGATGATTCAAACTGGAGCAATTATTTCCCTTGTCGGCTTGGCCATTGGTGCCGGTATTAATCATAAATCCCAGTCCATCTCTCCACCCACCCCCAAACTCTAAAAAAACAGAAAAACCCCCGAGCCGGCCCTCGCCGTCTCGGGGCTTCTCACATCCTCACCCTAATCCAACACCATCCCCCCGCCCCCGCTGCCATCGGGGTTGCTATAACTAAACTGCACATTTCCCCGCGCATCCCGCGAGGTCTCCATCTGCGCCCCCTCCTGCAAATTCCCGCTCTGTGCTGCGCCGCTGGTGAGGGCGGCCTCCTGCCGCTTTTCCTCCGCAGTGAGCTCTTTTTCCTCTCCGCCGCAGCCCGCCAGCAGACTCAACGTCAGCGCCGCCATGCCAATCAACAATATTTTCTTCATAGTAATCTCTCCTGTCTGTATTATTTGTACTGACACAGTCAGAATAGCATCTTCTGGAAGAAAAAATCCTTTCATTCATATTAAGAAATGATAAAAAATACCTGCGCAACCAAACAAAGTCCTGCAACCCCTCGGGGTTGCAGGACTTTTCTTTCGTACAGCCCTAGCCTAAATTCAATCGGAGCAAATCACAGCGCAGGCAGCGTAAAGCGGTCAAGACACGCCATTGTCGGCATGGGAATCTTCCCCGCCTCATAATCCTTCACGATTTCGATAATCGTATCGCAGGTGGGCGTCGGCACGCCGACCTTCTTGCCCCACTCGCTGCAAATGCCGACGATATAGTCGATTTCGCAAGGAATTCTCTTCTCCATGTCCTGCAACATGCTGGCTTTCAGCGCCCGATGCGGCTCGTAATAGGCCAGCATAAACTTCTTCGCCGCCTCAAATTCCTCCTGCGTGTGGAATTCCAAGTCGTAGAAGTCCCAGCCCGGCACAAGCTCTTCCATCCGAATGTCGCCGCGTGCGTTGAGCATCTGCACCACTTCGTTGGACACCCATGTCGCACAGCCCAACGCCTTCTCATCGTCCAAAACTTGATGCCACACAGCGCCCAGCGCAGCGGACATGCCGCTCATGCTCGCATTTTGCAGCACTTTCGCCCAGCGAATACCCATCAGATTTTCCTTAATCACGCACACGCCGGTTAGGTTGAGCAGGTCAGCAATCTTTTGAATCCGCTCGGTCATACTGCTGTCAATCTCGCCTATTTCGTAGCGCATTGCGCTCACGTCAGAGGTCAGCTCAGACACGCCCGGCTCACGGTAGGTTGCACCCCAGCCCACAGCGCCGCCCACGGTGCGCTCCTTGCCGACAACCGCCGCCACCGAATCCTCGGGCACGCCGTTTTGCAGCGTGCAAACCACGCTGTTCGGGCCCAGATGCGGCAGCAGCTGCTGCAAAGCCACAGCGTTGAAGGTCTGCTTCGGCAGCAGAATGACCAAATCGTAAATCCCGTCCATCTGGTCGGGGGTAATGGCCGTCACGGGAATGTTGTTGAGCTCCATCTTGCCCACCACGGTTGCGCCGTTGGCGTTGAGGGCTTCCACGTGCGCCTTATTGGCGTCAATCAGAGTAATTTCGCCGCCGTTTTTGGAAATGAGCGCACCCATAATCGTTCCAAGGGAGCCTACTCCCATCAATGCTGTTCTCATCGTGCATAACTCCTTTTATTATTGTTAAGATTTTTTAGCAAATGCCAAATCCGGCCAATACCACCGCAACCGCCAAACCAATGATGGTTACAACGCAGTTGGTGACGAATACGAAGGGATAAGCTTCCTTGTGCTTGAGTCCCGAATAGACGATGCAGGTCACCGTTGCGCCGGAGTGCGGCAGAGAGTCAAGACCGGAGGAGGCGATAGATGCGACGCGGTGGAAGGCATCAGCTGTAAAGCCCGCCTCCTGCACCTTGGCCAGCAGCTGCTCACCCAGCACGTCCATGAACACGGTCACGCCGCCGGAGGACGATGCCGTGATACCTGCGACGATGTTCACAGCAATACCTGTGGTGACGAAGGGACTCATCTGAAGCGAGAGAGCGAAATCCACGATAGCCTGGAAACCGGCTGCGCTTTTCACCACGCCGCCGAAGCCCACGATAACAGCCGTGGTCACCAGCGCTTGAATGCTGGACGAAGCGCCTTCGTTCACAACGGCGAGAATGCCCTTTTCCTTCAGGAACGGTGCCAGCAAAATAATGTTGGCGAACACGCCGACGGTCAGAGCGAGGTTAATGGACTGCGTGCCCGTGAGCATACCGCGGGTGCCAAAAATCGTGACAATCACGGCCAGCAGCGGAAGCAGAGAAACCGCCCAGTTGGGCAGCTTCTGGTCACCCTCAAGGGTGAGCGTGGAAATATCGTCGTTGGGGCCGGGGATAAAGCCCTCGCCTGCGGCTTGCAGCTTTTTATTTGTCCACATGAGGTACATGTAACCCAACGCAAACATCACCACAGTGGTCACAGTGCCGAGTATCGGTGCGGCATAAACTGTCGTGCCCAGATAAGCGGTGGGAATGACGTTGGAAATAGCCGGCGTGCCGGGCGTAGCTACCATGGTGAAGGTGGCGCAGCCAAAGAGCATACAGGCCGGGAAGAGACGCTTCGAGATGTTCGCTTCGCGGAAAAGGACCATGCCGATGGGGTAGATGGCGAACACGCAAACAAACAGGCTCACGCCGCCATAGGACAGCACGGCCGCCGCCAGAACGATAATTAAAATTGCCTTGTCCTTGCCCAGCAGCTTCACAAGCATCATGGCCACGGACTTGGCCGCACCACTCTCACCCATGAGCTTGCCGAAGGCTGCGCCAAGGAAGAACATAAGTAGATAGGTGCCTGCGTAGTTTTTCGTGGCATCGGCGTAGCTATCCAGTGCCGCCCACAGATTCATCTGGTTGGTGACGACCACCACGAGGGCGGCAACCACAGATGCGGGCAGCATGTGCCAGCCCTTGAATGCCAGCAAAACCAGAACACCGATTCCGAGCAGCAATCCAATAATATGTACAGTCAGCATTACAAATTCTCCTTTTTTTCTTTCGATTTTGAGTCCAAAAGAGTATGCGGGGAATTGGCTTTGTTGTTTTTAGACTCACACGCCCCCTTTCCTGCTTAAAGATCCGCTCACCCCTTTATTAAAAGCAACCTTCATGCCAATGCGGAAAAGCTCGCATTTTCAAGAGCAATTTGCAAAATTGCATCATTCCCCGTGCAGCATTTCGGACGTTTGAGGACAGATGTGTCCGGAAAACTGAACGTTTTTGTTGCATTCCTGAATTCTGCATGTTACACTGTTGCTATCTTGGAGGAGAGGACGTGAAACGATGGGAACACAGCTGGAATTGGATGAATTATTGAAACGAATGGTGGATGCGCTCTACCTTTGCATCGTGATTGATGCGGACGGAACCGTGCGCTATATCAGCCAGGCCTACGCAGAAATCATCGGAAAAGCGGAAGCTGAAATCATCGGACGGCCGATACACAGCATCATCCCCAAGTCAAAGCTCCTCGACGTGGTGCGCACCGGCAAACGGATGCTGGGCGATATTTTCATCATGAACAACGGCGAGGCGACCATCTGCAACCGCTTCCCCATTCTGGGTGACGACGGCACAGTGCAGGGTGCCTTCTCCACCGCAACCTTCCAAAATCTCGACATTGTCGCCCGCCTGAGTGGCGAGCTTGAGCAGCTGCGGCGGGAAAAAGTGCTCTATCAAAAGCAGCTGGAAACCCTCTCGCACATGCCCTTCGACCTGGACTCCGTCATCGGCATCTCCCCGCAAATCTTGGAAATTAAGCAGACCATCGGCATGATCGCCAATGCGGATCTCACCGTTTTGCTCACGGGCGAAACCGGCGCAGGCAAGGAGGTATTCGCCAACGCAATCCACCAGATGAGCAACCGCAAGTTCGGCCCTTACATCAAGGTGAACTGTGCCGCAATCCCCAAGGATTTGCTCGAAGCGGAGCTCTTCGGCTACGCTGAGGGTGCCTTTTCCGGCGCAGTCAAGGGCGGAAAAGTCGGCAAATTTGAGCAGGCCGACCACGGCACCATCCTGCTCGACGAAATCGGCGAGCTACCGCTCCAGCTGCAAAGCAAGCTCCTGCGAGTCTTGCAGGAGCGGGAAATCGAGCGCGTGGGCGGCGTAAAAACCATCAAGCTCGACATGCGGGTGATTTGCAGCACGAACCAAAACCTCGAAACCATGATTGCCGAGGGACGCTTTCGGCGAGATTTGTACTACCGCATCAATGTGGTGGAGATGCACATTCCGCCCCTGCGCAAACGGATGGAGGATTTGCTCCCGCTGTGTACCTTCCTGATTGAAAAGCTCAACCGAAGCCACGGCTGCATCACCGCAGGCGTCTCTGAAGAGGTGTTGGAGCTCTTTTGCCAGTACGACTGGCCGGGGAACGTGCGGGAGCTGGAGCACGTGCTCGAGCGCGCCGCAGTCATGGTTCCCTGCGGAACACTGGGCGTGGAGCACTTCAAATTCTTTGCCCCCCGGGTCTTTCAAGCAAACCCGATGCGCACTTCCGATGCCTTGCAGGATCAAAAGCGCAAGGCGGAATACGAGGCCATCCAAAACGCCCTCATCAGCACCAACGGGAATAAAACCAAGGCCGCCCAGCTGCTGAAAATCCCTCGCAGCCTGCTCTATGAGAAGCTCAAGCGGTACGACATTCAATTTGATGCGCTGGAGTAAGACCTGCTACTGTCCTAAATTTTGTACAAAATCGCAGAAGCGTCCTGTTTTTCGGACGCTTCTGCGATTCCTTTTTTTCCGCCAACCCCTGTCTCGCCGCACATTTCTCCATTGGCATCCGTTTTGCTATACTTTTCAATTAGATCCGCTCAAGATCGAAAAAACAGCCCGCTGTTAACAACGTGTGAGGCCGCTCTTGCAAGAGTGCCTATCCAGAAGGAGTTGAATCAAATTGTCCAATAAATTGATTATCACAACAGCTGTCACCGGTGCCGTTCACATCCCCTCCATGTCGGACTATCTGCCCATCACCCCGGAGCAAATCATCGACGAGGCCGTCGCCGCCAACGCTGCCGGCTCTGCCGTCGTGCATATCCACGCCCGCAATCCCGAAACCGGCGAGCCCACCGGTAGCCCCGAGCTGATGCAAAAAATTGTCACTGGGATTCGCCAGCGCTGCGACGTGGTCATCGGCATCACCACCGGCGGCGCCATCGGCATGACCAGCGAAGAGCGTCTGGCCGCCGTGCCCCACTGCAAGGCGGAGCTGGCCTCCTGCAATTCCGGCTCGGTCAACTTCTGCTTCTCCCCCATTGCGGATAAAATTGACAAGCCGAAGTTTGACTGGGAAATCCCCTTCGTGAAAAACACTTACGGCGTCGCCTTTTCCAATACCTTTCAGGGCATTGAGGACTATATCCGCATCATGACCGAAAACAACACAAAGCCCGAATTCGAGGTCTATGACGTCGGCATGATCAGCAACATCGCCTATTTCATCAAAAAGGGTATGCTCAAAGCGCCTGTCTACCTCCAGTTCGTGCTGGGTGTCATGGGCGGCATCCCCGCAACGGTGGACAACCTGCTCTTTTTGTTCAACACCGCCAACAAGGTGCTGGGCGAGGGCAGCTTCGTCTGGTCCTGCGCCGCAGCGGGCAAGGATCAGTTCGACATCACCACAACGGCTATGGTGCTCGGCGGCAACGTGCGCGTCGGTATGGAGGATAACCTCTATATCTCCAGAGGCCAGCTCGCCAAGTCCAATGCCGAGCCCGTCGCAAAAATGCGCGATATCGCCGCATTGCTCGGCCGTGAGGTCGCAACGCCCGACGAGGCACGCAAGGTGCTAGGGCTGCGCTAAGCGTACTGCCGACAGAGAAAAGCCACCCCCTGCATACTACACGAAAAAAGTGTGCTACAATCAAATAAAACCGAGGCCGCATTGCTCTTTCGCAATGCGGCCTCGGCTTTATATTTTTTCAAAACCTTTTTGGCTGGCCGGGTAAATCTCATTTCGCTGGCCAGACGCCCCGTAAACAGGCGCCCGGAACCGCTCTGGCATGCCTCTATTCCGCCTCAGAGCCTTCCTCAGCCGCTTCCGACTCCGTCACAGCCTCCGCTTCAACCACAGGCTCTGCGTCGGCCACAGCCACAGCCTCCGCCTTGCGCTCCACATGCAGCAGCGATTCCACCTGCTCCGGGTCCTTGCCCTCGATAATGGCCATCATCTCTTCGCCCGTGATGGTCTCCTTTTCGAGTAAATATGCGGCAATTTTTTCCATGTCCGCCCGGTTTTCGTCCAGAATTTCCTTCGCCTCTTTGGCGCACTGAGAGATAATCTTCATAATCTCCTGGTCAATGGCCGCCGCCGTCTCCTGCGCACAGTTGAGCCCGTAGCCGCCGTCCAAAAACTGGTTGCGCACCTCGGCAAAGCCCACAGCGCCAAAGCGCTCGCTCATGCCGAACATAGCCACGTACCGCCGCGCCGTCTCCGTGGCGCGCTCAATGTCGTTCGCTGCGCCCGAGGTGCGGGTGTCAAACATCAGCTCCTCCGCCGCACGGCCGCCCAGCAGCATGCGAATGTTAGCCAAAAGCTCCTTGTCCGTGTGTAGGAACTTCTCCTCTTCCGGCAGGTTGAGCGTAAAGCCCAGCGCACCTTCGGTATGCGGCACAATCGTAATCTTCGAAACAGGCACAGCGCCTCTTTGCTTGGCGCTCACCAGCGCATGACCCACCTCGTGGTAGGCAATGAGCCGCTTCTCGTCCTCTTGCAGCACAGTGCCCTTTTTCTCCGTGCCCACGATAACCATTTCAAACGATTTTAACAAGTCCTGCTGGTTCACCATCTTGCGCCCGTTGCGCACAGCGCGCAGCGCCGCCTCGTTGACCAGATTCGCCAAGTCCGCACCCACGCAGCCCGCTGTAGCCTGCGCAATCCGGTTCAAATCCACGTCCTCGCCCAAACGAATGTTCTTCGTGTGCACCCGCAGCGTCGCCAGGCGACCCGCCAGGTTCGGGCGGTCTACCGTGATGCGCCGGTCAAAACGACCGGGGCGCAGCAACGCCTTGTCCAGCACCTCGGGACGGTTCGTCGCCGCCAGCATAATCACGCCCTTCGTCGGGTCAAATCCGTCCATCTCGGCCAACAGCTGGTTCAAGGTCTGCTCCCGCTCGGAGTCGCCGCCGTACTTGCTGTCGCGGCTGCGCCCGATGGTATCAATTTCGTCGATGAACACGATGCAGGGGGCGACCTTCGCCGCCTCCTTGAAGAGATTGCGCACCCGCGATGCGCCTACGCCGACATAGAGCTCCACAAAGTCCGATCCCGAGATGGAGAAAAACGGCACATTCGCCTCGCCCGCCACGGCCTTTGCCAGCAGCGTCTTGCCCGTACCGGGCGAGCCCACCAGCAGCGCACCCTTGGGCAGCTTTGCGCCAATTTCCGTATACCGCTTCGGGTTGTGCAGGAAGTCAATGATTTCCTCCAGCGACTCCTTCGCCTCGTCCTGCCCGGCCACGTCCAAAAACGTCACGCCGGTCTCCTTTTCCATATAAACCTTCGCATTGGCCTTGCCGACGTTACCCACGCCGCCCATGCCGCCGCCCTTGCTCATCATGCGGCTCACGCCCCAGAACAGCAGCAGCATCAGACCAAAGGTCAGCCCCACGTCGAAAATCACCGACATCATCGGACTCATCGGTGCTTGATACTTCGGGCCGTAATCCTGCACGCCGTGCGCCTCTAACAGCGCCACCAGACTCGCATCATTGATGGGTGCACAGAAAAAACTTGCCGGCTGCGCCGGCTCGTCGTCCTTTGCGGCCTCCAGCTCTTCAGCCGTCACGCCGGTGATGCTCTCCAGCTCCTTCTGAATGGCCAGCTGCTCAACCGTCAGCTCCTCCGCCGGCGCCCCCTCCTCTGTCAGCTCTGCGGGAGCATAAACCACGCCTTCCTTGAGCCAAAAGGTATACTTATCCGAGGCCATCAGCACACGGTCAACCTTATCCTCGCTCACCAGCTGGCGGAACTCACCATAGGTGACCTCCATCGAATCTTCCATGCGCAGACTGTTGATTAAGGGCTGAACACCGAGAGAAATCGTCAGCAAAATAACCACTATCATGAGCAAATTCAACGGATTTTGCATCGGCGACTTGTTGTTGCCGTCCTTGTCTCCTCCGCCCTTGTTCCGGTTTTGGTTTTCCTTGGACATACCTCCACCTCCTTAATATTATATCTAAAGTATTCTACCACAAGTGCCGTAAACTTACAATCTATTATCACACAAACGCAGTAAACTTTTTGTGAATAGAACTTTACCCCCATTGGCGAGTGTGTTATACTACATGTACATGATTCCGGATTTTTACCATAAGTGAGGGACGCAAATGTCACAGGACGAAAGAGAACTGCTCGAGGGCCGCAATGCGGTCACAGAGGCCCTGCGCGCCGACACAGCCATTGATAAAATTTACATTGCCCACAGCGACGGCAAAACCGACCACACCCTGCGCCGCATCACCGCTATGGCAAAAGATGCGGGCATCGTCGTCGTCGACTGCGACCGCCGCAAGCTCGACGGCATGAGCGTCACGCAGGCGCACCAGGGCGTCATTGCCTCCCTCGCCGCAGCAGCCTATGCCGAGGTGGAGGACATTTTGGCGCTCGCCGCCGCACGGGGCGAAAAGCCTCTCATCGTCGCCTGCGACGAGCTCTCCGACCCGCATAATTTGGGTGCCATCATCCGCACCGCCGAGTGCGCCGGTGCGCACGGCGTGATTATCCCCAAGCGCCGCAGCGCCGGACTTACCGCCATCGTGAGCAAAACCTCCGCCGGTGCCGTGAGCCATCTCCCCGTCGCCCGCGTGCCAAATCTCGTCAACTGCCTCAAGGACTTGCAAAAGCAGGGGCTCTGGGTGTTCGGCACCGCCGCCGACGGCGACAAAACCCTCTACGATGCCGACCTCGCCGGTGCCACCGTCATCGTCATCGGCTCGGAGGGCGACGGCATGGGGCGCCTCGTCGCCCAAACCTGCGACTTCAAGGTCAGCATCCCCATGCGCGGCCAAGTCTCCAGCCTCAACGCCTCTGCCGCCGCCGCCATCCTCCTCTACGAATCCCTCCGCCAGCGGGGGTAATGGTTTTTCGGCCGTATCGGGAAAGCACCAATCCGAAATTTATTTTAGGAGGAGCACCCATGAACAAGAAAAAACTGTTTTTAACCCTCCACCTTGCATTTACAGTACTAACCTTTGCTGGCGCAATTTATGTAATTGTAACAAAATCAAACGCAGGTTTTTCCGTCGTTCCAATGCTCTTTTCTCTCGTCTTTTCGCACCTATATCGCCAGGAAATGAAATGAGTAGATAAAAAACGACCAAACTCTCGCCAAGCAAAAAGGAGGCTCCCATGAACAACTCCGAACCCAAGAAAAAAGTCTCGATTGCTACGCCGGTTATGTGGCTGATTGTCACGCTCATCTGGACTTCCAACCTCTGCATGAACATTTCCGGCGGAGCACGGCGGGAAATCATTATGCTGCAATGCGTCACTGTTATCCTCTCTTTCGCCGCAGCGATTTCCAATTACATCCGATACAGACGCAGCAAAAACGACGCATCCTAACCAGAAAGGAGGAGCACCCTTGTCCAAAGAACCACCCAAGCACCACCCCGACGACGACGGCATCATTTCCCTCGAGGAAATCTTGGCCGAGTACGAAACCAGCCCCTTTGACACGCAAGAGCTGCTCCATCTGATGAAGCAGGATGACGCCCCCCCGCCGGAGAACATCATCGCCTTCCCCGCCGAACCCGAGCCTGCGGAGGAACTGCCCAAATCCAAAAACCCCATCACCCGCAAGCTCGAAGAAAAGCTGCGCACCGTGCGCCAAAAAACCGACCAGCACGCCGCCCACATGTACGAGCACGCCGCCGAGGAGTACGACACGCAAAACCTGCTGGCCGAGGAGCTGCTCCCCGCCGTGGACTTGGAGGACGAGGAGGAAATCGAGAAAGCCGAGGCGCGCCGTCCCCGCCGCAAGCCCGAAGCCCCCCCGCCGGACACCGACCCGAAAAAGCTCACCGACTATTACGCCCGCGGCCTCTCCTTCTTCCGCCTGCGCACGGTGCTTGTCTTTGTGCTCACGGCGCTGCAAACCGCTGTGGCCTACTATTCCGGCGCACGCTTCCTCTTCACCGATGCCGCCGGCCACCGCATGATGTCCTATCTCTGCGCCGCCCTGCTGGTGTTCGCTATGGTTTTGGGCTTCGACCGCCTGCTCTACGGCCTCGGCAAGCTCATCTCCGCCAGGCCCGTCCCCGAGAGCCTGCTGCTCATGGCCTGCGTCGCCACGCTCTTCGACGCACTCACGCTGCCGCTCATGACCGCCCGCAACGGACAACTGCCCTACACCGCCGTATGCACGGCGGCGCTGGCCTTTTACATGTTCGGCGCTTATCGCAAGCGGCAGGGGCAGCGCCTCGCCTGCCGCATGGCTGCCGTTGTGAAAGAGCCCTACCGTGTCACCCTCGACGAGCTGGTCTGGAACGGCAAGGACGCTTTCTCCAAGCACCGCGGCGGCACCGAGGACTTCGGCAGCCAAATCCAGCGCTCCGACGGCACCGAACGCATGCTGCGCAGCGTCATCCCCCTGCTGCTCATCGCCTGCCTGCTCGGCGCAGTCGTCGTCTCCGTCGGACAGGGATACCCCGAGCACCTGCTCTGGGCGCTCTCCGCCGCCCTCTGCGTTGCAACGCCGTTTTACGGCGCCCTGCTCTATGGCTCGCCGTATTACCACATCACCCGCCAAATGGGCAAGAGCGGTGCCACACTCGCCGGCTGGGAAAGCGCAGAAACCACCGGCCGGGGCGACGGCATCCTTCTCACCGACAGCGACCTCTTCCCCCCCGGCATGATAGAGCCAAACGGCGTAAAAACCTTCGGCCGCATGACGGCGGAAACCGCCATGATGTACACCCATGCCCTGCTTGAGGAAGCGGGCAGCAGCCTCGCCAAAACCTTCTCCGACCTCCTGCGCCGCCACGGCTGCTCGCCCAAGCAGGCCTTCAAGCTCGCCGTCCACGACGGCGACGGCCTCTCGGCCTACGTCAAGGACGACCACGTGCTCGTTGGCTCCTCCTCCTTCATGAAAATCATGCGTGTGGACGTGCCCGACGGCCTCAAGGTGAAAACCGCCGTCTACTGCGCCGTCAACGGCCAGCTCGCCGCCGTGTTCGCCCTGCACTATGCTATGCACGGCAACATTCACGACGGTATCGTGGACTTGGTGCGCGAGCACCTCACCCCCATTTTCGCCACCCGTGATTTCAACATCATGCCCGACATGCTGGAAACCCGCTGGCATCTCCCGGTCCACAAGATGCAGTTTCCCGCCTACCGCCGCCGCATGGAACTCTCCAACCCCCAACGCAGCCACACCGGCTCTCTCACGGCGCTGCTGGCACGAGAAGGGCTTGCGCCCTATTACGCCGCCGTCTCCGGCGCGCGCCGCCTGCGGCGGGCCGTGCGCAACGGCACCCGCCTCGCCGTCCTCGGCGCCATCGTCG
>JGI994J12354_10004601_pt1 | contig 12310 bp, 12 predicted proteins | sample IntmicLarv3ML3BL_FD_12354 | JGI IMG/M metagenome (IMG submission 12354) | reverse complement strand
GTCTTCTGGGCGCTGGGCGCGCGATCGGCGTGGACATCGACCCGCTGGCGGTTCGGACGGCCCGCGAAAACGGGAAGCTCAACGGGCTTTCCGAGCCGCGGTATTCCATCCTTCAGGGCGACCTGACGGGCAGTGTCACCGGGCGGTATGACGTGGTGGTGGCCAACATCGTCGCGGATGTGCTCTGTCTGCTGTGCCGGGATGTGCGTGAATTTATGAATCCCGGCGGCCTTTTTATTCTCTCGGGCATCATTGAACCCCGGGAAGAGGACGTAGTGCGGGCGTTAAAGTCGGCGGGGCTGACGGTGACCCGGCGTGACCGGGAGGACGGCTGGGTCTGCCTGACCGCCCGATAAAGAAACCGTAAACTTGCGGCAAAGAGAAAGGACGGCGAGCCACATGAAACGATGGGGATTGGGAATCCTGGTAGTTTTACTGCTTCTGGCGGCGGGATGCGGATCGAATGCGGGCGGAGACGGAACCTTTTCGGAACAGGATCTGGCGATCCGGATCGGAGACCGGCAATTTAAGGTAGGGGAGCCGGTGGACGGCCTGCTGTCCGCCCTCGGAGGGGACTTCGAGTATTTTGAGCAGCAGAACCCTTCCTATGACGGGCTGGACAAAAGCTATGAATATGAGACGGTTCAGATTCATACGGTACCCTTTGAGGGGAAAGATTTAATCGCCGAGATCTATCTGTTTGGCGGGGCGCTCCAAACGGCCAAAAACATCGGGATCGGCAGCACCCGGGCAGAGGTCGAGGCGGCGTACGGAACCGGGTATGTAAAGGAAGAGAGCGAAATGGCGTACTGGGCCGGAAAAAAAGGAGACGCCAATTCCCCCTGCCTTGGATTCTTTCTGGATGCAAAGGATGTGGTCAGCGAGCTTGTGATTGTGGGTAAGCCGCTGGAATAGCAGGGAAACAGGCCGTTCGGAAGCAGTTAAAGAGCTGCCTCAATTGATCCGCAAAATGAGCGAAAAAAGCGTAAGTGAGGCAAAACTGTGGCAGGCCTGGGCACACATGAGGCAGGCGGTACTTCAATTTTACAAAAGCAGGCTACGGAATCTAGATACAACAGCGAACTTGGTTTAAATTGTGTATTTTCGTTGACTTTTATGTTAATTTCATATATCATTTAGTCAGTGAAATGTACTTGATTTGGGTTTTGAAAAGATCAAAAGTAACTCAATGGTATTTTCACAAACGATGTAAGGGCTTCTGTCCTATCCTCACAATACGATTCAATCAGATCGGCGAGCCTTACCGAAATAGGCGACAGAAGTATTTTGAAAGCAAAGTGAATCCGGATTGGGAGGCTTTCATAATTCTTTTTGTTCGATAGATAAAAAATTTCGGAAGGAGGGGGGATGCCTATAGATCGTTGGCCCAGGCAGTATTTAAGTCTTGTAGATACTTAGCATCGATATTTTGAAAAGGAGTTTTGAAAAATGAAAAACAAGGTAAAAAAAGGGTTAGTAGTTATTCTCGCACTGTGCATGCTGTTGACAATGGTACCGGTTATCGGCGCGTCTGCGGCTGCGGATCTGGACGTTGAGACCAACTGGAGAGACAAGAGCATTTCCATCAGCGGAACATTGGAAGACCTGGCCGGAACTCAGGCTTCGGTTTTCGTTATGTCTCCTGCCTTTAGCGGCGGATTCATGGACATCTTCACGAACATGGATTTGGTTGTAGCCGCTGGACAGGTTCCTGTCGGCGCTGCTGGCGAATTTGCTTACACTTGCTCCGTGGTTGAGAGCGTTGCTGCTGGCAACTACACCATCTTCGTTAACGGCGCAGCCTACGGCGCGTCCTTCACGTTCGCGGATGCTACCGATTTCCCGAACTACTATGTAAAAGACGGCGATACCGTTCTGATTCCGATCATCATTCAGGATTGTGAAAACCTTTCCGGTGGTATCGCGAAAGTTAACTATGACAGCAACCTGGAACTGTTGGGCTATTATGGAGCAGACGGCTGGATGGTATCCTCTAAAGACAGCGATCGCTTCCTCTTCGCAACAGGTACTGCTTCTGCAAGCGGTGACGTAACAGTTGGTTACGCGATCTTCCGTGCTTCGGTTGATGGTCTGGACGACGTTATGGCGTTGGTTTCCTTTGATGTAGAGCAGGCCGTGTTTAACAGCGAGATCGTTGTAGGCGGCGTTGAAGCTACACCGGCCAGAATCAACATCGAAGTCGATGTCCTTGCGGGCGACGTCAATCTTGACGGCAAAGTAGACCTGCTGGACGTTGTTCTCCTGATGCAGTTCTTGGCTGACACAGCGGGTTACGAGATGTCCCCGGCCCAGAAGCGTGCTGCTGAAGTTACAGGAAACGCCATCATCGATACCGCTGATGTCGTTGTGATCATGCAGATGTGCCTGTAAATTCTAATCCCAGTAAGTTTAAGTTTCTCAACCTGTAGAAACGTTGTGGCACCAGACACTACCGAATAAGTATGGATGATGCCACTCCATTTACCTCAGAGTGCCCTCGGGTACTCTGAGGTAAATATTTTTATATAGGGGAGAGCCGATCCGCCTGAAGAGCGGATCGGCTTTATCATAATTAATGATGGTTACCTTTCAATAATAAGGAGAAAGAAACGACAAAGCCCCCGAGATAATAATACTCTCGGGGGCTTTGTTTATGTTGGTGTGGTGACCCACCGGAGATTCGAACTCCGGACACCTTGATTAAAAGTCAAGTGCTCTGCCAACTGAGCTAGTGGGTCTTTTTTAAAACAGGAAAGACAAAAGTCATGCGCCATTGCACGTTCCTCAAACTCAGACTGATCTAAATTTAAAGAATTTGCCTCCTAATCAAAGATTATATCGCGGTTTGATATGCTTGTCAACACAAAATTTATATTCCGTGCAAAATTGCGCGAAAAAGAATCATTCGGTGAGCGCGCGGAAAGATAAAAAAGAGGAAAAAACAGATGTCGGCGGATCAAACCCGCGGCAGGCCTGTTTTTTCCTCTTTCGTCAAATCAATCCGTATTGTGTCGCGGAGCGTTCACACCCGCTGGCCGAGGGAGAGTTGCCGGGTAACTGGGGTTACGACACCGTGATCGCACAGGTGGCATATTCTCCGGAGGAGGCGGTTGCGGTAATGGTCGCTTTGCCGGCTTTTTTTGCGGTCACAGTTCCAGTACTGGAGACCGTGGCGATGGTCGTATTGCTCGACTTCCAAGTCATCGAGGGCTTCGGAGACGTATTGGACGGCGTATAGACAATTGAAAGATTTACGCTTCCGCCCAGACTCAACGTTTTGCTGCTCGGACTCAGGGCGATGCTTTGGAGAGGAATAATCGGTGCCGCCATGGTCGGATTATAGGTGTCCGCGATATTCATGACATAGGAATAATAGGTTCGCTTATAGGTGGAAGGATCCCGGACGAAATCCACCCATTGAATCTGATTGTTTGTGACAATCGGATCGGTTAGGCCATTAAAGGTCATTCCGATAAAGGTTTTGACGGCCAGGGTCATTCCGTTGGAATTGATCAGCTGGTATTCAGTATAGGGGGTTCCATTTTTTACCAGCATGTAGAGCAAAGCGAAGCGGTCGCTGCTAAGCTTGATGAGCTTTGGCTCGAAAGGCTTTACTGCCGTGCTTTGCGGCAGATAGTTGGTAACCCACTGGAAGGAAGGCGCCAGAGTTGATTTGTTCACGCTGATAAGATAGATATTGCGAAGAAAACCGGGACCATTGCCGGTCGCGCCGAAGACTGGCTTGTTGTGGGGGACAGAGTTTCCCGTCAAAAGATACCCGGTCGTCCCGGCCTCCAGAGAGCTGATGCTGGTGCCGGTATAGTTGTCTCCTGTCGCCCCCATAAAATCAAACACCTGCCGACTCGACACGGTACGGTTTCCGCCGGTGTAGTTGGCTGTTTTGGAGAGTAGGAGGGAACGGGGATAGGCGTCGCCGTGATCCGCATAAATCAGATCTGAGCCGTCACGAAGCACAAATTGGTTAAAAGAGTGACTGCTGTAGACATAGCGCCCGCTTCCGTAAGAGGCCATCTCCTTCACGGAGAAATCGCTCGTGGAAATCTCGAACGTGATGTTGCTCTGATGACGCAGACCGTCGGGCTGCGTATACATCAGCCGGGACATATGAACCACCAGTTTGTTGTCCATCAAGGCCATACTGCAGCAGCCCGCGCGGAAAGGCTCCACGATACCCTTAAACGCGTGGGAAGCGCCGCCCTTAATTTCCGCGGTACCCAGCAGGCTCCAGGATTGGCTGTACTTCCGAACCTGGACAACGACTTTATTGTCGTTCTGCTCGGGGTTGGTTCGGCCGATCGCCAGATAATAATATCCGTCCGAACCCTTGTAAAAGCCGCCCCAGAGCGGATAAGAGGAAAAAGAAAAGGTCCTAAGCGAGGTGCGTTCAAAATTGGAATTATAGGTATGGATTCTCAGCTTTCCCGCTCCGTCCACTTCTGCTACATTAAAAATACCGGCGCTGTCGGTAAAATAATACATGTAGCTCGGTTCGGCGTGGTCGGTAAACGTCATGGTATTATACCACCACTCCGTATTTGAGGCCGAAAATGAGAGATCGCTGCCGTTACCGGTGAGGTGGCTTAGCTCCCTACGCGCTCCCGGTGGCATAACGGGATCGGCCTGTACGGAGAGGCCTGCCACCGAAGTCATCAACAAAGCCATGCAGAGTATGAGCGTCAAGATTGTCTTTTTCATATTCTCTTCCTTCCTTTTTTAATTTATTTAATATGTGTGCTCCAGCCGTCTTCAGTCGATTATTCAGCGCCGAAATCGTCGGCTTTGGGCCGCTGATCGCAACATTGTTCCCATAGAGACTCATAATATGGAGAGATAAAGAAATTTTATTGCGGGACGAATCTTTTTTACATTATAGCATATAAATATTATACTGCACAGCTTTTTTTCACACCACAAGGGAACGGCTGGTTTTTATAAAATGTGAAATCTGCCAAAATAAAATGATATTTTTATTACTATATCGCGTTTGCATAATATGAAATGTCCAATTTTTGTCAAGACTTTATGACGAAAAAGACAAAGCAAAGCAAATATAATTGGTTTATAACAATGAAATTTTATAGAAAGCGACAAAAAATACGCATAAAATTGTACGCTAAGTGCGAAGGCGCCCTTGGCGTTGCATTGCGTGAACTCATCATTTTTTCTCGCAATTTCTTGTCCGGAAAAGGGGGAAGAACGACCGGAGTTTTTGATTCTTCCCGGACAATCTGTGTGGTTTTATTTCTTTAAAAAGCTTCATATGAATGGAAAAAGGGTGAAATCATGGTGCTTAAACTCAGAAAATCGGTCACCGCCGTTTTGACGGCCGTGTTTCTTGCCGCTTGCGCGCTGCTGATCCATAATGGCGCGGAGGCAACGCGTACCGGTCTGTACGCCATGAGCTTCGGCCGGGATCAGTCCGGCCCGCTGCTGATCAGTCTTTTCCAAAACAATGTGCAGGACGCCGCGCAGCTTTTTTATGCGGACTACTACTCCGCCGTGCCCATCGTCGATCCCTGGGACATAAGCGTTGTCGGAATTAAAAAACAGGAGGACTCGTTCACCGTTACCTTTGCCGCAAAACCCTATCTTGGCCCTCATGATTATATCGGGCGGGATGAAATCGAGTTCGCAGTACTCAAGTATGGAACCGCCGCGCTGATTGACTACCGGCACATAGAGAATTACGAGCTGCCGGAGAACCTGAAATCGCTTCAGAAGAAGGCGTTTGAGGAATAAAAACAGCCCGTCCTTTGCAAAAACTACGGACACAGCAAACGCGGGAGACGTTGGAAAAGTAAAAAAACAGGGAAACAAATCAAATACGATTCGTTTCCCTGTTCTTTTCAATTATGTCTGGTTCGGACTTTACACAAACGACAGGAGATTGTCGTTGCCCAGATCTAAATCCGTAGTTTTAGGCGGTACTGAGGGATTATGTGTGAGAACTAGGGCGCTGCCCTTTTTCGACACCTTAAAGGCAGCATCTTCATTGGTAAAAAAAATGTCCTTGGGTTCAAACTGCAAATAGTAGCGATCATAAAAGAAATCACAAACGACAATGTCCTGATAGAGAAAAATAATCCTGGCGTCCACGACGTCGCGCTCATAGGAAGCCACCGCATCATCCTCTACGCCCAGCTTTTCCGCCAACACTTCCCTATCAATTGTCGCGTCCTCTACAATATACGCCTTGTCCCAATTAAACGGAAAAACGCCCTCAAAGGATAAATCAATCGTTTGACCTGTCTTTGCCACTGATTTTATGTGTCGATACTGCCACTCATCGCCGTCATACGGGACGGTAAACATGGTGCAGGACAAAAGAAACAGAAGCATAGAAGCGGAGAGAATTCCCTTCAAGAGGGTGGAAAGGGAGAACGAAAATTTCTTCATTTTTTGGGTCCTTCCATTCTTTTTATACAATAGTCGTTGATATACTCATCATTAAAATATTGTGCGAGCTTTTCCTTTTTTTCTCTTCCAAAAACAATGTTCCCCAGTATTCCGCCAATAAGATTGCAAAGATAGTGGATCAAATAATAAGCTGGAAAATAGATAAATAGAATTTTAGTACCAAACCAATGGCTAAGCATGATCCCAAGGAGGGTATAGATCGAAAAGAAAATCGGACTTAAAACAATTGGCTCGATTAAAAACAGAATAATTTTTGATATGATATTCCTTTTTTTTCGTCTCTTTATTTCTTTTTCGAAATTTTCTCTTCCGGAAAGTTGATGCTCCGGAAAACCGATGTGCGTACATTCGGCAGTTTGCAGCAGCAGATATTCATAATGAACCGAGGGCACAACGTCGTCTTTCCTTTGGAGGATTTGAAGCTCCATGCCATTGGCGGGCGTTTGAAAAGTATATTTGGATTTAAGGGACACCTGATATTCTGTTCCATACCATTTTTTTCTTATAAAGCTCTCATAAGCGGGCACCAATTCTACAGCCACTGTGCCGAAATCTTCGTACTGTGCCGACACTGTGCTATGGGGGGCAATCATAGCATATTGACTGCCATTGATGCCGTACATAACATTGGAAGAAGCTCTATTGAATAAAAAAATCTCCTTCAAGATACCCCTCCCTTCGAATTGTCATAAATCGTTCTTTAGGCACATTCTAAAAGCTGTCTCGCTTCCTCGGCGATTTTTAAGGTGTTTCCGTTGTCCGCGACAAAACGGAGATGCTCTTTCTGCTGGGAAGCGTCCCCCAGCTTTTCATAAATTTTCGCCAATCGATAGTGTATACAAACCTCGTTGTATCGGTTTTTCGCCAGGGGTAAGGCGTTTTTAAAACACGTCAACGCAGTTTCGTACTCACCCTCATAAAACAGGATTATATGATCGGCGTCATAAAAATATAATTTGTAGGCGTAAAAATAACGATGTGACTTATTCGCCATTAAAATTTCTTTGCCTTTTTGCAGCGCCTCCTTGGCCTTGTCCAACTCGCCGTTCTTACAATAACAGGTAGCCAGGTTGCAATAAAAAGCTGCCTTGTTGATTAAAACTTTCCGGTCTATCGGCCTTGTCAGCAATTCTTCCATAATTTTTATGGCCTCCGGGAGCTTTCCGGTCTCTACAAGTCCCATAGCATAGTTGGAAAGAATGAGCTGTTTGGCGCTGCTGTTTTCCTCCCCTCGGGTCAGAAGCGGCGAAAGCTGCTCCAAAAGTTTTTGAGGGTCACAGGCGTCAAGGAGCAAATTCAGTGTTTTTTGGAACTGTTTCATCGAAAAACGCCGGATGAGAAGTGCCGGCAGCAGGACAAAGAGAAGGAGGGAAAGGAGATAGAAAAGAGAGGCGGCGTCGGAAGAGGAAAGCGGCCGCTGAAAAATCCAAAGCCCGAGGATATAGGTTTCAATGCCAAATGAATTTGTCCACGAGGTCGAATAGAAGAGCAGGGTTGAAAGGGAAAGTCCCGCAAGACAGACAAGAATATAGAAAACCAGAGTTTTTCTGAAATATTTAATCATTTCGTTTCGCTCCCTTATAAAGAAATTGTATAGCCGTTTCCGGTCATTTCGGAAACCGTGGTGCCCAGCTCGTCCGTCACGGTAACCCGGTATACGGAGAGCTTGCGGCCTTTCTGAATACAGCGGCTTCTGGCGATCAGTTTTTTTCCGGCCGCCGGTTTTAAAAAGGTGATATTGACCGAGTGGCCGACCGTCACCGTTTTTTTGTCCTCCGTGAAATCATCGTAATTGGACGCCACCGCGAAGGTGAAATCCGCCAGTGTGAAAACAACGCCGCCTTGCACCTTATTGCTTGCATTCAAATGCCGGTCCTCAATTTCAAGAACACACACCACCTCTTCGGCCGTGATGGATTCGATTTCTACGCCGATCATGTCGGCGAACCGGTCGTTTTTGAAAAATTCTTTTATTTTGTTTGTATCCAATGACAGCGTCTCCTTTGATGTGATTTACCAGATAAAAATAACATAGTTCACACAAAAAAGCAAGAAAACCCGCTGTCTGGTATCAATTGTCCGAGAAAAGAAAAAATGAACGAACTGTATATGTTTACAAATTGTTATCCATAATTCGTTTAACTATGCTATACTATAAAAAAGAGTTTACACGGACAGGACGGGGGAAGGGGATCCACTATGAAGGAACTGGACAAAGCACAATGCGCGTCCTATCGGCTGGACGGGACGAAAAAGCACGCAATTTTACTCCTGCACGGATTCACCGCCTCCGCGGCGGCGATGCGTCCCTTGGCCGAAGCGCTGTCCGGCGCCGGATATCCCGTTTCCGCCCTCACCCTAAAAGGCCACGGGACGACCCTGGAGGACTTGCAGTACAGCGGCTGGAGAGACTGGCTCGGCGACGCGCTGGCTGAATTTGACGCGCTTTTTTCCGAATTTCAACACGTCAGCGTGATTGGCCATTCCATGGGCGGGATTCTCGCGCTGCTGACCGCGCAGCGGCGTCCGGTATGGCAGTGTGTCCCCCTGGTTGCCGGTCTCCGGATTCAAAAGCTGAGCTGGTATTGGGAGCCGCTGCTTGCGCCGTTTTTTCCGCTACGCCCCTGGCCGGAGGAAAAAGATGACGCGAAGGAGAACGATGCCATCACCGCTTATGACGCTTACCCTTCGGCGAAGCTATGGGATTATCTTCGGCTGGCGCAGATGGCCCGCCGGGGGCTTCCGAGGGTGCACTGTCCGTTGTTATGTGTGACGGCCGGGCAGGACGACCTTGTCCACCCCGCGAACGGCAAGCTGATTTTGGAGGGCGCGGCCTCCAAGGAGAAAAAAAGCCTGTTGCTGAAGGACAGCGCCCATGCCATCTTATCCGGCCGGGAAAAGGAGATTCTCTATAAAGAAGTGTTGGATTTTTTGGACGAGTAGAGGTGCATTTATAATTCATAAAAAATGTCCAGATAAATATTGACAAATGAGTCCGTAATATTTATAATAAGAGTCTGTGGAAAAGATCCAGTAGAATAGGCACCATTAGCTCAGTTGGTAGAGCACCTGACTCTTAATCAGGGTGTCCACGGTTCGAGCCCGTGATGGTGTACCAAATATTTTTATGAAACGGGACAACCCTTGTAACAGCAAGGCTTGTCCCGTTTTTGTTGTCTGTTTACAGTAACGCAAGATTACCGAGTTATGTTTCTGTAAACGACCAGATTTTTTGCTTGAAAAAGCCGAGTCTTGTCGTTTAGATTTTTATTCAGAATACGAGTGGTGATATCAAATTAATGGAGATGTTCGAAAAATTCATTGAATTCAAAAAAATGAGTAATGTGTCCGATAAAACAGTTATATTTTACAAAGGTAAGCTACTTGAGGAGGGCACTTATACCTATGGAACAACAATGGAATTAACTCCTGGTGGTAATTCCATTGTTGTAAAAGCCATTGACCAAAGTGGAAATACAACCATGCAGGTATTTTCCATTATGTATTAAGGAATTGGTTGATTTTTGTGACATATAATGGTATCCTATTTAACAGGAAAATTATTATATATGTGAAAAGGAGTGAAGTTTATGAAAAAGAAGATATGTGCATTTTTTCTTTCCATCGTCTGTATTATAGCCTTTTGTGATACAACGGTATATGCCACTAAGCCTTCTCCAAGACCGCCACGTTATGTGAACAATCATATTGTCTCTCTGCAAATCGGGTCGAGCGAGGCTTGGTGCAATGGGAGTTTGTCAGCTCTCGATATTTTCAATAAAAAGGTCGCTTCTATAAAAATACAAGGACGCACCATGCTCCCCCTTCGTTTTCTGGGGGAAAACGTAATCCCAGAAGGGCGGGTTCGCTATGTTTCGGATGATGAATTTATTACGGTCACGACCAAAGATAAAAATGTCGCCAAATTTAAAATTGGTTCTTCCATCCTGATGATCGAGACCAAGTCGGGAACCCTTCTGAAAAAAATTACCTTAGATATGCCCCCCATCAAAATCAACGGCAGAGTACTGGTTCCTATCCGTGCTGTTGCTGAAGGATTGGGATGTAGCGTTGTTTATCAGAAACTCTATAATCAGGAATTTGTTATTATAAGTCGAGATAGGATGTCTAAGAATGACTTGACCGAAGAATTAGGAATGTTTACATTCACAATGACCGACGAGCAAAAATGTGTAAGTTTTACGAAGCCCGGCAGATGGTTTTTTCAGGGAAACGAATTACAGCGGCGTGCTTATTATGAGGTGGATGCGATTATCTCTTACAAGGTGGTCTCAAAACAAACCGCTCAAAACTTTTTAACGCGAACAAAAGCAGACTGGGAAAAAGAGGTTGGGGTAACACTTGAAAGTTTCTCTCAGACAAAAATTAATGGGAATAAGACTGTTGTGATTTCATACGAAGATGCGGATAGATATAAACCCTTTAGATCTCATATGAAATGTATTGTAGTTTCCGAAAACTTAGGATTTGTTCTGGATATGAAATATCAGAATGAAGTTATGTACTATGACAAAGATTTTGAAATGATGTATAAAAGCATACAGTTTTTGAAATAAATGCAACCTTCCATAGTTTGTGTAAAGTCAAAATTAGTGTAAAACGAAGCGTAGTGACACGACGCCCTGCTTCCGCTGTGATGCAATAAAAAAAGACCCGACGAGTTGTCAGGTCTTTTTTATCTGTTTATGTTATCAATTCATTTCATCGTCCTTGCGCGTAACGCGGGGCATCGCGGTCAGACTTTTCTTGCGGCGTTCCAACACGAAAATCACAGCAATCACAAGCAGCGCCGCCACAATCGAGATAATTAAAATATTCTTGATCATCTTGGCGGAATTTCCGCCGGTTCCTTCATTGGAATCCTCCGACGAGGGGACAATCTCAGTGACTACCGATTCCTCACCCTCTGCGGGCAATTCCACCGGCAGTTCACTCGCGATCGGTTCAGAGGGAAGGTCCGGCTCGGAAGACTCCGGCTCGCTGCTCGGCTCCGCGCCGTCGGCATAGGGCGCGTCCTCCGCAAAGAGTTTTTCCTGTGTCTGGCTTCCGGCAATTCCGTCGGCCTCCAGACCCGCCTTCGTCTGAAACGCTTTTACCGCGTCTACCGTCGCCTGTCCATAGGTTCCGTCGGCCTCTACCTTTAGATACCCCAATGTGATCAGCCGGTTTTGAAGATCGGTAATTTTCTGGCCCCGATCCCCAAGCTGAAGCTTTGTATAGCTGGACTTTTTGGGCGCGTCGCTGGCAAACAGCTTATCCAGCGTTCCCTGCCCTGCCACACCATCGGCTGTCAATCCGGCAGCCGTCTGAAAGTCCTTTACGGCCTGTTCCGTGCCCGCTCCGAAGGTGGTGTCCACCTCTCCGGTTATGTAGCCCAGTTCCTTGAGCCGGGTTTGCAGCGCCTTAACTTCCTCGCCCGTATCCCCGCGCTTTAAGGTTTTCGAGGGTTTCTGCGTGGAAAGCTTCTGAACGCTTGAATCGCTTGTTTTCCCCCGGGAATAGGCCGGCGCCGAGGAAGAATAGAGTTTGTTTTGCGTTTTCTGATCGGCTTCTCCGTTCGCCGGAATTCCTACGGCCTTCTGAAAGCTGATGACCGCCTGTTTTGTCAGTTCTCCATAGGTTCCGGTTATGCTGACTGTAAAATAACCCAGCGTTTTGAGCCGGTTTTGCAGCTTTGTCACCGCGTTGCCCGTCGCCCCCAGTTTCAGAGTGGCGCTTGGCTCTGTTGTGCCGCCCGTCCCGCCGGTGGAGGTGTTCCCCGCCTTTGGCGCGTCGGACGCATAGATTTTTTTCTGGGTGGCTTGTCCCGCCACGCCGTCCGCGGCCAGACCGGCCTTATTCTGAAAGTCTT
>JGI994J12354_10004600_pt1 | contig 12311 bp, 9 predicted proteins | sample IntmicLarv3ML3BL_FD_12354 | JGI IMG/M metagenome (IMG submission 12354) | reverse complement strand
TTGGTAGCAAGTTCAACAAATTTAGCACTGCTGCCGGGAACGGAAACGCTGGTATTCATTGTATACCATCCGGGAGTCCATCCTCCTGCCGCCGGAAGAGTGACAACATTGTCAATTAAAGCAGTTATATCGGTGTAAGTCATGCCGGGCTGAATATGAATTGTTTTAGTAGGATCGACCCCTGTCCAAAGGGTTTCACCGTTGGGATTCAAAGTAACAGAACCTTCCCATAACGCATAGAATGTTTCAGAACCGACAATCGGATTGGTACCCAAATTACGGCCGGTCCAAGGAATAGCAGAATTTGTATCAATTACGCCTCCGGATGCGGCAGACCACCAACCGCCGAAATTCCATCCGGCATAATTCGGAGTACCGGCACCGGTAATTAAAGTATTAATGGCATTCCAATCAAAGCCTTTCTGAACAGTAACTGCCACCGGTGTACTAACACCATCGTTCGGGTCTAATGTAATATTATAAGTCCAAATAGCATAATAAGTCGTGTTTTTGGGAAGAGTTGAACCGGAATTAAGAGCAGACGGAAGATTATTTGTGATAAAATAATTGACACCGGGCTGAACATTACTTGCAGAGACCCACCCTGCAAAAGTAGCACCATCCGGACCCGATAATGTAACTGTACCAAAGGCAGGATTCGCGCTATTAAATACAGAACCCAATGTCTTCGGCGATGATACATTTACATAATAATAAGAATATGCCGCGTTTGAATATATGCCGCCGTTGGCGTGGAAATAGATGTGATCTTCATAAAAAACATTGCCGTTAGATAGAGTAATATTACTATTAACAGCAGGATTTTGATTTGGCCCATTCCCGCCATTAATTCCGGCTGCGATAGAAGTATCGGTCGGGGCGTATACAGTTGCATCTCCGTTGATGGTAATTGTAACCTCGCCGCCATATCCATTATTAAGATTAGTAGCACTGTTGGAGAAACTTGGACCGTTGTCACCGCCACGGCCGCCGCCGATTGCAGGATTTGTGGAGGCTTTTGCATGAACTGTTCCGCCGGAGATTAAGATTGTAGCTGTACCGCCTTTGCCGCCGCCGTTAGTATTACCATTGTACTTTCCACCGTGTCCGCCGCCGATTCCGTGAGTTACTGCATTAACAACTCCGCCTTGGATGTCAATTAACCCAACAGAACCGCCGTGACCGCCCGGACCCGAACTCTGTCTGTATGCACCGCTGCCTCCGCCAATATCACGGCCGGGAGAGACATTTGAATTAGCACCAGCGCCACCGATTGCTGTAATAACACCATTGAGAATAGTAATAGAACCGACAGTAGTACCATCTCTGGAATTGTCATCATCAAATCCGCCGCGTCCACCGATACCGGCACCGCTTCCTGAAACACGCGAACCCAGAAGAGAGACTCTACCCACCCCTCCTTGAGCTGTTAATTGACCACTGCCTACAGCAGGGCCGCCACCCAAAGAAATGGCATCAATTGTTAAATGGGAATTTTCGGGAACGTAAATACCTGCTTTGCCGGCTCCTTCAATATTAGCAACTTGAGCGCTTGTCCCATTCTGACCTGTAATTGTATTTACAGATCCGTCAGCCAAATAAATATTAACAGTATACGGGCCATTGATAACAAAAGCCCCGTTGCGCGAATCATTATTTTGCGTAATATTTACACCATTTAAAATAATATTCAAATTTGAATTAATTATAACGGAACCGCTCATAGTTCCGGACAATGTCAAATAAGAATTCGGATCGTTCCCTACATTAGCCAGACTATAAGTTTTGTCGCCGTTAGTCAAAGTCACTGAAGCATTAGCGGCAGCTGCAATGCCGCTCAACATTACCAAAACGATACATATCGCTATCAGCGACAATACGAAACGATTTTTCAACCCCATGTAAAATTCTCCCGGAATTTTCAACAAACAATAATTAAGAATTCAATTTTCCACAAAACTGTAAATGAATTTTGAAACTGTAATAGGTACAAAACAATAAACCTAAAAAAATAATAATACTAAAATTTTAGAACATGAACGTTCTAAAAAATAATATAAAGATAATAGAGTATAAATGTTTTGATAGTCGATTCGTAAAAAATAGAGAATGAAACTAAATAAGAGACAAAATAAAAAGGATGATTTTGAAAAATCGCACGATAGAATAAAAATAAAACAAAATAAAATAAAACAAAATAAAAATAAAACAAAATAAAAATAAAACAAAATAAAAATAAAACAAAATAAAAATAAAACAAAATAAAAAATAAAAAAAGAAACCGAAAAAAATGGCTTATTCGACGATAGCGCCGAAATTTGCGGATCGGACGGTTCTTCTGTATTTCTTCAAATAACCGGAAGCCGGTTTTTCAACGGGGGTGAAGTTTTTGCGTCGTTTTTCTAAAACGGTGCCGTCAATGAGAACATTGAGCTTGCGATTCGGAATGTCAATTTCAATCATATCGCCGTTTTCAACAAAAGCAATAGGTCCGCCTTCCGACGCTTCGGGGGAAACGTGACCGATACAGGGACCGCGCGTTCCGCCGGAGAAACGGCCATCGGTGATGAGCGCGACGGAATCAATGAGACCGAGACCCGCAATTGCGGCGGTCGGCGACAGCATTTCACGCATTCCGGGACCGCCTTTCGGACCTTCGTACCGGATAATCACGACATCGCCCGCTGTGATTTTGTCGGAAAGAATTGCGTCCATCGCATCTTCTTCGCTGTCAAAAACACGGGCGGGACCTTTGTGCTTCATCATTTTTCCGCTGACAGCAGCCTGCTTGACAACGGAGCCGTCGGGCGCAAGATTTCCTTTCAAAATCGCGATTCCGCCTTCTTTGTGAACGGGATTTTCAACCGTCTGAATCACTTTTTGATTGAACTTCGGATTCACCAAAATTCGGCTTTTCATGTTTTCGCCGATGGTTTTTCCGGTAACCGTCATTTCATTTTTAACGCGGCCGCCCAATCGTTCTAAAATCGAATAAATGCCGCCCGCACGGTCAAAGTCCGTCATAAACCACGGGCCCGCCGGCCGAAGAGAAATAATGTGCGGCGTATTTTTGCTGAGCCGGTCAAAATCATCAAGCGTCAGACAAATGTCAAAAGCGGCCGCTATCGCCGGCAAGTGAAGCGCCGTATTGCTGCTGCCGCCGATTGCCATGTCCGTCATCACCGCATTCTCAAATGAACCTCCGGTAACGATTTTTCGAGGCGTCAGATTCTCTTTCACCATTTCAACAATCCGCTCGCCCGACATCTTTGCAAATCGGATTTTGCTCGCATCCGTCGCAGGCGACGTCGCACAGCCCGGAAGCGACAGACCGAGCGCTTCGGTCATGCACGCCATTGTGTTGGCTGTAAACATGCCGGAACAAGAACCGCAGCCGGGACAAGCGTTGTCTTCCAAAATTTTCAGCTTGTCTTCCGACATCTCGCCGTTTTTAACCGCGCCGACGCCCTCAAACATTGAAATTAAATCAAGATCGGTGTCATCCGCAAAACCCGGCTGCATCGGACCGCCGGTCACAACGATTGCCGGAATATCCAAGTCTCCCGCCGCCATCAAATGTCCGGGAACAACTTTGTCGCAGGACGGAATCAAGACCATGCCGTCGAACTGATGCGCCCGAACCATAACTTCAATCGTATCCTGAATCAGCTCGCGGCTCGGAAGAGAATAGCGCATACCGGCATGTCCCATCGCAATGCCGTCACAGACGCCGATTGTCTGAAACTCAAACGGAACACCGCCCGCACTTCGGATGCCGGCTTTAACCGCTTCGCCGATTTTATCCAAATGCGTGTGTCCCGGAACGATTTCATTTTTAGAATTTACAACCGCAATAAACGGTTTATCGATTTCCGAATCCGTCAGCCCCAAAGCTTTGAGCAAAGAGCGATTGGCCGCCCTTTCAATTCCTTTTTTTGCATTATCGCTTATCATAATTGTCGCCTGAAATTGATATATGAATTAATTAAAACAGAATATTTAAAAAAGATATATTAAAAATGTTGTATCGGCCGCAGACAAAATGAGAGAATAAATCAAACGCGGGAATTTTCATCCGTCCCTTCAATCCCGTCTTTGCTGGTCCGAATCTTCTTTTTCGTTCTCTTCGCCGACACGCTGAACTTTCGTTAAAACGCTCTTGTTATAAGCATTCATAATATCTTTTTGCGTAATAATTCCAATCATCCTCTTGGGATCGGATTTCATCACAACGGGAAGGCGGGAAACATCAAGGCTGACCATTCGGTCCAAAACAATATCCAGCGTTTCAAAAGGATATGCGACAGACACTTGATGGGACATGATGTCTTTGATGTATTTTTCATCCGTCAAAATACGGTCCTGCATATCTTCAATTGTGACAATGCCCGTTAATTCGCCGGTACGGCTGACAACCGGAAAACCGGCATGCTTACTGGATTTCATGACCGCTTCTAAAGATTCGAGCGTGCTGTCTTCAAAAACCGTTTGCGGATGCGGATACATCGAGTCTTTGACCAAAATGGATTCCATGACATCGATCTCGCGTCCGCCGCGGATATTGTACCCTTTGCGTTTGAGCATTTCCGTGAAAATGCTGTCCGAATTTGCCGCGCGGGCGACGGCGTTACTGAGAACGCAGGCCGTCATGAAAGGCAAAATTAAACCGTAATCCTGCGTCATTTCCATGAGAAGAATGATCGACGTAAACGTCGCGTTGGACGTGCCGGCAAAAACCGCCCCCATGCCCGCCAGCGCGTAAGCGCCTTGGCTGATTGTGAGAGACGGAAGAAGCGTATCAAAAAATAAGCCGAAGGCGGAGCCAAGCATCGCGCCGACAAACATTGACGGAACAATAGAGCCGCCGGCGCCGTCCGATCCGATTGTAAAGGAGAAGGCCAATGTTTTAAGAACCAGCAGCGTCAGCAAAAAAGTGATGGGAAACGGATTTGCGACCACGTTCAAAATAACAGAATAGCCGAGACCGAGAACTTCGGGGAAAAAAAAGCCGATAATACCGACCAAAAGACCGCCGACGGCCGGCTTAAAGAGGCTGTTGATTTTGAAATTCTTAAACCGTTCGCGAACGAAATAAAAGACTTTAATGAAAAGAACGGAAACAATTCCCGACAAAATACCGAGAACGGGAAAAAGCCAAAATTCGTAAAACGGCCGTGTTAAAGTGAAAGTCGGAAAACTAAGCGCGTCCGATCCGAAAAAAATCTGAAAAACAAAAGTGGAGCAAACGGAAGAAATCACAATCGGAATGAATGTTTTGGCTTCCAGTTCGCCGAAAATAACTTCAACGACAAAAACAACGCCCGCAAGCGGCGCGTTAAACGCTGCGGAAATGCCGGCCGCGGCGCCGCATCCTAAATAAGTTCTCAAACTCTTGCCGCGCAGATTGAAAATTTTAGTTGCAAGAGAGCCGGAACCTGCGCCCATCAAAACGCCGGGCGCTTCTTTGCCGGCTGAGCCGCCCGTACCGATTGTGATGACGGATAAAAAGGCTTCACCGAGTGCGTATTTTGTTTTCAGCCGTCCGCCGTGAAGTGCGGATGCTTCAATGACGCTTTCAACGCCGTAATGCGTTTTTAAATAATATTTTCTTATAATTCCGACAAGTAAACCGCCCGCCAGCGGCACAAAAATAATGGCGAATCGGGGAATGCCGTAATATTCCAAAATGCCGCTGCCGCCGTAAAATGTGTTGCTCAAAAGATCCAAAAGAAGCGTATAAATGCCGATAAAAACGCCGGTAATGACACCGATAATGACGGCGATTAATGATGTCTTCACAGTCGGCGTATAAATTTTTTTAGAGTACTGTTTGAGAGAGGAAATCTTACCGTCAAAAGATTCCTTGCCGAAATGTGAGAAGGCGCCGCCTGCCAATTAAACCAACCGCAACCAAGTGAATAAGATAATAAAACCATACGCCCGTTTTTGATTTTACAGAATATTTTTAACATAAATACTGTCAGAACATATAAACATTCGGATTCGCGCGTGAAGAAAAAATCCGCAAAAAATGATTTACGGCTTAAGTTTCGGGAAAATAGAAGTCACGGCATATCTGACAGCGGATTCGGTGTTTTCAAACAGATAAACTTCTTTGTTTCGGACATGCGCGTCAAAATCTTCGTCTCTGAGAAGCTGTTTTTTAACGGTTGGGCGAATGCCTGTAATTAAAACATATCTGTTTTCCTTATTCCTGCGCTGAATGAATTCGTTCAGCCGCGTCGTCGCCGTCGCGTCGACGTACGGAACAAAACGCATACGGATAATGATAACCTGTCTTTTGGTCGGCAAGTGAACATTGACTTTTTGGTCAAAAACGTTCATCGCGCCGAAGAAAAAGGTCCGTTAATTGTGTAAATTGCCAATTTGTCTCCGAACCGTTTGCTCACTTCCTGAATTTGCCGGATGCCTATATCGGAATCGTATTCTTCCGTATTGATTTGAACGGAAACCGTCATGTCATACAGGAATTTAATCAGCGTCATTAAAACGCCGACTTCGACGGCGATAACCATGTTTGTAAAAACCGTTAAGAGGAAAGTAATTGAAAATATAGCTGCTTCTGCCCGATCATATTTCATCATGACTTTGAACTCACGAACGCTGATCATCGGTAAAGCCGCACAGAATAAAGTGCCGGCAATAAACGCATTCGGCAAATAAGCGCCGAGCGGGCCGAAAAAGAGAAGAATCAGCAGCAGAAACACAGAACAAAGCATTCCGCTGACGCGCGTTTTGGCGCCTTCGCGGATATTGACGGTGCTTCTGGAAAGCGCGGCGGTTGACGGCAGCCCGCCGAAAAACGGCGTGACGATTTTTGCAATTCCCTGACCGATCAGCTCGCGGTTGCTGTCATGCCGGGTAGCGGTCATACCGTCACAGACAACGGCGCAAAGCAAAGATTCCAACGTGCCGAGCAGAGCCAATGTCAGCGCAAACGGCAGAACGTGCTGGAACAGATCAAACGTGATATTGAAAAAAGAAAATGTCGGCAGCTTGGAGGAGAGGATACCGATTGTCGGAATTTCCGGTTGGAAAATGAAGAGCAGAATCATGAAAAGAATCAAAGCGATAATTGTCGGCGGAATTGAAGAAATGTATTTTCTCCCTTTCGTCAGTTTCGGCAGGTAAGTAATGATAAAAATCGTAACAATCGTCATGGCGATGACAAGGAAATTTACACTGCCCAAATTTTCAATAACGTCGACTAAAATTGCAGGAATCGTTCCCGTTGCGGAAACATTGATTCCGAGAGCATTCGGGATTTGACGGACGATAATTAAAAGGCCGAGCCCCGTGTTAAAACCTGAAATCAGAGGAAGCGGCATGAATTTAATAATATTTCCGACTTTTAAAAGACCCATGGCAATTTGAATAACGCCGGCAAGAACGGTTGCCAAAAACAGCCCTTCCATGCCGTACATGGAAACCGCCGACAAAACGACGATTGCCATACTTCCGGTCGGCCCTGTGATTGAAAATTTAGACCCGCCGAAAAGAGACGCTAAAAAACCGGCGACGACTGCCGTATAAATGCCGACCGCCGGTTCAACGCCGGACGCGACCGCAAACCCAATGGAAAGCGGCAGAGCGACAATCGCTGCAATAAACCCGGAACGCAAATCGAATGTAAACATATTTTTAAAATATGTTTTGGCGGAGACTTTGGCGGAAGCGGAATTCGGCATAAATTTCACAAATGAAAGAATGAATAGAGAATTGATAGAAAGATTATAGAAAATATATTAAACAAGGAAGAAAATAATTTAACAAGATGCTTTGTTCAAAACAATATATAAACTAAACGGGTCAGCAAAAAATATTTTAAAAATTAAAAATCAAAAAATTTAAAATTTAAAAATCAGAAAAAGGAATTAAAAAGAATTATGACAGAATAATGAATTATGAATCTGAATAATTATATACTATAATTAAAGAGTAATAAGCATGCAAATTCCAACCGCCGAAGATTTAAAGAAAAAGAGAATCGAACTCGGGCTAACGCAAAGTGATTTAGCGAAGCGCGCCGGTGTCAGCCAGCCGCTGATTGCCCGCATTGAAATGAGCGATGTCGATCCCCGCCTTTCCACTGTTGCTAAAATATTAACCGCTTTTGATGAAGTGAAAAAAGAGCAGCAGATTGTGGCAAAAGATATTATCAGCTCGCCTGTTATCCACGTGAGCCCTGTGCAGCCGCTTGAAGAAGCAATTCTGATTATGAATACAAAAGGGATTTCACAGCTCCCGGTGATTGAAAACGGTGTCCCCGTCGGCAGTTTGGCTGAAGGCGCCATTGTCAAAACAATCGCTGTGAAAAAATCACTCGCAGGAATTAAAGTCGCGGATTTGATGGAAGAATCTTTCCCGACCGTTCCGCAAACGGCTTCTGTTTTAACGGTGTCGCACATTTTAGAGCGCAGCCCGGCCGTTTTGGTCATGGAAAAAGGAACCGTTACCGGTGTCATTACAAAAAGCGACATCATGAAAATCGTCAACGATTAAAAAATCGCTGCGATTAACATGATGAAAAAATAATTTGGGCAGAATGCTGATAATGGAATGATTGATTCGTATTTTGAATAAATCATTTTGAATAAATCATTTTGAATAAATCATTCCGATTAAATCAATACAAATGTGACCCAGTCAAAATCACCTACGATTTGTATTCCATCGGCACCCCATTGAACAGATTGACAGCCACCGAATATGTATCCGATTGCTGCCAAAATCAAACCGAGTACGATAAAAATAAAGCTGACAATAACCAGATTTATTAAGATTTTATTCATTAGATTTCGCTCCTTTCCGGTTTGATGCATACTTTTTTTGAATTTTTACTCGAATATAATTAATCAATTTGACACTGCCGATGATCAGCTCCCGAAGGACGATAATTGAAAAAACAATTAAAGCCATCGAACCGCCGGTAACTGCCAACCCGATGCCGATATAAAAGATTCCGACAGCTACGTCGGTGAGAAAAACACCGATGCCGGTTGCGACCAGCACAATTCCTGTAAACAAGAATGCTCCGATGACCATGACAAATGCGAATGCCAATGCGCCTACCGTGACCAAAAGAGCAAAAATAAGAGAGACCACAACGATAATCATGGGTAAAGCAATCGGCAAAGCACAGATTCCTAAAATAAGTGCTCCGAGTGCATACATCCCGTTCTTAAGCGATGAATTGTCTGTCTGAATCTCTTTAACAGCCACATCCGCTTTGATTTGAGCGGCTGCTTTTGCCGGGCTTCCCAATTCTTTGATGACTGCCTGCTCATTTTCAACGCCGGCTTCTTCAAAATATTCGTTGTAAAAGGCAATCGCTTCTGCCCGCTCATTCGCATCAATGCGCGAGAGCTGAGCGTCCAATTCCGCCATAAATTCACTTTTATCCATTCATACCATCCCCGCATAATAATTTGTTTAAATTGGTTCTGTAAGTTTCCCAGTCTTTTCTGTACTCTGCGGCCTGTTTAGTGCCTTTTTCCGTAATCGCGTAATATCTTCGATTCCGTCCCTGCCAGGGTTGGTCGTATGTGGCCAAATATTCATCTTTCTGCAATCTTCTGAGAACCGGATACAGGGTAGATTCCGAAATCCCCAGAACATCTTTGAGTGTTTGCGTCAGTACATATCCGTAAGTGTCTTCTTTTTGAAGGACGGACAAAACGCAGGCGTCTAATAAAGCCGCCCCCACTTGAAATTCCATAATAAGCCTCCTTTTTGTAATTAAGACGTATTGTTTCAAACAATATTATTTGTTACAACATACTATATAGTATATAATATTATGGATTGATTACAAAACGCAGGTGTCATTTGAAATAATGACAAAAAAGTCAGAGGACTTCTTCAAACAGAAAAAAAAGAGAAGCATAAATTTATTATTTGAAATGATTTTACTTGTCTAAATCAAAAGAGATTTTGAAAAACAAAATGAATTTATTTTTCATAAAATATTTCTCACAAAACTGCAATGAAACAAAAAGCAGGTATAATAAATGATTCAAACCACAGATAAATTAATGATGATGCCCGGACCGGTTGCGGTTCCGCACCGCGTTTTAATGGCAATGGCCAAACCGATGATTAACCACCGCGGAAAAGAGTTTTCCGCCATTTACGATGAATGTCAAACGATTTCGGCGGAATTATTTAAAACAAAAGCCGAAAACATTTCAATCATTTCAGGATCGGGAACCGCCGGAATGGAAGCGGCTGTCGGCTGTTTGAACAATAAAGAAGATAAAATCTTAGCGATTGAAAATGGAAAGTTCGGTCAGAGATTTAAGAAATTGGCCGGAAAATACGGAACGGTCGTTCCGATTGAATTTGAATGGGGAAAATCCGTGGATTTGGCCGCCGTTGAAGAAAAACTGGCTGCCGGCGACATTAAAACAATTACAATGATTCACAACGAATCGTCAACCGCGATTCGAAATCCGGCAGCGGAAGTCGGGGCGCTTGCCAAAAAATATGGTGCTTACTTTATTTTAGATGTTGTATCTTCCCTCGGCGGAGATGACATCAGAATGGACGAATGGAACGTTGATATTGCCGTTACGGGCTCGCAAAAATGTATTGCGGCTCCGCCCGGAATCGCCATTGCCGCCGTGAGCGACAGAGCGCTTGCGGAAATGGAAAACATCAAAACCCGCCCGTATTATTTAGACCTCCTCGCTTACAAAAAGAGCGCTTCAAAAGACCTGAAAGAGACGCCCTACACGCCGGCCGTTTCTTTATTCTACGCTCTCCAGGAAGCACTTCGGATTGTAAAAGAAGAAGGTGTTGAAAACAGAATTAACAGACACTATTTGATGACAAAAGCAGTCCGTGACTGTGTGACCGCTCTTGGCATTGAAATGTTCCCGACGCTCGGAGAAGGCAGCGCGTATTCCAATACGGTTTCCGCAATGAAAGCGCCGACCGGAATTAACGCCGAAGATATTAAAAAGGCCATGAACAGAAGAGGCGTAATCATCACCGGCGGTCAGGACGATTTGAAAGGAAAAATTTTCAGAATCGGTACAATGGGTTCGGCGACACCGACAAATGTGACGACAACGCTGACCGAATTGGAACATGTGCTTTATGAATTGGGCGCAATTGACGTCGATGACGCCGTGATGGACATCGCCGGAAAAACAATGGCGCCGTTATACGAATAATATAATTAAAAAGAGAGAAGTGATGATGATGGTGAAAAAAGCAATTCTTTCCTATTCCGGCGGATTGGACACATCCGTCTGCATTCCGATGCTCAAAGAAGACTACGGTTTTGACGAAGTGATTACCGTATCGGTCGATGTCGGCCAGCCCGAGCATGAAGTGAAGAATGCCGAAGAGAAAGCAAAACTGATCAGCGACAAACACTATACGGTTGACGCAAAAGATGAGTTTGTCAAGGACTATATTTTCCCGCTGATTAAGGCCAACGGTGATTATGAAGGTTATGTGATGGGAACATCCGTTGCCCGCCCCTTAATTGCAAAAAAGGTCGTCGAGATTGCCAAAAAGGAAGGCGCGTCCGCATTTGCGCACGGCTGTACCGGAAAAGGAAACGACCAGCTTCGCTTTGAAACAATTTTCCGCGCGACCGGTCTCGGTGTCATCGCTCCGATGCGTGAACGTAATCTGACGCGGGAATGGGAAATTGAATACGCAAAAGCCCACAACATTCCGGTTGCCGCCACCAAAGACAAACCGTGGAGCGTTGATGAAAATATCTGGAGCCGCAGTATCGAAGGCGGCCGCTTGGAAGACCCGAACTTTATTCCGCCCGAGGAAATTTATGAATGGACGACATCTCCCGAAAACGCGCCGGATAAGCCGACATTCATTGACATCGGCTTTGAAAACGGTGTTCCCGTCTCACTTGACGGCAAGAAGATGAGCGGCTATGAACTCATCAAAAAGTTAAACGTCATCGGCGGCGAAAACGGTGTCGGCAGATCTGACATGGTGGAAGACCGTGTTCTCGGACTCAAAGCCCGCGAAAACTACGAACACCCCGCCGCAACGATTTTGTTAAAAGCCCACAAAGATTTGGAACAGCTTGTGCTCACCCGCGCCGAACTCAAATTCAAAGCCGGCGTCGACGCCCAGTGGTCCGAACTCGCCTACCAGGGTCTCGTGGACGAGCCGCTGTACGCCGATTTAAACGCATTCATTGACAAAACCCAAGAACGTGTCACGGGAACCGTCAAAGTGAAGCTTTACAAAGGCAGTTTGACGATTGTCGCCAGAGAGTCGCCGTTTGCGCTTTATTCCGAAGATTTGGT
>JGI994J12354_10004599_pt1 | contig 12311 bp, 6 predicted proteins | sample IntmicLarv3ML3BL_FD_12354 | JGI IMG/M metagenome (IMG submission 12354) | reverse complement strand
GAAAGAGTTGCCTTTTGCCCCGTGCGAATCACGCCGTCCGCCACTGTGCCGACATGGGCAAAACGGCCGCCGGTTACTTTCATAACGTCAGTTACCACCACACGCCCTGTTTCGGTTTCCAAAACGCCTGCGTCGCCCGCTTGGCCGCCCATCTCCGCATAAAATGGAGATTTTGCCACAACCACAGACACAGGTGCGCCTTCGCCTGCTTCATCCACGACCATATCCGCCGCCACTATGACTTCCACCGCAGACTCCTCCGTTAAGCAGTCATACCCGGTAAACACGGTAGGTTCGCCTGCAGGCAGGTGGTTATACACATTGTCCGCTGCGCCCATGTAAGTGGTTTCCTCGCGTGCCGAACGAGCCTTCTCGCGCTGGTCGCGCATAAGGGTTTTGAAACCGTCTAAATCGATAGCAAGGTTTTCTTCTTCCAAAATTTCCTGCATCAGCTCCAGCGGGAACCCGAAGGTGTCGTACAGCTTAAATGCGGCTTCTCCTGAAAGGGCGGATTGCTTAGCCGTTTTCATTGCGTCAATATTGTCCTTCAAAAGCGCCATGCCCGCGTCAAGGGTTTCATAGAAACGGTTCTCCTCTACGGAAATCAGCTTTTGGATATAGTCTTTCTTCTCTGCAAGCTCGGGATATGCGCCGGAAGAGGTTTGTATCACCGTCCGGCACAATTCGGCCAAGAAAGTGTTTTGGATGCCCAGAAGCTTGCCATGTCTGGCCGCGCGGCGCAGCAAACGGCGCAAAACGTACCCGCGCCCCTCGTTGGAAGGCAAAATGCCGTCCGCCGTCATAAAGGTGATAGAGCGGATGTGGTCGGTAATGATGCGGATAGACATTTTCTGCTTCTCGCTTGCGCCGTAGGTTACGCCGGCCAGATGGCAAACCTCATCGCGCACGGCTTGGATGGTGTCGATATCAAAGATAGAATCCACATTTTGCATCACCATGGCGATGCGCTCTAACCCCATGCCTGTGTCGATATTCGGGCTGGAAAGAAGGGTGTACTCGCCGCTTTCCTCTTTGCTGAACTGTGTGAAAACAAGGTTCCAGATTTCCATAAACCGGTCGCAGTCACAGCCGACGGCACAGTCCGGTTTCCCGCAGCCGTGGGCATCCCCTCGGTCGTAATGGATCTCTGAACAAGGGCCGCAGGGGCCAAGCCCATGCTCCCAAAAATTATCGTCTTTGCCGAGTTTGGTGATGCGTTCCGGCGCAAGGCCGACTTTGCGCTGCCAGATTTCGCCCGCCTCGTCGTCCTCTTCGTATATGGACACATAAAGCTTATCTGCGGGAATTTCCATTACCTCGGTCAAAAACTCCCACGCCCATGGTATGATTTCTTCCTTAAAGTAGTCGCCGAACGAGAAATCGCCCAGCATTTCGAAAAACGTGCCGTGGCGGTCGTCCTTGCCGACGCTGTCGATATCGCCTGTGCGGATGCACTTTTGGCAGGTGGTCACGCGTTTAGAAGGCGGCACCTCTTGCCCGGTGAAGTACAGCTTCAGCGGCGCCATGCCCGAGTTGATGATAAGCAGGCTTTTGTCGTTGTTCGGCACCAGCGAAAAGCTGTTCATGCGCAGGTGTGCCTTCGATTCAAAAAACTGTAAAAACTTCTCTCTGATTTCGTTCAAACCCAATGCTTTCATACATAACGCCCCCATTATCTGCATACAAATATCCATTTTGAAAATTATAAGGGCAAAAGCGCAAAAAGTCAAGCAAATCCCCCTTGTTTCGTTTGACTTTCCCTGCCCCCGGTAGTAATATGATTGTATAGAAAGGGCGGTGTACGCATGAAGCTGTTATCGTGGAATGTAAACGGTCTGCGGGCGTGTTTGGGCAAGGGGTTTACCGAGGCGATGCGGGATAAAAACCCCGATGTGATTTGCTTGCAGGAAATTAAGATGGAGGAAGGCCAAGCCGCCTCAGGGCTTGAAGGATATCATGAATACTACTACAGCGCGGAAAAAAAGGGCTACTCCGGCACGGCGGTGTTTACCAAAACCAAGCCTGTGTCTGTAACAAAGGGCATTGGGATAGAGGCGCATGACCACGAGGGGCGCGTGCTGACCTTGGATATGGGCGCGTTTTTTCTGGTGAATTGCTACACACCCAACTCCCAGCGCGGCCTAACACGGCTTGCCTATCGGGTGGAGTGGGAGGCAGATTTTCGCGCCTATTTGCAAGCGCTTGACAAGCAAAAACCCGTGGTGCTTTGCGGGGATTTGAATGTGGCGCACCAAGAGATAGATTTGAAGAACCCCAAAACCAACCGCCAAAACGCGGGTTTTACAGACGAGGAGCGCGGGGAAATGACGAAGCTTTTATCCGCAGGCTTTACCGACAGCTTCCGCAGCTTGTATCCTGATGAGGTGCTTTATACGTGGTGGTCGTATATGGGCGGTGCCCGCGGGCGAAATGTGGGCTGGCGTATTGACTATTTTGTGGTGTCCGACCGTTTGATGCCCTGCGCCGTAAACGCCGGGGCATACAACGAAATTATGGGAAGCGACCATTGCCCTGTGTTTATCGATTTAGATATACAAAAATAGAAAAGGAGAGATGGCTATGACCATGACACGCACGCAGCTTGTGCAATACGCAAAAGATATCTGCATCCCTGTTTTGGAGCGGGCGGCACTGCGGCAAAAAACACAAACCATGTCCGCCAAAAGCGATGTGGCAGGCTATACCGCGAGCTTTTTGGAAAATTTTTGCCGTCCGTATTGGGGGATTGCCCCTATACTGCGGGAAGCCAAGGAACCTATCTGCCTGCAAATCGAGGACGAATCGGTTGAAATCGGGGCATGGACGCGGAAAATGCTGCTTTCAGGCACCACAAGCGGCCACGCGGCCAGTTGGGACCGATACCGCGCGGATTTGGGGGATGAGTTTTATTCTAACCAGTTCACCACGGAGCTGGCGGGATTGATGGTCGGGGCGTGCTTTGCCGGAGAAGCGCTTTGGGATCCGTATACGGCGGAGGAAAAGGATCACATAGCGGCGTGGCTTTATGAAATCAGCGCCACCGCGTTTGACTGCTCGTGGCCAAACAACCATTTCTGGTTCCCTATGCTGATTTTGCTGGCATTGAAGCATCTTGGACACTGCTTTCCCCGCACGGACGAAATCCTTGAGGACGGCTTAGAGAAGCTGGACGCGTTCTATTTAGGCGAGGGCTGGTATGCTGACGGGGCATTTGGGCGGTTTGACTACTATGTGCCTTGGGCGATGCATTTGTATCCTTTGCTGTGGTGTATGCTGGAAACGGATGCTTTCCCGGGGTATGAGGCGCGCAAAGCCGCCTATATCGAACGCTCGGAGGCGTTTGCCCCGTATTTCAGCCATTTCTTTGATGCTGATGGGGCGCATGTGGCCTTTGGCCGCTCCTTGAGCTACCGCTTTGCCGCAAGTTCCTTATTTGCCGCGCTGCCTTTGGTAAGCACCAATGTGGATTTGGCGCTTTGCAAGCATATCGTGCTGCAAAATATCGCCTATTTCAAAGACAAACCCATTACCGACAAAGACGGCGTGCTGGAACCAGGCTTTGCCTACAGCACATGCGGACATATCGAGTCCTACACCTCTGATGGCGGGGCGTATTGGTGCTCAAAAGCGTTTTTGTGCCTGATGATGGGGGAGGATCATCCCTTCTGGCAGGCGGAGGAAGCCCTTATGCCTATCGAACGCGGCGCATTCCATATAAACGCGGCCTTGCCTGATATCAACATGCTTCTGGAAGGAAGCCTCGATGGCGGCATCACTTTATTCAACAACACGGCGCATTGTTTCCAAAACGGTATGCACACCAGCCGCTTTAACGATATGGCGGGCTGCTACAGCAAATTCGCGTACAACACAAAAGCGGGGTTTGCCCTCTCGACACGGGATGCTGTGGCGCTTGATAACACGTTAAGCCTGGCCACCCCCGGGAACACTATGCAGTCACAGCGCATGGGCTTTGCGGATTTGGGCTGCAAAGACGGGGTTTTGCGTTCCGCCCACACCCCCTTTGATAATGACCCGCACACCCGCATAGAATCGTTTGTTGTGCCATTGGGTTCGTGCTACCATGCGCGTGCGCACCGCATCACATTGTCACAAGACTATATCATTACCGAAGGCGGGTTTCCGCTGCCGATGTGGAGTGATACTAAAGCATACGAGATAAACGGGCAAGGCATCACAGCGCAATCGGAAGGCCTTCATTCCTGCGTGTATACGGTTGGGTCGGTGCCTTTGCAATACGGGCTTTTCACCCTTCAGCCCGGTATGCATATGCTGGCGCCCATGGCGGTTGTACCGTTTTACACAACGGGAAAGCCTTGCCCGGCGGGGGAATATGTTTTTGCTTCACTTTTCTATTTCTCACAAGTTCCTGAGGATTTGGACGCGCGTCCAACGCTTCAGATAGACGGCGCGAAAATACATATCGCGGGCAAGACAATATAACCGGGAAGGCGCAGCCGCACAGGCGGCACCTTATCTTATGCGGAAAAGAGGCGAATATCATGCAAAAAAGGTACGACATCGATTACTCTATGGCTGTGGAAACGCCGCACGTGAAGTGGGCGAAGCCCTTCAACGGAGGCAAAATCAAGACCTTCTTTGTCCCCAACATCGGCTTTGGGCGCGAGGTTATCGAAATGGCGCAGCGGTTCGACATTGATTATGAAACCGTCACCATTGACCGCAATTGGGATACCAATAAGTGGGGCTTGGGCGATTTTTATGATAAACGAGCCTCGCAGGGGGATTTTAGCATCTTGTACGACAACCTGCAAAATGCGCTTTGTTCGGATGAGGTGTTTGATGTGCTGGTTATTCCGGGCATCAACGGCTGGGGCTTCTTGCCCGAGGCAATCAAAAAGGCCATACGGAAACGGGTAGAGGACGGCGCAGGGCTGATTATCCACCGCCCCTTGCATGGCATTGATTTACCGAAGGATGAAACCTTGAGCGACCTGTCGCCCCTGCTTCCCGATTTCGAGGAGGAATTTACGTTTGACGGCTATGCCAAGCCCAATTACGGCGTGCTGACAAACCAAGCGTGGAAGCCTTGCGGCCACTATATCACGCATGGCATCCCTTTTGAAGCGTTTGACTGTATGCGTTTGGGCATCTATCCCTACCATCTGGCCGAAGGTGCCGTGTCGGTTATCGATGCAGGCAGCGGCGCGCCTATTGCGGCGGTTAAAGCCTGTGGCAAGGGGCGCGTGGTCGCGTTTGGCTATATCCCTACATTTATTCTTCCTGATATTTATGACAAGGATTTGCCTTTGGAAAACGGGTGTTTCGGCAGTGTGACGCTGGCGGCATCCTACCCGGATAAAAATGTACGCTTTAATGAAAATGAATATTTCTATGCTATGCTTGGCCGTGCCGTGATTTGGGCGGCGCAAAAGGAACCCGCCCCGCGTATCGACGGCATCCGCACAAACGGCGCAGAGGTGACCATCGAGAGCGCGCATGCGGACATTGCCTACTGCGTAAAGAACATATACGACCAAGAAATCTTGACGGGCCGGGGCAAAGCCTTCTCTTTGCCCGCAAGCGCCATGCTGGGCGGCATCTACCGCATCGAGGCATTTGCCATGGAGTCGGATAAGACGGCCGACTATCACATCGCCATGCTGGATATACCCAAAACCGCGTGGGTTGACAGCTTGACGATCAAAGGCGGCGAGTATATCACCCCGGGCAGCGAGTTTGTTTGCGAGGCCGCTTTCGCGGGCGCAAATGCCGACATCACCTTCGGCATATACGATGATTTTGAAAACCTTCTGCAAACGGAAACCATCGCCGTAAATGGTGCGGGCGTTTATACCATCCGCTATCGCGCGGCTCCGCAAAGGGCGCTGAATCTGCGCGCGGTTGCTGAGGTACATGTTGGATGTCTTGTTATTGACAAAAAGGAAAGCCGTCGCGTTATCGTTTCCCCCGCCATGCGCACCATTGACGATTTTGAGGCACTTTTGTCGCCGACCTACCGCGGCCGCCCGGATTTCCTGCTTTTTACGGGAGAGTTGTTCCGCCAAATCGGCATCACGGGGTTGTATCCCGGTGACAGCCGCATGGTGATGCCTTCGGGCGCCGAGGGGCTGGGCGTGTATTGGTACAAACGGGCGGGATACGTTAAACGTAAAGAGCAATACCTGGCTACCAAAGATAAGAAATACCTCTGGCGCACGCCCTGCCTCAGTGACCCTGTGTTCTGGCAGGAAAACACCGGGAAAATCGAGGCGCAAGTCGGCAAAAGCAAGAAATTCGGGCCATTGTCGTATTTTGCCAACGACGAAGGCTCCTTAACCTGCTACAGCGACGAAAATGAATATTGCTTTTGCCCGCACTGCATGAAGGATATGCAGGCTTGGCTTCAAACAGAGTACGCCTCTCTGGCGGATTTGAACCGGGCTTGGGGTAAGGCGTTTGCGGCGTGGGTGGATGTGATTCCCGATACCTTTGCGGAGGCGGAGGCCGAGGGCAGCTTCGCCGCCTGGGGCGCGCACCGCCTTTTTATGGAAACGGTGTTTACGGGCGCGTATGAGAAAATTATCGGTATGGTACGGGCGCAAGACCCTGAGGCGCGCATACGCATGTCGGGCTGTCAGGTTTCCTCGCCCTACACGGGGTGTGATTACTATTTGCTGCACAAGCATGTCGGGTATTTTGAGGCATACACAGGCGGCAACCAGATCGAGTTCCACCGCTCGTTCATGCGGCCGGGCACCATTATTGGGGGCTGGACAGGTTACGGTGTCAGCGGTATTGACGCACGCCAGCAGATTTGGGAGCGCGTGCTGCACGGGTTTACATTGCAAAGCGTTTTCTGGAATGTATCCAATGTCAATCCGGATTTCACTTTCCCAAAAACAGCGACCGATTTAAGCCTCGTGTTCAAGGAAATTCGCCGCGAGGGCATAGGCAAGCTGCTCTTACATACCAATAAGCGCGACCATTTGGGGATTGCGGTGCATTACTCAATGCCATCGGTGCATGGCTCTTACGCCATCAATCAGGAGCAGAAATTTACGAACAACCGCGAGGGCTGGGTCAATTTGCTGGAGGGCTGCGGTTACCAGTACAACTTCCTTGCCGCACAGCAAATCGAGGAAGGCGGGCTTGATGCGTACTCTGTGCTGATTCTGCCGTTCTCCATTGCCGTGTCCGATGCAGAAGCCGCGGCCATTAAGACGTTTGTGGCAAACGGCGGTTTTGTAATCGGTGACTTTGCCACGGGCATGATGGATAAGCACTGTGCATGGCGTGAGGGCGGCTGTTTGGACGATGTGTTCGGCATCGTGCGCGGCGACCGCCTTCTGCGGCCGTTTTATACGGATCAAGAGCTTATGCGCAGCAAAAGCTTTGATGCCTTCGCCATCCCGGAGGCACTTGACGGTGCGGAGTTTGCCCAGTCCGGCGTGCGCTTGCAAGAAGGTGTTTCTGCGGGCTATTTGCAGGATTTTTCGGGTACGGTGCCCGCCGTTGCCGCGCACGCCTATGGCAAGGGGCGCAGTGTGTATTTAAACATCTCTTTGCACAATTATCCCGATATGAACAAAAACGGCGAAGGGCAAGGCATTCGCGATTTATTTACCTCCATTATGGATTACGCCGGGGTCGAGAAATTTGCCGCCATTTATGACGCGCAAAGCAAACCGGCGCAGGCGGGGATTGAAACCGTGTACTATAGCCGGGGTGATGCCCGCTACGTGGCGATACTGCGCTATTATTTCAGCCGCCGCCGGATGGGGCACGACGGATTGGCCGTGGGCGGCACGGAGGACGAAAACGGGCACAAGCTGCCGGTCACTTTGCGTTTGCCGCGCAAGGCGCATCTTTATGACGTGCGCGAAAAAACATACATCGGCTACCAAGACGCGGTGCAAACCACGCTTGAGGAAGGCAATGTGCGCCTGATTTCCGTGTTGCCGGAAGCGGTGCGCAGCGTTGAGGCCGTTTTGCCGGATGAGGTTAAACAGGGCGATGCCTTTAGTTTGCAAATCAATATCGATAAAGGCGGCGCGGCCTACACAAGTGTGGTAGCGGTTAATTTTACCACGCCTTCGGGCAAATACGGGTTCCTGTATTCCCAAAACATCGCGGTGGAGGGGTGTACGGCGCGGGCGGACTTCCAATTTCCGTTAAATGAGGAGCTTGGGGTGTGGACGGTTTCCGTTAAAGACGTGGCCAGCGGCATCGAAGTGGTGAAGCGGGTTTGGTGTAAGCAATAAGCAGAAGGAAGCCCCCAATGCAGTTCGTTCTGCATCGGGGGCTTTTGAGGTACTGTGTGCGTTTGCTTAGTATCCAAGTTCCTTCAAAAACGCTTCCGCTTCCGCTTTGCAATCAATAAGGGCGTAGACATAGACAAGCGTGTTGTCGATACGGGATACCACGGAATACACGTCCTCCGTCGTAAGCTTATAGTACGCGTATCCCCCCGTAGAGGCGGTTGAATAGGACGATGCCCGGGGTTTGTTTTCCTCAATGGTATCGAGGATAAGTTGATAGGCTTCCACGATTTGCGCCGTCGTTTCCTGAACGATAAACTCAAACTGGCACAGCACCAGCATATCCTCGTCTCTAAAGGCGATCAGATACGCCTCGGTTTCGTCATCCACGGTGGGCACGATTTGCAAAGTATAGCCTGCCGCCTCGGCCTTTTCGATAAACCCGGCCGCATCCAGCGGCGTGCGCGTGCCTTGACAGGCGGAAAACATGCCCAGCATCATAATGATTGCCAGCAAAAATGTTGCTTTTTTCATAAAAACCCTCCCAAAGTTTTGGTCTGTTGCAAGGGCATGGCGCCCGATTGTCTTTTACCTATACACAGCCTCACAGGCGAAATTATATTGCCCCGACCCGATTTCTTCGGTGCGGCCATCGGGCAATACCACTGTGGCCGTTGTGTTTGCGGGAATTGTTATATGGAGCGTAAAGCGCCCATCCTTTGTTTCCCAATTACTTTCAATCCGCCCGTATACCGACTCGTATCCGCAGTTGACATATGTAAATTGCGGGTGAATTTGCGGGGCGATTTGGATTTTTTTATAGCCCGGGGCTGCGGCCTTGATGCCGCCGAGAGTGCTGTATATCCAGTCCCCGATGGAGCCGTAGGCGTAATGGTTAAAGGAATTCATGTCCGCACTCCAGAAGCTGCCGTCTTGCTTGATACCGTCCCAATGCTCCCAAACCGTGGTGGCACCCTTTTCCACTTGGTACAGCCACGACGGGAAATCGGTGTGCAAAAGAAGCTTGACAGCCAAATCCATATGCCCATTTTCGCTTAACGCACGGCACAGATAGGGGGACCCGACGAAGCCGGTTGTCAGATGGTCATTATTTCGCGCCAGATGGCTGACCAGCGAGGCGGCGGCAATTTCGACTTCTGCGCCTTCCAGCAACCGAAACACAAGCGGCACGATATAGCCTGTCTGCGTATCGCACAAAAGCTTGCCTTCAGGCAGAAACGCTTGACGGAAATCGGCCTTGATACGGGCAAACATGACTTCGTAATGCGCCGCGTCAGCCTCCTTGCCAAGCACTTTGGCGGATTTGGCCAAAATCTCTGTGGAATGTGCGAAGTAGGCCGTGGCAATTAAGTCAGTTGGGGTAGCGCCGTGGTAGCTGCCTTCATAGGCATCCAGGGCCACCCAGTCGCCCAATTGCGGGCCTGTCCGCCAAACCAGGTCGCCTGTGCAATCGTTGTGTATATAGTTCACCCACGCCTTCATGCTGTCATAACACTCGGCCAAAATGGATGTATCGCCATAGCAGTCGTACAACGTCCACGGTGTAATGGTGGCGGCATCGCCCCACACGGCACTGGATTGCTTCGGAAACTCGATAAGAGGCCCCCAATCGGCGGGCAAGTTGTTTGGTATCACGAAAGGCACAGCCCCGGTCGGCTCCTGATCCGCGTGCAGGCTTCGCAGCCATTTGCGGAAGAATTGCAGACAATTTTGGTTGAAGCAAGCCGTTCGCGCAAAAATCTGGGCATCCGCCGTCCAGCCCAGCCGTTCGCAGCGCTGGGGGCAGTCTGTCGGTATTTCCACAAAATTGTCTTTCTGACTCCATGTGATGTTGGACTGCAATTGGTTAATCAACGGGCGTGAGCATTCAAAATGCCCCGTGCGCTTTAAATCAGACGACAGCACCACACCTGTAAAATGTGAAAGAGCCGGTTCCTGCGGAAATTCAACAATATGCACATAGCGGAAGCCCGCGTAGGTAAAGTGCGGCTCAAACACCAAATCGCCGGTGCCGCAGGTTACAATCAACTCCTGCTTCGCGTTTTTCAGATTGTCGAAGTAGGCACAGCCATCCGCGTCAAGGGTTTCAAAGTAGTGCAGGCGGATGCGGCCGCCGTTTTGGGTATGCAGTTTGATGCGCACAAAGCCAACCATGTTTTGGCCCAAATCCAAAATGGTTTCGCCTTTTGGCGACACAAACAGCGATAGGGGCGTAAGTTCCTCAACCCACCGCACAGGCTCATGCGATTGCCCGCGCAGGTGGTTTGTTTTATACGCGTATGTATCCACCGCCGCCCAAGCCCGGGCTTCTTCGCTTTCCAGCCGCGCATCGTAAATCTCGCCGTCGTAGATATGGGACAGCAGCACGGGTGAGAGCGACCAGGCCGCCGTTTCGTCGCTGACAATGAGCTGTTCAGTACCGTCTGCGTATTGCAGGCGAAGCTCGAACAGGAGGGCGTTTCGGTCACCGTATTGGTTGGGTATGCGATCGAATGTGAAGTCGGAGCTGTACCAGCCTTCGGTCAATAAAAATTCCAGCCGGTTTAGGCCCGCTTGCATTTTGTCGGTTACATCGTATACTTGATAAAGCTGTTCTTTGTTATAGCTGGTGAAGCCGGGGTTGAAGAAGGTGTCGTCCGCAGAGGCTTGGTTCATATACGCGGCATACACACCCAGCGCCGTGGCATATAAACGTGCCCGCACAGGTTGCGAGGGAAGCGTGATTTCTTTGCGAAAAAGCACGCAGGGGTTGTATGACGGGGTGGTTTCAAACGCCTGTGCGGCAATCCACTTGGCCTGCCATGCCTCGGTAAGCAGTCCTGTTTCAAAGAATGCTTCGGTCGTGGCCGTACTGCCGCCGTTGCTTTGCGCTTCTAAAAGCACGGCGTAACGCGTGTGCGGACGCAAGGCTTCGCCATCGTAGGGGATATACAAATTTTGCTCGCTTACAACCAACCCGGAATCCCACACAAGCGTCTTTTCCCGGGGTGATTCACGCAATACCTGTATGCGGTAGGCCGTTTGCATTGTGTTTTTTTGGTTGGAGGCCAGCTTCCAACTGAAACAAGGCCTGTCGCAGTCCACACTGATGGGGTTGGACGCATGGTTGATTTGCAAATCGTAAATCGTCATGGGAAGCCTCCTTTGGGGCGCGTTTTGCTGTTTATGGTAGTATAGCACGCTTTATGCGGTTTTGCAATCGCACGAAACGCCTTACGCCAAGCACCCCTCCAAAGCATTATGCGCTTCGGAGGGGTGCTTGGCGTATATGTAGGTTTGCGGCGGTGCGTAGGGTTTATTCGCCGCCTTCCCAAGCCGCGTTGGAACGGCTTTGCAACGCGCGCACGATCGCCTTCTGGCGAAGGGTACGGAAGGTATGTGAAGCGCCGTCCTGCATGACCAATTTGATGGCCGGCAGCACGACCATTGCCTTGGCGGGGTGGATGCGCAGCATATCTGCGTATGCCAGCTCCAGTGTCTGACAGTCCGCCGGTGCGGTTGGCTTGCTTGCACGGAAAACGACACTTCCCTCTTCCATGTGCAGTTTCCCGCCGTGTGTGCCTTGTTTGCACAGGCCTACATTAAATACGTTCTTCATTGCATTTCCTCCTCTTCATTGAACAACATGAGCTTTTTGTCTACATCGGCTACATATATGAAACCATCTGCCGCCACGATGGCCGTGGCGGCGGTTACATCCTTCATCAGTGTAACAAACGCCTCGGCCTGTGCTTGCGCAACGAGGACAATGAAGCGTACCATATCGGTGTAAACGGTATCGTGCAGGATATGCCCTGCCTGCACCGTTTCGTATTGCACCTTGCCGGACAGGCTGTAATCTGTATCAACAGTGAAACGGGCATACCGCTTTTTCTCGATTAAACGGGCCGCTTGCAGGCCATCGTGGGTGGCCCTTGTATAGGCCCGCACCAGCCCGCCCGCCCCAAGCAATGTGCCGCCGAAGTAGCGGGTTACCACCACGATGGTGTTGTGTGCGTCCTCCGCCTGCAGGACGTTTAGCATTGGCATACCCGCCGTGCCGCCCGG
>JGI994J12354_10004598_pt1 | contig 12317 bp, 12 predicted proteins | sample IntmicLarv3ML3BL_FD_12354 | JGI IMG/M metagenome (IMG submission 12354) | reverse complement strand
GCCGCCGGTCTCCAAATCGGCCCGGGCATCGGCGGGCAGGGCCATGGCGCCGCCGCGGAAGGCGGCCTCCAGGGCGTCGGGGTCAAGGCACAGGGGCTCTAAAGCCCCGTAGCCCGAGGTCTCGACACAGTCGCAGTGGTGAATCATCACCAAAGTGCGCGCCCCATTGCCGCGCAGCAGGCACCAGGGCACCACCCGATCCCGGGGGTCGCCGGGGATGGGGAACAGGCCCCAGTTTTCCGGGTGCTCACGCAGGTAGGGCACGCCCGCGGCCCAACTTGAAAAAAAGTGCCCGGCGCTCAGCTCGTGCCCCGAATCACTGTCGGTGCGGGTGGCCACATAGTCGCGCAGAATGGCCTCAATGCGAGGCTTGAGGGCGGTGAAGTTAATCATGGAATCCTCCTTGGGGAGTTGTGTCGTCATGCCTCCGGCGGCCAAAGGGTGTTTTTGAAAAAACACCCTTTGGAATCCCAAAAACTTTTAGAAATTGTGTTATCACACAATTTCAGAAAAAAAAACCTAAAAATCGTGTGCAACACGCTTGCTTTTCGCCTAAGGCGAAAAGCGTCAAGTTGTGCTTCGCACAATACTGCGTTTTGAAGTAAGTTTTTGCTCAAGCTTTTTCCAAAAAGCTTGCTCGGGCGCTCGCTTCCTGCGGAGGCGGGTGGTGAAACCCCACGGCCTTACGGGGTATCGTCATCCGACCGATCGGAAATAATAAACGTCGGCCTGGCCTTGACCTCATCGAATATCCGTGAGATATAGGCCCCGATGACGGCCAGGGACAGGCTGAGCACACTGCCTATGATAAGCAGCAGCAGGATGACAGTGGTGAACCCGCTGACGGCGCGGCCCGAGAAATAGTTGAACAGGGTCTGCACCCCCAAGATGAGGGCGCCGATGAAAAAACCCACGGCGGCGGCTACGGTGATGTAGAGCGGCTTGCTGGTGAAGGCGAGCACCGAATCGACGGCGAAGCGCAGCCGCCGCTTCATGGAGAAGGTGCTCTTGCCTCCGGTGCGGTTGTCCACCCGGAAGGGCACCTCGGCATGGGTGAACCCCACCCACTGCACCAGGCCCCGAAAGAAGAGCCGGCCCTCGCCAAAGCGGCGCAGGGTGTCGACGGCCCGGCGGTTTAGGAGCTTAAAGTCGGACGAGTGGTCGAGCTCCATGCCCGAAACCCACTTGAGCAGCTTGTAATAGCTGCGGGCGCAGATTTTGTAGACAAGGCCCTCCTGCCCCCGGCTCTCCTTGACGCCGTCGACAATGTCGCAGCCGGTCTCGTCCATCTTGGCCATCATGGCCTTGATGTACCGGGGCGGGTGCTGCAAATCGCTGTCCATAATGAGATACCGCGGCGCGTCGGTCTCGAAGAGGCCGGCGCAGATGGCCGACTCCTTGCCGAAGTTGCGGGAGAAGCGCAGGGCGCGGATGCGGGCATCCTCCCCGGCCAGGGCGCACAGCTCGGGCCAGGTCATGTCCCGGGAGCCGTCGTCCACCAGTGTGATGGCAAAACCAATGCCGTCGCGCTCTAAAACGCCCACAAGCTCGCCGATGTGGGCGCGGATGTTGGCGGCCTCGTTGTAGACCGGGATGATGAGGGCGACAGCCGGTTCATGCATGGTCTTGTTCCTCCTCCTCGTGCTCGGGGTCGAAAGCGGGCAGCAAATAGGCGCTCAAATCCTCGCCGGGCAACGCGTCGTCGTCAGGCGCCGCCGGAGGATCATAGGGCTGGGCCCACGGCAGATAGGGCCGCTCCGGCGGGACTTTCAGGGGTTCTAAAGTTGTGATGGCCCAAAAGAGCACAAGGAGCATGATGCTGGTCAGAGAGATTTTGAGGCCAAGGTCGAAGCCGGGAAGCGTCCACTGCAAATCGATTTCGTGGGTGCCCGCCGGCAGCAGGGCGCCGATGAGGGCGCCCTCCCCGATGGGCACAATGTCGGTCTCCCGGCCGTCGATGCGCAGCGTCCAGCCCTCATCAGCCGGGATGGAGGTCATCAGGGCCATGCCGTCCGGGGCCGTGATGGTGCCGCGGATGAAGTCGTTGCCGTGCTCCACCTGCTGCAGGCCGCCTGCCTGCAGGGTGGCAAAGGCCCGCTGGAAGGTGGCCATGTCGAGGCCGGCCATCCAAGCCTTGAGGGTGCCGTCGGTGCGGGTGCGGCCCGCCGTGATGCGCACGACGACCTCCTGGCCCGGCTCCACCAGGCCCAGAGGCAGCACCTTGGGATATCGGCCATCGAAGGAGACCGTGCGCAGCGCCTCGGGAGCCGGCTCGAGCTCGAGGGCGCTGTCGGGGGTGTAGGGCCGCACAACGGCCTCGACGTTGGTCATTTGGTCGCCGTCGGCGTAGAAATAAAGGTGGGAGGGGGTGCTTACACTGAAGGTGAGCACCACGGTGCCCGGGCTGTCCAGCTTGGACTCGTTATAGCGGTAGTTGTTGTCGCTGCTGCGGGTCAACGAGAGGTCTTCGCCCACCCAGGTGCGCTCACGCACAGGCCGCAGGACGCGGCGCTCGCCGGTGGCCAGCTCGACAAAGTGCGACTGGACGTTGAACGGCCCGTCGCGGCCCAGGGCCCAGTCGTCGAGCACGGCCTCCTGCACCTGAAAGACCAAGGGCAGGGCATAGGTGTTTTCAAGAATGTCTATAGTGCCATCGGTGTACACCCGGCGGAGGAGGCCGGTGCTCTGCTCATCCAGCTTGTCGGCCCGCTTGGCCAGCAGATAGCGCACGCCCAGCATGGAATCGACCACCGGGGTGTTGGGCTGTCCGGCCTGGCGGTTGGCCCGGATGGTGCCGTGCATGAAGGTTTGATAACCCAGCTTGTGCATCAAGTCCTGCAAATCGGCCCCCAGCATGGAGGAAAAGTGACTCAGGCCGTAAAACCCGTAGAGGGCCGGGTCGTTGAGGGTCATGTAGGTGGCCGTCTCGGTGCGGAAGAAATCCCCCTGGCCCAGCTCGTCCACAATGCGGGCCATGGCGCTGTACTGCTCGATGTTGCGCACAAAGTCGCCCCGCCCGGTGGTGCCGGTGCCCCACACCCCCCAGGTGGCCCCAAAGGCCAGCTCGGCGCAGACGAGGCCCAAAGCAATAAGCCGCATGGTGGGCACAGCCACCCGCCCGCGCACAAAGCACAGCCAGAAGAGCAGGCTGAGGGCGAGCACCAGCACCGGCACGGCGACGAGCCGCGGGATGTTTTGGGCGTCAGCCAGCCACTCGGTGATGCCCAGGAAGATGAGAATGGCCGCCCCCCAGAGATAGAGCACCGGCAGGGTGCGCCGGTTAATCCGCCGGGCGGCGGGGCAGGCCAGCACAATCATCAGGGCGCTGATGCAGAAGGAGTAGCGGAAGGGCAAATCGTTGGGAATGTGCATTCCGTGCCACAGGAAGTCGAGGGGCTTGATGTTCATGACGGCAATCATGCCGGCCAGGCCCAGGAAGCCCAAAATCCGCCACTTGAGAGAGGCCCGCTTGTCGCTCAGCCACAGGGGCAGCAGCCAGATGGTGAGCCATCCGGCGTAGATATGGGGTAGCCCGCCCGAGCGGATGTTGGCCTTGGCGCCGGGCAGCACCCCCTTGAGCACGTCGATGAAATTGTGATAGAGCGCCCATTTGGGCATGGCGTCCGACACCACCGAGGTGGCCATCAGGGCCTTGTACACCGGCATCAGGCACAGGGCGGCAATGCCGGCACACAGCAGCGAGAGCCCGCCAAAGAGCAGGGCGCGTTTAATAATCCAGCGCTTTTCCCGCAGCATGGAGAACCGGCTGAGCACCGCGATGATGAAATAGAGCAGAAGAAAGACACACATCAAAACCGCGATGTAGTAGTTGCACAGCATGGCCGCCGTCAGGGCGGCCACATAGGTGCCGAAGCACCCGCGCTCAATCATCAATTCAATGCCCAGCAGGCACAGGGGCAGCAGAAACAAGAGGTCGGCCCACATGATGTTCCAGTAGTAGTTGACAGCCCAGCCGCACAGGGCATACATGGCGGCGAAGACGGTAATCCACGCATCGCAAAACCGCCACTTGTACCGCAGCAGCCAGCCCATGCAAAGGCCCGACAGCCCCACTTTGACCACCATGCCGACGGCCACCAAATCGGGCAGCCAGGTCTTGGGAAAGAGGGCGATGACGGCGTTCAGGGGCGAGCCGACATTGGTCAGATAGAGGGTAAAGTAATTGATGCCGCCGCCGATGCTCCACGACCACGCCCCGGCGCTGCCCTCGTAGATGATGTCGTGAAGGTGGGCGATGAGCACGCTGTACATGTGATAGAGGTCGATGGTCAGGACACTTTTGGTGCCAAAGGGCCAGATTTGGTTGCAGGCCAAGGCGAACAGCATGATAAACGCGGGCAACGCAAAGCTGAGGCCCAGCCAGCGGTTCATCACATAAACCCGCGGCTTGCCCCCCGGCCAGGCCAGCACATCGGCGTGGTAGCCCGGCCCATAGCGCGCTCCGGCGTCAAATGTCCGCCGCACAAGGCGGCGGGCACGGCGATAAAACCTTGATGTCATAATATTCCTATTATAATGGGTCGGCGTGGGTGCTGTCAAACAGAATAGCGTCACTTCGCGGAAAATCTGAGGATTTTCCGCGGGGTTTTTTTGTATATTGCTCACGGGGCGTCTTCGCCACCTTTGGCGGCTCGCTCGGATGGCTTTGCCATCCTCGGCCCTGCCGGGCACGAATGTAGTCCCCTGCGTCCTTCGTAGGGAATGCGCACAGGGCATCCCGGCTATCGGCAGGAACCGGGCCGGCGGCGCGCCCCCCGCCGACAATGCCCGATGCGGGGCATCTTCCCAACACGCCGCTTTTGTGCTACAATGGGTGCAAATGGTTTGGGAGGGTGACATTGATGACCCGTGTTTTGGCCCGGAGGCTGTTGGGGTTGCAGCTTTCCTTTGCTCTGGCGGTTTTGGCGGTTGATGTGACGATGATTATCTTCAGCTACATGGTGTTTGGCATCAAGACTGCGGTGTACTTTTTGCCCGAGCTCATCATTTTACCCATTCTCTGTGCCCGGCTCTGGTGGATATCCCGAGAGCAAGAGTCCTTTGCCCTCTTTGAAAAATGCGGGTACTGGGGGCTCATTGCCCTCCCGGCTTGGCGGCTTTACGGCCAAATCACCGTGCGGCCGCCCCACGCCCCGCACCTTTACCCAAGAACCATCCGATCGATTCAGGATGTGTACCCCGAAATGCTCATGCTCCTCATTCTGTTGGGCGTGGTGACCTATGTCATCTCAGTGCGGGCCTACCGCCGGGCGGAGCAGGGGGAGGCCGCATGACCCAGGCGCAGATGCTGAACATCGCTATGGCGCAATCGGCCATTGATAGTCACTGCGATGCCGAGGACTTTAGGCGTACAAAGAACAAGGTCGTGCTCTCTGAGCCGCATCCGCTGGCGCGAAAATATCTGGAGCTTCCCTTTTGCTGCGATCTCGTCTCCTACGGCGACAACATCGTGGCATCGGTGAGCCCCGAGCTGGCCGAGGTCGTGGAGGCGTATATCAACCGATGCCCCATCGAGCACAGCTTCGAAACGCCCAACCTCCATGTGCTCAGCGATGCCCTGCAGCCGCGGGGACTGAGAATCTGCTTCATGGCCGAATATTTTCTGCCCGATGTGGCGGCGCTGGAGACCCTTGAATGCGGGTACGCAATCAAGCTTTTTATGCAATAATGCCGCAGAGCGGCATCTTAAGCCATAGCCACGGAGGGCGATTCACTCGCCCGTGAGCGGCATTCAAAATAAACCATTTCGAAGAAAATCCGCAGATTTTCTTCGAGCGTCAGCTGAGAGGAGTTATGCAATATGCGTTACGAAGGCCGTATTTTCAGGCCGCCCAGCGAGGCCTACAGCTTGATTGTTCAGGCCACGGTGGGCTGCAGCCACAACGGCTGCGTCTTCTGTGATATGTACAAGGAAAAACAGTTCCACATGCGCCCTCTTGAAGAGGTGCTTGAAGACCTCCACGCGGGCCGCGCCCGCTACAAGCGCATCGACAAGATTTTCATCGCCGACGGTGATGCCCTGGTGCTGCCCATGGCCCGGTGGGAGGCCCTTCTGGGCACCATCGCGCAGATTTTCCCCGAGTGCCGGACGGTGACGGCCTACGCCTCGCCCAAGAGCATCGGCACCAAGAGCGATGCCGAGCTGCTCTGGCTGCGGGAGCACGGCCTGTCCATGGCCTACATGGGCCTCGAGTCGGGCAGTGACGCGGTGCTCACGCTCATGAACAAGGGCGCCGCGGCCTCGGACATCGTGGCCGCGGGGCGGCGGATTAAAAAGGCCGGCATCCGCCTGTCGGTCACCGCCATCTCGGGGCTGGGGGGCCGCCCTCTGTGGCCCGAACACGCCGGTGAGACGGCCCGGGCCTTCACCGAGATGGCCCCCGACTACATCGGCCTGCTCACCTTGATGCTGGAGGGGCGGGCCCCCATTGTAGACTGGGTTGCCAGCGGCAGGTTCCAGCTGCTGCAGCCCGAGGAGGTGCTGGAGGAGACCCACCGCATGGTGCAGGGCATCGACGTGCCCGGCGCCGTCTTCCGCAGCAATCACCCCTCCAACTACCTGACCCTCAAGGGGACATTCAATGACGACAAGCCGGCGCTGCTGGCCCAAATCGAGGGGGCCATGCGCGGCGAGACCGAGCTGCGCGGCGAGCACTGGCGTGCCCTTTAAGCCATGAAGCGCCGGGATAAGATACTGTCCGTTGCCGCCGCCGTGACGGTGGCCGGCGCCGCCGCCCTGATAAGCGGCGGGCAGATGCTCTACAGCCTGGCTCTGGACGCCAGGCAGGATCGGGAGTGGATTTTCAAGGCGCCCCACAACGTCATCCCCGAGGATGGGCGCCGGGATCTGCGCTACAAGACCGAGGCCTTTGTCACGGCCCATCCGCCGGCCAGCCGGTATCTGACAAGCCGGGATGGGTTGAGGCTCCACGCTCTGGCGTGGGAGAACCCCGCGGCCCCCCGCAGCTGGGTCATTGTCCTCCACGGCTACACGGGCCGGGCCGAAAAGATGGCCGATGAGGCCATGGCCCTTTACAAGGCCGGCTACAGCGTGCTGTGCCCCGACTGCCGGGGCCACGGCCAGAGCGCGGGCCGGTATATCGGCATGGGCTGGCACGACCGCCTCGACCTCATCGACTGGGCCAGAAGCCTGGCGGCAGCCCATCCTGCGGGGGACATCGCCCTCTACGGCATCTCCATGGGGGCGGCCGCTGTCATGATGGCTGCCGGCGAGCCGCTGCCGCCCCAGGTGTATGCCTTGGTGGAGGACTGCGGCTACACCGGCGCGTGGGACGAGCTCTCCTACCAGCTCAAGGCCCTCTTTGGGCTGCAGCCCTTTCCGCTGATGTATGCCGCCTCGGGCCTGGCCCGGCTGCGGGCCGGGTACTTCCTGCGCGACTGTGACGCCGTAAAGCAGCTGAGCAAGGCCACGCTGCCCATGCTGTTCATCCACGGCGAGGCCGACACCTTTGTGCCGGCCACCATGCTGGATGCCTGCTACACCGCCTGTGCCTCGGCGGTCAAGGAGAAGATTTTGGTAGCCGGCGCCGGCCATGGCCGTGCCGCCAGTGTCATGGGGGAGGCCTATTGGCTGGCCGTGGCAGGGTTTTTGAAGCGGAATCGGCGCCGGTAGGGGGTGTCTTCAAACCGACGATGTGCCCAAGGGCGAGATAGTTTTTCGTCCGGCAAGGCAAATTTTATCGGCACTAATTTATTTATGGCGATAAAATTTAACGCAGCAGGGCGGAAAAATAGCCGCCATTTGGGCGTGCTGACGGTTTGAAGACACTCCTTAGGGGCCCTTGACAAAACTGCCTGCCATAACGGATAATGGGTGCAGGAAAACCAAACGCGCCTTTGCAGGGGGGAACTGTGGGGATGAAAAAACAGAACAACCGCGGCTTCACGCTGGTGGAAATCATCGTCGTGCTGGTCATTTTGGCCATTTTGGCGGCTCTTTTGGTGCCGTCGCTCACCGGATATATCGACCGTGCGGGCAGCCAGGCCCTCATTGCCGAGACCCGCTTGGTGGTTATGGCCGTGCAGACCCTGGCCAGCGAGAGCTATGCCGCCACCGGCAGGGTCGACACCGACCGCTTCCGGGTCAGCCTCTCGGGGGACACAGCCACCGCCGTCGAGCTGCGCAGGCTCTCCGAGCAGGACACCGGCGAGGTGACCGCCGTCACCTTCAACGGCACCGCCGTCGCCACCCTCACCCTGGCCAAGGGTGGGCGCAGCTGCACCTACAGCTCGGAGACCGGCATCTATAGCATCCATTAAGATATCGCCGCCCCCTTTCTGTAAAGGGGGCAGTCTGTTATTTCGGGGAAGGGAGGGGCCATCATGCCGGAATACCGCTTCACCGCCCGGGACATCCGGGGCAAAAGGCACAAGGGAACGCTGGCCGCCCCCTCTCCCGAGGCCCTTGTGGAGCAGGCCCGGGCCGAGGGCCTTTTTGTGCTGTCCTGGCAGGCCATCAGCACCCAGGACATCGGCCAGCGCATGAGCAGCCGCGACCTGAGCGCCTTTTGCCGCGAGCTGGGCACCATGCTGCAATCGGGGGTGCCGCTGCTGCGAGCCGTTGAAATCATGCTGCGGCGGGATCTGACTGCCAAGCGCCGGGCCTGCCTTGCGGACATCCACCGCCTGCTGTGCAACGGCGTCGCCCTGAGCGATGCCCTCGAGCGCCAGGGCCGGGTTTTTCCGCCGCTGCTTATCAACATGTTCCGGGCCGCAGAGGCCAGCGGCACGGCGGGAAACACCGCCCTCTCCCTGGCCGAGCACTACGACAAGGAGCACCGCCTGGGCAGCAAAATCCGCAGCGCCACCACCTATCCGGTGCTGCTGCTGGGGCTGACGGTGGTCATTGTCACGGCCATCTTCACCCTGATTTTGCCCCGGTTCATCGGCCTTTACGGAGACCGGGAGCTGCCGCCCATTACAAGAGTCGTGCTGGCGGCCAGCCGGCTGTTCACCGGCCATTACATGGCCCTGCTGCTGGCCGCCGTGGTCGTGCTGCTGGGCATCCTGCTGCTGCGGCAATGGGGGGCCGCCCGGGTGTGGATGGACCGGCTGAAGCTCTCGCTGCCCGTGCTGGGCGGGCTGTTCCGCATCATCGCCACCGCCCGCTTCGCCCGGACGCTCAGCGCGCTCTATGCCAGCGGGCTGTCCATCCTCACCGCCCTCGAGGTGGCCCGGGGCACCGTGGGAAACCACTTCATCGCGGCCCAGTTTGGCCGGCTCATCAGTGATGTGGAGAGCGGCGCCGCCCTCTCCGAGGCCTTAGAGGGCGTGCGCGGCTTTGACCAAAAGCTGAGCGCCACCGTGGCCGTGGGCGAGCAATCGGGCAAGCTGGAGGCCATGCTGCTGGCCGTCTCCGACGCCTTCGACCATGAGGCCGCCGAGTCGGCGGCCCGGCTGGTGAGTATTCTGGAGCCTTTCTGCATCATCGTCATGGCGGCCATCATCGGCACCATTATGGTGGCCGTGCTGCTGCCCATTTTGGGGATGTATGACAGCTTGGGGAGCATTGGGACAGGGCTGTGACACCCCGACATATTCAACCCCTCAATCCGAGGAGACGCCTATGAAAAAAACATCCGTATACCTGACCAACCGGGCGGTTTTCGCCCTGGTGGCCGATGTGCGCGGCGGCGGCCTGACCGTGCTCGGCTGTCATCGGGCCGAGCTGCCGGGCGGCCTTGTCTGCAACAGTGCGGTGGCCGATGGCGAGGCCCTGGCCTCGCGGCTCGCAGCCTTCTGGCAGCGGCACAGTCTTCCCAAGAAGCGCGTCAGCCTGGTGGTGGACAGCGACGCCATCAAGGGCCGGGTGCTCGAGGTGCCCGCCCTGCCGCCCCGCCGGCTGCGCCAGCTCATCGCCAACGCCCTGACGCCCGGCCTGCCCGCGGCGGATTATGTCTACGACCACGCTGTCCTCGACCGTGGGACGCGGCGAACCGGCGGGCGCATCTATGCCTTGGCCGCCGAGCGGAGGCAGATGGCGGCCTTCGTCCGCCTGTTTCCGGGCATCGAGTTAATCGGTCTCGACATGACGCCCATGTGCGCCGCCCGGTACTTCAAGGCCGCCGGTCGGCTGCAAGAGCGCAGCTTTATCTACACCGCCCTGTGCGGACAGGAGTGCCTTTCCATGCTGTTCAGCGGCGGGGTTTATGTCTTCATGGACCGCGTTCAGCTGGCCGAGGGCCGGGGCACGGCGGCCTCCGCCGTGGAAATCACCCGGGCCATCCGGGGCATGATGCAGTATCACTACGGCTCCCAGAGCGAGCCGCCCCTGAGCCATGCCTACCTCAGCGGCCTCGAGGGCAGGGAATCGGGCTTCCTGGCCGACATGGCCTCGGCCCTAGGCCTCGAGGTCGGCCCGGTGCCGTTGCCGCCCGGTGTCTCGGGCCTGGCCGGTGGGGTGGATGGGTTTGTCCCCTGCATCGGGGATTTGTTGGGGTAGGGGAGGGCTGGAACGGTTTGGAATGTTCTCCCGCCCACCCCCGAACCCCCCGTTTTGGGGCGTCAGACCCATATCTCATGTTTCAAGAGGGTGCTATTATGCTCAAGCCCCATAAAATTAATCTGGTGCGGCGGCTGCGGGAGGCCCCGGCCGGGCGGGCCTCGGTCCCCTGGCGGGCGGTGCCGGTGGTGGTCATTTTGCTGCTGGCCATGGCCCTTCAGCTGGGCCTTATGATGGCGCGCCGGGCCGATTTGGCCGATGAAATGGATGCCATCCGGAAGGTGACCGCCCTCCAGGGCGAGCGCGACCACGCCGCGGTCGCCCTGGCCGGCTATGATGCTCTGGCTTTGCAGCGGGATGCCCTGGCGGCAAAGGTGGAGACTCTGGCCGCCGGCGTTGACTATCGCGCGGCCCACGCCGCGGCCATCTATCGGGCCGCCGATGCCGCCGGGGTTGACATCGAGGGCGTCGTCTTTGAACGGCAGACAGGGGCCCTCACCCTCACCTGCACCGCCTCCGCCGTCACGGCGGGGGCCGTCCTGGCCGAGGCCCTGTCGGGCCTGGATGCCGTGGCCGATGTCCGCTACAGCGGCTACAGCGCCGCAGGGGCGGGCTACGCCTTCACCCTCATCTGCACCCTGGCGCCCGCCGAATAGGGAGGAGACCTCATGGGAATCAAGCTTTCCAACCGCGAGAAGGCCATGCTCTATGGCCTGCTTCTCTTTGCCATGGCGGCAACTGTCATCTATCTGGTGCTCATGCCGGCCCAGAGCGCCCGCGAGGCCCACCGCCTGTCCATGGCGGCCCTGACCGAGCGGGCCGGCGCCATGGCCCTCACCGTGGCCGAGGCCGGGGGCTTGCCGGCCCGAACCGCTGCCGTCGAGGCCGAAATTGCCGCCCTCGAGGCCGCCCTGCTGCCTGACGCCGGAGGCCATCGCCTCGAGGCCGAGGTCACAGCGCTGCTGCTGGACGCCGGGCTGCGCCCGGACAGCCTGGCCCTGCGTGAGCAGGACGGCGCTTTGATCGCCGAGGTGACCGCCGTGGGCGGACTGCGAGACCTCAACCTATTGCTTGAGGCCGTCGCCTCGCGGGCGGGCATCACCTTGGAATCCGTGCAATACAGCGCCCGGGAGGGCGACCGCATCACCTTCCGCCTGACCTTTGGGCTCTACACCTCATGAACCGCCGCGACAATGGCGGAGCGGCGCTGGTGTGGGCCGTGTGTGCGCTGCTCATCATGGGCCTGCTCACGTTGGCTCTGGCCGCCATGGCCGGGGATTATCACCGGCGCAGCCTGACCGACGCCGCCCACCGCCAGGCCGGCCTGACGGCCCGCGGGGCGGTGGACACGCTGGTGACCATCCTAGAGTGCGGCCTCAAGGCCCCAGCGGAACCCTCCTATGCCGCCCTGCGGGCGGCCAATCCGTGGCTGCCCGAGGCGGGGGAGAGCGCCGCCCTCAACGGCAGTGCCCTCACCTTGCCGCTGCCCGGTACGGTGGCGGCCATCGCGCTCAAGTGCCGGGAGGAGGACGGCACCTACCGCCTCACGGTGACGGCCATCGCCGTGCTGGATGACGCCACTGCCAGCCGGACGGCCCGGACGGCCCTGACCTTCGCGGACGGGGCCCCTGTGTGGAGCTTCGAGCGCTATGAATAAAGGCATGACCCTGGTGGAGGTCATCGCCTCCCTGGCCATTCTGGCCCTGGCCGCCGGCATGTTGCTGACGGCCACCGGCGGCGCCTTTCAGGTGATTGCCCGGGGCAGCGACGGCCAGCGGGCCGTTGATGCCGCCTACGCCGACCTCGAGACGGGCGGCGGCAGCCGCAGCGCGGC
>JGI994J12354_10004597_pt1 | contig 12319 bp, 12 predicted proteins | sample IntmicLarv3ML3BL_FD_12354 | JGI IMG/M metagenome (IMG submission 12354) | reverse complement strand
TCTCCTGCCGTGAATAACGTCCCGAATGCGTAAGCTGTAAAACATAGTACTGTTCAAAAGGCGCGTTCTTCTTGGCGGTATCCACCAACGCCTTAATGGCCGGAAGCGTAGACTCGTCTAACAGCATTTGCCGCGGATTTGCCTTTCCGGAGTAACAAACAGCGCAAGCCTCAAACCAGATAAGTCCGGCGCCGCCCTTGGCAAACCGTTCGTACCGCCGGACGGTCAAATCGGACGGAGTGCCGTCAGGCAGACAGTCACAGCCCTCCATCGGATGCAGCAGCATGGTGTTTTTAAGGGGGAAATTGCCGATACTTTTTGCCGCCGTTAAAGGCGCAAGGGAATCGGCAACAGGGACGGAAACGCCTTCCGCCGCAATGTCACTCTTTAGTTCGTCAAGGGTTTTGTACGCAAATTTCTTATACTCCATATTTGTAAACCTCTTCCAATATGTATTGCAGCCGTTCGCGGCTGTTTGTTAAATGCAGATAGCCGATGAGGGATTCAAGGCCTGTTGCGGCGGCGTAATCCGCAGGTGAGGCGTTCTTGGGGATGCTCTTTGACTTGGCGTTTCGTCCGCGCTTGAAGGCGTCTTCTTCTTCCGCCGTAAAGCTTGGCAGCAAGGCTTTTACAATCTCCGCCTGCTTGGTTGCACGAGCAAAGGCCGAGGCATTTTTTTGCAGTACGCCCACCGTGCTGGGACTCTTTTCCACCAGCTTTTCCCGGATGAACAGCTCGTATACCGCGTCGCCGATAAAGGCAAGCTCCAACCCGGAGCGCATGGCTAAGTCTTGTTTTGTCATGTTATGTTTCCTTCGCTTTCGGTTATTTGGCTTGTGAGAAAGCGCTTTATATTCTTGCGGCTTTTTAAAATAATGCAGTCTTTTTTCGACGCGGTGATTTTCTCTTGCATACCCGGCCAGGTATCTTTTTTATAATTCCAAATCCAAAGGAGGAATGCAAAGTCTATTTTTTCGGGGCAGCCCTCCGGCATATCCCCCCGGGTTTTGCCGATATTTTGCAGCCACCGCTTGATTACCCGATAGATGCGAAGACTTCGGGGCAGGTCTAAAAAGAGGATTGTGTCAGCCCTTTCAAGGCGCAGTTCAAGAGTTCCCGTATAGTTTCCATCCGCAATCCAAGAGTCAGAGGCAAAGAGTGCTTGCTGCGTTTCGCGCCATTCCTCCCGCGGGGTTTCAATCCAACCGCTGTTCCAAAAGTGCTTGTCAAGGTGAATGACGGGGAGATTTTTTATGCGCCCCAGCTCTTTTGCAAGAGTGGTCTTCCCGCTTCCGCCGGAGCCGATAATCATGATTTTTGTGCCTAGCATTTGCATAGTTATCCTCCTGTGACGGCTACTGCAACAGTTTTTTCATAGGCTTACCCGCAAAGGTGAGAAACGGGAATAAAAGCAGCGCGTTGGTTACCGCGTGGGCGGTATCCATATAGAAGCTATTGACGCAAGCGGCAAAAAACGTCACAAAATTAATTTCCCCAAAGGCAATATAATAAAAATTCATGCCCCAGCCAAAGAGATAACCCACCAGCAATCCGTACAGCGCAATAACCCAGGGCTTTTGACGGCTAAGAGGCGCGGCACAAAGCCCCGCAAGCCCCCAAAAAAGCGCCTGATACACCGTCCAGGGTCCCAAGCTTGTAAGCAAACTTGATAAAAGCGCCAGCAGCACGCCGCAAAAGAAACCCGCGCTGCCGCCCATAAAAAGGCCGCAGACAATCACAATAAAGGTTGAGGGCTGCACAGAGGGAATGCCCTGCAGCGCAAAGCGTCCAACCGAAGCAAACGCCGCCAAAATCGCAATCAGCGTCAGCCGTCTAAGGGGAAACCGTATAAGCTGCCGCCCGAAAAAGAGGCACAAGCAAAAAACAACAAACAACGCAATGTACATATAAACCACGGCGGCCGCCTCCTTTCAAAGTTGAAATCTAATTAGCGAAAACACAAGGTACAAAGCCCTAAAAATACCGGCGCAATAATAAGCATCAGCACCACCGACGTGCCAAGCGCATGAGACGCAAGCTCGCTGTCCGCGTCATAATGCTTCGCCAAAATAACATGCTGGTTCATAAGCGGCATTGCTCCCTGCATGACGTACACAGCAGCAATTTCATAAGGCAGGGAAAAGGCCATACAAAGAAGCAGCACTGCAACCGGCGAAATAACCAGCCGGCCAAGCAGGGCAAAAAAGCCTGCCTTCGGCAGCTTAAAGATGTTTTTAAGTCCCTTTTTTGCAAGAATTGCGCCGATTAATAAAGCACAGATAGGCGTCGTTGTCGCACCAAAGCGATCCATGGCGGAAAAGATAAAGCCGGGAATTTGTATTTTCGTTACATTAAAGAAGATTCCAAGGAAAAAAGCAATCAGCGCCGGCGACAAAACAGATTTCAGCATGCTTAAACGGAATTTTATAGGCTTTGGCCCGTCTGACGAAATAAGGAGCGGCGCAATCAGCCAAAATGGCAACGTATTCGAAATATAAAAAAGCAGGATAAACGGCATACCCGCGTCGCCGAAAATCGCGTGGCAAATAGGCAGCCCGATAATAATCGTATTTGAAAAGGCAGAGGCGGTGAGGACAAAGCCCCGGGTTTTCTGGGGCAGCTTCCCCAGCCGGAAGAGTATGGCGGCCACCAAAAGGCTGATGAAAATCGACGCCGCCGGAATCAGATAAACCGCCAAACGGTAGTCCAGAAGCGCACTTGAAAGATTCTTAATAAGACTTACAACCAGCAGCGCAGGGATGGCAATCCACAGTGCATACAGGGTTAAAAACCGCTCCACCTGCTCGGTAATAATCTTCTTCTTATAAAGGAAAAAACCCACCGAAAACAGCAAAAGCATGGTAAATACAATTGACATTGTAGAGAAAAAGTCCATACGTAATTTTGTTGCTCCTTATTTTAAAAATATTCAAACTATTTTATCATACTTTTTACTAAATAGGAAGGGTTTTCTTGAAAATTTCTTTTGAAATTCTGCCAAAAAATAAACAGAGGACGCAAAACTGCGCCCCCTGTTTAGAAAATTTACTTTTACAGATGCTTTTTGATGGATGCGGGGCAATTTTCAATATCGTCACTGATGGTGATGCCGAATTTCACATTGTTGATTTCGGAAAAAGTCTCCAGCTGCAAAATAAACTGGTCAATCTTCGCCGGATCCTTGCAGCCTGCAACCTTGTAAAGGCTGTCAATGAAGATGCTGCAAGTGTCAAAATTCGCGGCATACAATCCGCAAACAAAACTAAACAGTTGGTCATATCCGGAAATGGGATATTTCTCTATGTCCACGAGCCGCACGGCATAATTTACGTCAGTGAGCAGCTTTTTGCCCTTCTCAATACACAAGACATTCCCCTTCTCCTGCGCAACTGTGCTGTTTAAACGATCCACCAGTTGTTTCGTTTTTCCGGAGCCCATCTTGCCTACGATACACTCTATCATGCAAATCTCCTCCATATAATCGTATTTACAACAGGGGCGGTTTCCCGCCTGTTGTATTGCTCTAACATCATATTACCATATCTGACGGGAATATGCAATTGCATTTTTCAGATTGTTTCAAAAAAATTCATTTATTTTATAGTTTTGCTTTCAGAGTCTTTGACAATTCCTCATAGCCGGACTTACCTAAGAGGGCAAACATATTCTTTTTATACGCCTCAACACCCGGCTGGTCAAAGGGATTTACCCCGAGAACGTAGCCGCTTATACCGCAGGCAAGAAAGAAGAAATACACCAGATAACCAAACCCATAGGCATCATTTTTTGAGAGCTCCAAAATAATATTCGGCACGCCGCCGTCCACATGGGCAAGAAGGGTTCCAAGCATGGCCTGCTTATTAATATAAGAGAGAGTTTTCCCCGCAAGGAAGTTTAAGCCGTCTTTATTGTCAGGATCTGCTTCAACAGTTCTGTCAAGACCCATATCCTTGATGTCCACAACCGTTTCAAACAGATTGCGTTCACCCTCTTGAATATACTGCCCCATAGAGTGCAAATCGGCGGTGAAGTCAACCGACGCGGGGAAAATACCCTTGCCGTCCTTGCCCTCGCTTTCGCCGTACAGCTGCTTCCACCATTCCGCAACAAAGCGGAAAGACGGCTCATAGCAAGCAAGAAGCTCGGTGGTCTTGCCGCTTCTGTAGAGGCAGTTACGCGCCGCCGCGTATTGTACCGCAGGATTTTCTTCACTATAAACAGCCATCGCACGCATCGCGTCCAAAGAACCTTGCAGCAAAGCATCAATATCAATACCGCAAACGGCAATCGGCAACAGACCCACCGGCGTCAAAATGCTAAAACGTCCGCCGATATCATCGGGAATAACAAAGCTTTCGTAGCCCTCTTCATCAGCAAGCTGCTTCAAAGCACCCCGCGCCTTGTCGGTTACGGCGTAAATACGGCCTTTCGCACCGACTTTTCCATACTTCTCTTCCATGATTTTCTTGAAAATACGGAAGGCAACAGCCGGCTCGGTGGTCGTTCCCGACTTGGAAATAACAACAACGGAAATGTCAAGCCCCTCCGTCATGCACAGCAGCTCGTCCAGATACGCGGCACTTAAGTTATTGCCCGCAAAGAAGAGCTTTGGCGTGTCCTTTGCAAGCAGGTTATAGCTTGGGGAGCGCAGGAATTCCACCGCCGCACGGGCGCCAAGGTAGGAGCCGCCGATGCCGATAACGATGACTGCACCGCTGTCCTTTTGCATCTTCGCCGCCGCTTTTTTAATACGCGCAACCTCGTCCTTGTCGTAGGTCTTCGGCCAGTCTGTCCAGCCCAGGAAGTCATTGCCCTTACCGCTTTTTGCAAAAATGGCCTCATGGGCGGCCTGTACCTCGGGCAGGATACTTTTGAGAGCTGCAGCGGGAATGGTTTTCTCAATGTTTTTTAAATTTACGCGCAATGTCATGGTGTTTTATTCCTCCTATATAGCCGTTGACGGCTTTTTTAACTTGCTTAAATCAGCCCATAAAGGCATGGTCGCTTTCCTGAATGGCGTTGCGCTGGTTTAGGATCCATTTGGCCTTGTCTAAAGGGTTGACGCCCAGACGTTTGGCAGTCTTTCCAAGAGCAAGGTCGCAAGGCTCATACCCATCAAATTTCGAAAAATAAAAGGCTCTGCCTCCCGTCATGGAGGCCAATTTTATAGGGTACTCAAGGGAAGTTGCCACAGGAACACGCGCTTCCACATGTACCGTTCCATCTTTTATAACCGGACTGTCAAAGCTTCCCCGCATGGCAAGGACGTCGCCAATCAAGCTGCCCGTAAACGCCTCCGGGGCAGAAATGCGCACCTGCAGCATCGGCTCAAGGAGCGTTGTTCCCGCCGCCTGCAGCCCGTTCATGAAAGCCATAGGCGTCGCCAAAAAGAAATCCATCGGGTGGGTGTGAATGGTGTGATGACCGCCGCCGATAAGGGCAACCCGCAGGTCAATGACCTCCCAGTTATAAAGCCCCTGCTTCAAGGCCCTTGGCAGGGCGGTTTTTATGTGATTTTGGTATCGGTAAAACAGCTGGTTATTGGGCACATTTGCGCTGTAGGTAAGCCCCGAACCACGCGCCCCCGGTTCAATCTCCAGCTCAATAATTGCCCAGCAGGGCTTTGGCATTGTGTACGCTTCATAGCCGATGGCCTTCTTCGAAGGGGTTTCCTTATAAATAACCGTTGGTGCAGAAAAGGAAATGTCAAGGCCGTAGCGGTCTTTCACAATGGATTGCAAAATTTCCAGCTGCATGGTGCCGGTAATGTTAATATTCAGCTCGTGCTCGTTCTGGCGATAGAGCGTGTCAAGCTTCGGGTCCTCGGCAGAAAGCTCGGTAAAGGCACGCATCAGCGCCGCTCTGTCGTCTTTTTTTTCATGGAGCACCTGCACACTTAAAGTAGGCGCCGCCATTTGTACCGCATATTGTTCGTCAATTTGCCCCAAAATATCCGAAACCTTACAATTTTGCAGCCCGCAAAGAGCCGCGATATCGCCTTTTTCAACCCTGCCGGTATCAGTGAATTTCCGGCCGCTGTACTTGCGGATTTGAGTGATTTTTTGCGGCTGTTCATCGCCCTGCAGGGTGATGACATCCCGGTTTTTCAAGGTGCCGCCAAAAAGGCGCACATGTGCAATTCGTCCCGCATCCGGTTCGTGGGTAACTTTATAGACAATGCCGGAAAGCCGGTCGTCCGAACGGTTTTTTGTCGGCTCGGCATAGGTCGTTATTGTCTGCAGGAGGGTATCTATCCCCTGCCCGTACAAGCTGCTGCCAAGAATAACCGGCAGAATTTCACCTGCCGCAACCTGCGCGTGCAGTACATTGTCAATCTGCGCTGCCGGGATTTTTTTATCCGACAAATATGCGTCCGAAATCGACTCGTCAAATTCGCCTGCAAGTGCGGCCGCTTCGTCGTAAAAACATGCATCTGCAAAGGTAAGAGCCGTCGTTTCAACCGTCTTTTCGCCCTCCCCTATCGCCTTGTTGCAAAAGAGCAGGTGCTTGCAAAACTTCGCCTTTATGTCCTCTATAACCCTCCCGCTGTCGCTGCCCGCACGGTCAAGCTTATTGATAAAAAGAATGACATTCGTGCCCGTTCGCTGCAGCGCCTCAAAGAGAATCTCCGTCTGCGCCTGAATACCCTCCGCCGCGGAAATCACCAGCACCGCCGCGTCCAAAGCAAGCAGACTGCGCTCCACCTCCGAAACAAAGTCAACAGATCGGGAGTATCTACAATATTAATAGTTGTGTCGCCATAGGTCACAGGCAGCAGCGACGCATACACCGAGATGCCCCGTTTTTTCTCCACCTCAAGGAAGTCGCTCCTCGTGGTGCCGCTGTCCACACTGCCGATGCTCCGCGCGCTCTTTGTGAGAAAGAGAATCTGCTCGGTAATGGTGGTTTTCCCCGCATCAACGTGAGCAAGGATGCCGATATTTACAAGTTTCAAAGGAGCCGTTCCTCCCTCTGCTTCTTTTTTTCAAAGGCCTTGTATAGCATAGCATATTTTTCCTTTTTGCGCAAGAGGGAACGGGGATACTGTTTGCGAAAGTGCATTTGCATAGCGAAAAAAATATGGCAGCTGACACACTAATCAGCGAATTGCTGTCAATCAGCCGGTGCTAAGCAACAAAAAAGATAAACAAAATGCAAGATGGAGGATTTTTGGATAAAAAAACGCCGCAAGGGAGAGTTTCCCCTGCGGCACCGTAAAGAATCGGGCGGCAGACTATCCTACCAGGCGGCAACGCGATTCGCCTTCTTATAGCTGCCAAGCAGCAGAATCAAGTCGTCAATATCAATGATGCCGTCTCCGTTGATATCGGCTTGGTCTAAAGCTGAAGCGGCTTTTTTATACTTGCCGAGCAGCAGAATCAGACAGTCAATGTCAACCTTTGTTCCGCCGGTATCCTGTGTAAGCAGACCTGCGTACACCTCTATCTTTTGTGAAATCGGCTCGGCTGCAACCACTATGCCAGTGAGGGTGAAGCTTGTGTGATACGCCTTTGTTGCCGACAGGGTATAGGTGCCCGGCTCTAAGGTGATGGTGTAGGTTTTGTCTGTAATGGTTGGGGTAAAGCTTTTCGCAGTGGCTTCGTTTGTAAAGGTAATGGCCGGTGCACCGCCTTTTTGGAACGCTGTGCCGACAATGCTGCCGCTGACAACCTGCGGCAAGGGGTTTTCGAGCACAACATAGCCCCCATTTATCCTACCAATCGCGTAGCCGTCCTTGAATGGGCTAAGGGAATCATAAATCCGGGGAATAACAACCGTCCCGGTTTTATCAATAAAGCCCCAGTATTCTCCGTCCTCATTACCAACAGCAGCCAAGCCTTCAGAAAACGACTCCACAAATCCGTACTCATACGAAATGACAACCGCACCGGTTTTGTCGATAAAATCAACGCCTGCAGAGTCATAGTTACACACAGCAGCCAAGCCTTCACTGAATGAATGTGCATACCTATACACAAAAGGGATAGCAATAGCACCGGTTTTATCGACATAGCCGACGTTTTCGACATCAAAGTTATACATAAGCGCCAGGCCTTCGCTGAAAAAGTAGCGTAATATCACAGGATAGTCAAAGGAAATTACAACCGTTCCTGTTTTGTCGATATAGCAGCGGGCATCATTGGTTTCCACAGCCGCAAGGCCTTCCCTGAAAGAATATGCGTCAAAGTACTCAAAAGGAATGGCAACGGCACCCGTTTTGTCAATAAAGCCGTACTTACCCTCATTGTTTCTCACGCAAGCCAGGCCTTCAGAAAACGAATAGGCATACATATATTCAAGCGGGATAACAACCGCACCTGTTTTATCAATAAAGCCACATTGGCCGTCCTTTTTCACAGACGCCAAGCCCTCAGAAAACGAATCTGCATACCGGTCCGCAAACGGAATGACAACCGCACCCGCGTTGTCAATAAAGCCATATTGGCCGCCCTTGTTTTGCACAGCAGCCAAACCTTCACTGAAAGGACGCACATCCCTATACACAAAAGGGATAGCAATAGCACCTGTTTTGTCGATGAAGCCGTAGTTACCGGAATCGTCGCTCACAACAAACAACCCCTCACTAATCGGCCATAATGTTGCTGACGCAACAAGCCCCATGCCTGCTATCAGGCTGAACATCACGGCAAGCGCCAGGCAAATTGATGCTATTTTCTTGCTGTTTCTCATTCTTTTCATTCCCCCTATAATTGTAAGCAACTATAAAAAAGTGTACCTTTTTATAGCCCCGAAAAAACCGAGAATTATGGGGGTTTCTATTGACTTTTGGCGTATTTCATAGTATAATCACCACATTCGGGCCGCTATCAGAAAGTACACCTTTTGATAGTCGGCTTTTGCCTTTATTTTAATAGAATTTCAAAAAATGTAAGCCGACAATAAAGATACAATTTTCTCACAAAAAAAGACAAACAAAATGCAAGAAAAGTGTTGACAAGTCTGTCGGCATGCTGTATAATGAATTTCGTATTCAAATAAAAAACGCACGGGCTGGTGTAGCTCAGCTGGTAGAGCAGCTGATTTGTAATCAGCAGGTCGGGGGTTCAAATCCGTCCACCAGCTCCAAAATCAATTCCCCTTCTCAATGCGGTTTTCCGTGGAGTCAGGGGAATTTTTTTATTAAAAAAACAGGAGGGCACAGAAACAATGAAAAAATATGTTAGCTTATTAATGGCGGTACTGCTTGTAGCCATAATGTTCACCGGCTGCACAAAACCGGTTGAGAACCCGGATCCCGTCACACAGCCTGTCCAAAGCAAGATTGCGATGATTTTCTGCGGCGCAGGATTTAAGGATCAATCAAACGGCGCAATTTGGGAAGGTGCTGAAAAGTTTTCCGCTGAAACAGGCATGGAAATTGCGAACTTTTCTATCGAGCTGCCGAATGAAGGGTCTCCGATTATTGATGAAATGATTGCCGACGGATTTAATGTAATTATCAACAACAACGGCGCGCTGAACCCCATGTTGACGGAAAAAGCGGCAGCCAATCCGAACGTGACGATTGTGTGCCTTGAAAACGAATTTGACCCACAGGGCGTTCCCAACATCTTAAGCGCAACCATTCGCGCGGAAGAGTCCGCATTTTTGGCGGGCTATGTAGCGGCAAAGAAATCCGAAACCCATACGGTTGGCTTCCTGTGCGGCACAGAAAATATTTCGGCACTGCCTTTTGAAAAGGGCTTTGCAGCCGGCGCAGCCTATGCCGACGAACAAACAGGAAATACAACCCTGATTGAAAAGCGGTATATCGGCAACGGCTACAGCCGCGACATCGGCAAAGAGCTTGCAACAGAGCTGTACAGCGTTTGTGACATTGTTTTTGTTGCTGTTTGCGGCGAATCAGGCGCGGGCGCAATGGAAGCAGTTGTGGAACTTGACAAGAAGTGCATCGGACTTGGTAACATTGCCGATTCCGCACCGGGAAATCATATTATTTCCGTTATGAAGGCCAACGACAAAACCTCCTATGAAATGGCCATCGGCGTAACAAACGGCACCGTAACAGGCGGAAAAATGATTAGCTTCGGCATTAAGGAAGGCATGGCCGGCTACGAAAAACCCAATATGGACGAAGTAAGCGAAGAGCTGCTGGCAGAGCTTGGCGACCTTTGTGAAAAGATTGTAAGCGGAGAAATTGTTGTTCCCAAGGCGTAAGATATAAAAGTGCAGACCGGCTCAAACGATGCAGTATTGTTTGAGCCGGTTTTATTATAGAATTTTTTAAAAAGAGTACCCCAAAAAACAAAAAAACACTTGACAATTCCACATTTGTTATGTATAATAAATAAGTGTCAACGGGAGATTCAAACTTTCCCTTTGGGCACAAATTAAATATGGGTAGGTTCCCGAGTGGCCAAAGGGATCAGACTGTAAATCTGACGGCTTCGCCTTCGATGGTTCGAATCCATCCCTGCCCACCAATTAAAATCCCCTGTAACTGTAATGGTTACAGGGGATGCTTTATTCTATGAGTATTTGCCGTTTTTAGTTTGCACAGCGGATTTCTTTGAAAGATTGTTGACTCGTGCGGGCATACGAAAAAGCACCCAAAATCAAGGTGCTTTTTCGTATTTCTAAGAATAGGCCGTCAATCACGCTGCCAAATAAGGATGGCGTCCGGCTTTGCCTGCTCTGTTTCCGCTTGACTTTTTGGAAGCTTGCGGTAATCCATGTAATAGATTGTGTTAATTGCCTCCGGTGCGGACAGCGGCTTGCCCTGCGCATCAAAAGCGGCGGACAATGATAACGGTTGTCCATGCGCGTCAAACACCGCAGAAAAAGTACTGCCTATGCGGTACTGCGCCTTTTCGCTGCCCGGAAACAGCCGTGTGAAGAGTGTTCCGTCAAAGCCCACGAAGAATTCGTCCCCCCATTGCAAACCTGTTGCACCGGTGTAGTTTCCGTCATAGAGGATGTCAATGGTGCCGTCAGACGCGGCGATTACACTCATTTTTTCGGCAGCATATGGCAGAGGTGTATAATAGCCAAACGCACCGAAAATGAGAAGAATAGTTGCTGCAATAGCTGCGCAGGCAATGGTAAAGGTTTTAAAAAATAACTTTCGCTTCATGGTCTTGAGGGTACTGATTTCGGCTTTGTCAACCTGCACAGGTATTGTCACTTCACCCTCCTGCAGTCTTGCCAGCATTTCCCGGCAATCCTTGCAGCTTTTGATATGCTCGTCAACCAGCGCGCGGCTGCCATCACTTGCCACATTGTCCGCGTAAAGCGGGAGTAAATCCCTTATAATATCACAGGAATTCATGTGCTGATGCCTCCTTTAATTTTAGTTTGGCACGGTGAAAGGTTACCCTTGCCCAGCTTTCCGACTTGCTGAATATTTCGCCGATTTCAAGAAAGGACAGCTCGGAAAATATCCGCAGAGAAAAGACTTCCTTGTATGGTTCGTCAAGCCGGTGCAAGCGTTTGTGGACTTCCAGTGCCGCCGCTTTGTCAAGCACGTTCACCTCGAAGTCGCTGCCGCTTGGCAGCTCACTTGGAAGCGCTGTAAGCTTTGCATGCTTGCGAAGATAATCATAGTATGTATGTTTTGCAATTTGGCACAGCCATACCTTCAGTGAACAGCGGCCGTCAAAGGTGCCGCCTTTTTTTATGGCTTTCAGGAATGCTTCGCTTGTTATATCCTCTGCCAGATGTGCACTTCCGCAAAGGGACAGCGAGAACTGAAAAACATCCTTGAAATACCGCCCATAGACCTCTTCAAAATCCACCATTTTTCACCTGCCTTCACCTATATGACGTATGAACTTGCCATTCGTTACAAAAGTAATCATACAATAAACCGTCTTAAAAGTCTACCCCTATGCGAGATTGATGATTTTTAAGCCCTTTTGTTCTGCGTCCTTTTTCCGTTAAGAAACCGCCCTCGTCCCTTCACCGAAAAAGCGCCCCCGTAAGCCGTTGCAGCTCACAGGGGCGCTTACCCATTTAGTCAATCGAAAAATCTGCCGACAGCTTCTTCATCAGACCGATAAAATCGTCCATGCCAGTCTTCGGAACATAACAAAAACCCGAAAGTACTGAGCGGTCTTCATCAACATTTTTTATCGTAAAGACCAATGAAAAGTCCGTATAATCGTAGAATGCCAACCACTCGTCCGTTGTGTCCGAAAGGGTTCCCGTTCGGGACGGCTTGCCCAGCACCTCGAATAAAAAGCCCGGCTGCTCATACTGATTGGAAGCGGTGCGCGCATTTCGCGGGTCACTGTCGTCAACGGGGATGCGGTTGCTAAGAAAATCCGCAGAGGAGTTGGCCATGGTAAACCACCGCCCG
>JGI994J12354_10004596_pt1 | contig 12319 bp, 21 predicted proteins | sample IntmicLarv3ML3BL_FD_12354 | JGI IMG/M metagenome (IMG submission 12354) | reverse complement strand
CGGGACGTGGTGGATGACATCGGTCATGTAGAGCAAATCCACAGAGCCGTCCGCCACAGGGATTCCCGTATGGTCGCCCTTCAGGAAAGTGATGTCCATGCCCTTCGCCTGTGCTTTTGCGCGCATTCCGTCCGAAGGTTCTACGCCAAAAACCACGGCGTTGGTCAGCTTCTTGATTGCGCAGGCATAATTCCCCGTGCCGCAGCCGAAATCCAGCACCGTGGTATCGGGCCGGAAATCCGTCCGAGCCAGGATACGCTTGAGAGTATCCATGTGGATACTTCGTGTGAGGTCATAATCTTGGGAAAGAACATCGTAGTCCATGTTACGCCGCAGCCTCCTTCACCTTCCGCTTCTCCCAAAGCTTGATCACGGCGTTGATGAGGAACCATGCCATCACGGCGTAGAGAATGCCGACAACGATGCCGCCCAGGACATCCGTGGTGTAATGCACATGCACATAGATGCGCGAGAAGCCAATCAGCGCGGCCCAGATGGTGGTGGGGAGTATCAGCCACTTTTTGCGGCTGAACCACAGCGCCGCCGCCGCCGCGAAGGAGGAGGAGGTGTGGCCGGAGGGGAAGGAAAAGCTCGTTTCGCGGTGGACGATATCCGGGTAGATGAACTGCCCCGGCCAGCCCTCAAACAGATAGGGGCGCGGGCGGCTGAAGGCGTTTTTGAGCAGCATATCGTTAATCAGCAGCGAGAAGAGCAGCGCGCAGATGACGACCGCGCCGTACCTTCGGGTCTTTTTGTGGATAAGCAACGCGATGCCCAGCACAATCCAAATCGCGCCCGCGTCACCCGAAAGTGTGATTACCTTCATAATCATATCCATCACGGGGTTCCAGAGTTTTTCCACCGCTTGGAAAATTGCCCAGTCAAAATTCAAAATGGCATCCATTCGCATAATCTCCTTTGTCTTTTTAAAAAGGGCTGTACTGCGTATCACTGTGCGTACAGCCCTTTAAGTTTTTTCTGCGTTAGCAGAACAGCTTCAGCCAGTCAAACAGGCGTGCAACCAAGCCCTTGCAGAACACGGTGAGGGAAATCGGGTAGCCCAGATAGCTCAGATTGTCGTTCAGGCCAACGACCTTGCCGGTAATGCTGTCGCCGAACAGCTCGGTGTTCGTGATGGTGTGGGTCTTGTAGCTGCTGGTGTCGTTCTCATCCAGCTCAATCACGCGCACACCGCGCACCGCCGCATCGCCGTAAGAGAAGTAGCCGATGCCGGGGGACTGGATGAAATCGATGCCCTGATAAGTGCCAATGAAATCGTTCACATGGTCATGCCCCGTGACAATGCCCTTGACATCGCCCTGCACAGCCATCGCGGCGAACTCGCTGCTTGCAACGTTCGGCGGGCAGGACCACTCACCCAGATGCCCGGAGGCCATGGCGGGGTTCAGCTCCAGCGCCAAATCGCGGCCGAAATAATTGCGGCTGTCTTTTGCGCCGGGGGTCGTTTCATTATATATCATGAAAATTTCCGGCACCGCAATGTGCTGGAACGCAAGGGACGGCAGCGGCGTACCGCCATTGGCGGCCTTGAGCGCGTTGCTGGTCTCCACATACCACTGCACCTGGTCGTCATGCACATAGTCATAGCCGCTCGCGCCGGGGTCCACATTGTAGGAGCCGGAGTCAATCAGCCAGAGGTTGTAGACATCCTTCGCGCCGTCGGAGGAGAGAATCGGCAGATTGTGCGTGCCCGAGCCGTACATCTCCGGCACGGCGTCAAACGCCACGCAATTCTCGTATTTCTGATACATTTTCAGTTGCTCGTCCTTGGAGACGGAACCTTCGTCGTCGTGGTTGCCGAACACCAGAGTGAAGGGAATGCCGCGTGCCTCCACCGGCGCGGCAATCGCGTCAATGGCCATCTCGGTCAGCAGCGTGCCGAAGCAGCCGGAGCCGGAGATGTTGTCCCCCGTAAAGACCACAAGGTCGGGCTTTACGGCATCCAGCGCCTTGTTCAGCGCGGAGATGGTGGCAGCGTTCGCAATGAAAATATCCTGCGTATCCGCAACCTGAAGAATGGTGAATTTGCCGTCCTCATTGAATTGGAGCTTGCCGTCTTGTGACAGAGCCGCAAAGGAGGGCGATGCCAGCGCAAACAGCAGCGCTAGGGTCAAGGCGAGGGAAATCATCAGGGAAATCTTGCGTTTCATAGGGAACATCCTCTCAATATAGTATCGTGTTTTCCGATTCGGATATCTTGCACTTTCAATTATACCATATTTCACAAGAATCGCAAGAGCTAAGTCTAAATTTTTGGCAGCGTCCGCGCGCGTTTTTCGTTGACAGCGCAGGCACAAATTTTGTATAATATTAGCATCTTAATTTAATGGGGGCTTTCAAATGTACGAACGAATCCTCGTCCTTGATTTCGGTGGAAAATCCAACCAGCTCATCGCCAAGCAAGTGCGCGCGCACAAGGTGTATGCGGAAATCCAGCCCTACAACACCCTCACGCCTGCGCAGATTCAAGAGACCGGCTGCTGCGGTGTTATCTACACCGGCGAGCCCGGAAACGCCCATGCCGCCAAGCTTCCCGAATACCGCAACGCCCTGAAAACGCTCGGACTGCCGCTGTTGAACTGGTTTGACCAGACCCCCGACGACGCAGCACTGGAGCGCTTTTTGTTTGCCGACTGCGCCTGCACAGGCGATTGGCTGCTGCCCACCTTCGTCGCGCAGTCCGTTGCGCGCTATAAGGAGGAGCTCGCGGGCAAAAAGGTACTTTGCGCCCTCTCCGGCGGTGTGGATTCCTCCGTGTGCGCCGTGCTCATGCACAAGGCCATCGGCACGAATCTCACCTGCGTCTTCGTAGACCACGGTCTCATGCGCAAGAATGAGGGCGACGAGGTCGAGCGTGTCTTTTCGCAGATGTTCGGCGTGAACCTCATCCGCGTCAACGCGCAGAACCGCTTCCTCGCAAAGCTCGCCGGCGTTACCGAGCCGGAGAAAAAGCGCAAAATCATCGGCGAGGAATTCATCCGCGTGTTTGAGGAGGAGGCCCGCAAGCTGGGCAAGATGGATTATCTCATGCAGGGCACCATCTACCCCGACATCATTGAGAGCGGCATCCTTGGCGCGGCACCCATCAAAAGCCACCACAACGTCGGTGGTCTGCCGCAGGACATCGGCTTCGACGGCCTCGTGGAGCCGCTGCGCGACCTGTTCAAGGATGAGGTGCGCGCGGTCGGCCTGGAGCTGGGTCTGCCCGCAAATCTCGTGCACCGCCAGCCCTTCCCCGGCCCCGGTCTGGGCGTGCGCTGCATCGGCGAAATCAATAAGGCAAAGCTGGACATCCTGCGCGGCTGCGATGCCATCTTCCGCGAGGAAATCGCCGCCGCAGGGCTGGACGCCAGCATCAACCAATACTTCGCCATTATCACGGATCTCCAAAGCGTCGGCGTGCACAACGAAGTCCGCAGCTACGACAGAGTGGTGGCCCTGCGCGCCGTCCAAACCCAGGATTTCATGACAGCAGACTGGGCGCGGATTCCGTATGACACGCTGGCCAAGGCCTCGGCGCGGATTTGCGCAGAGGTCGTTGGGGTGAACCGAGTGGTGTATGATATTACCGCCAAGCCGCCCGGGACTGTGGAGTGGGAGTAGTTGCCAAAGCCACTGCAAACCCTTATGAATCAAGGGTTTGCAGTGGCTTTTTTTGTGTCCGTGGCTCTACTGTGGCTCTATTTTTTCGGCGGCAGCTATTTTTTCGGCAAATCCGTCCCGATGCCGCTCCAATTCCTGCACGATTCTGCGCCCCGCCTCCGGGTATAAATGGGCATAGGTTTTGTCCACCTCTTCCGGCGTGTCGCCGATACGCGCTGCAATCTCGTGAGAGTTGTAACCCAGCTCGATGAGCAGCGCCACATGGGAATGCCGCAAATCATGAACGCGGATGCTCTTCACCTTTGCGAGATCCGCGACGCGCTTCAGTTCCTTGTTCAGCGCGGTTCGCTGAAAATGGAATATTCTGTCGGTCTCCGTCAGCCCATAGAGCGCTTGCGTGTAATCGCGCCACTCCTCCGCAAGGAATTCCGGAATCAGAACCTGCCGGATTCCATTGTCGCTTTTCGGGTCGGTATATACGTCCTCCCCCTTTTCGCGCTTGAATGTCTCATAGATGTCAAGTGCGTTATCGGGGAGTTTTTTGTTGGTCGAAAGAGCCAGCAACTCGCCGGAACGCATCCCGCACCAGTACAGCAGCATAAACGCCAAATGGTATCCCGGCGCGGCCTCGTGCGCAATGAACCGGTTGAATTCATCGAGAGTCCAGAACTGCATCTTCGGTGCGCGTTTCTTCCCAATGGCCGCAACTTGGTGGCACGGGTTCGCGCCCAACGACTGGAAGCGCACGGCGTAGTTGAATATCGCGCTCAGTTGGCTGTTGATGGAGCGCAAGTATGTCGGCGCATATGGCGCACCCGTCTTCTCGTTCCGCTTCTTGAGCATGGCGTTCTGCCATTCCCGAATGTCCGCTACCGTGATAGATGCCACCGTGCGGTCTTTGAAATAAGGCAGGATATGCGTTTCGACGTTGTTCTGCTTCGTGTTTTTTGTCGAGGAGCGAATCCGGCTCTCCACATCGCGCCAGTATAGCTCCCACAGAGAGCCGAACGTCATGTTTGTATCTCTTTGGGCCTTGAGGGTAAACTGCTTTTCGTATTCCTTGGCTTCGCGCTGGGTTGTGAAGCCGCGTTTTTTCTTCTTCTTTCGCGCCCCGGTGAAGTCCGTGTAGTAAAACTGACAATACCATGTCTTGCGCTCTTCGTCTTTATACGTTGGCATTTACGGCACCTCAGCGTTTCAAATAATTCAACTCTCCTGATGATTGCGAATGCACGCTTTGGCCCATGCGTGCATCCTTTCGTTGATTGCCAGTTGACTGCGGAACGCCCGTAGTCAACTATTTAGGCATGCTTAAATCAACCAATGCGCAAAATTTGCACTTTTGTTGTCAAGCTTGCAGCGTGGATGTTGCATTTTGCCAACGTTGGCAAAATGGTTCAGTTGCGGGGCGCGGTCGGCAAGGGCATCTGTGCCCCCTGCCGAGTTCACCAATGCATTACTTTGAGCATGTTCCGCAAGCCTGATATCCCTGATTCTTTGCCGTCTCAAGGGTCGCAGAACCCTTGTTTTCCGCATTCATCCGCTTTACTGCGCTGCAGGACGGGTCAATGTGATAAACCTTTGTCTTGATGTTTATGACGACCGTCCGGGAATCTCCCGTCCTTTTTGTTGTCGTCACCAGCTTCTTCGTGGTGGCAACTTGCTTCTTGGTTGTCGTCACTTTCCGTTTTGTTGTTGTTTCCTGCTTCTTGGTCGTGGCCAGCGAGCCCGTCGTTTGCTCGGTTGCAGTCGGCTCTGTGTGCGCATCCGCCTCTGTTGCAGTTTCCTTGTCCGTTGTTCCAGCCGTTGTATTCGTCCGTATTGTTGTTGTCTGATTTGATTTGCTCGTTCCGGCAAGCGCTTTTGTGGGCGGCGCGGTTGTCGTCACCGTACCTACCGCATCGTCCGGGGTCGGCGTAATAATGATAAGCACCACAAACGCCATAAAGACCGACAAAACCCAAAACCACCAGCTCTTATATATTGGCTTTTTTACCTTGTCACGCTTTTTCATGTTCATTTCCTGCCTTTCCTTCGATTCTTTTTGCTGGTGCTGGTGTATGACAGCCCGGTTCCTGGGATACCAACCGTGGACGTGCTTCGTCCGGTGGTACTCTTTGTGTGGCGAAAGCCTTTTCCTCCAACGCTGATACTTGCGCTCTTTTTGCCTAGATTTAGTTTCACGCCTGGAAACAGTTTGATGCTTTTTCTGAATCGAAATCCCATGACATCCTGTCCTTCCGTTATATATTAGGTGTTAAGAGCGTTTCACTCCACTTCCCACCATTCCCCCAGACGGAGGCAACACCCCATCACCATCCACATCTCCATCCGGTACACGGATGGGGTTTTCTTTTTCCCCAGATACCGCTCTGGCATATTGAATCAGATTGGCAAGGGCTATGTATCGATCATCCTCTTCCAAGGAACGGTAGGTGTCCAGTAGCTTTTGCTCGTCCTCGCTGAGTTGGTTCAACGCAGCAAGAGACGGCTCTCTTGAAATCAAGAGTTCCGTTGAGATTCCGAAGAATTCGGCAATTTCGGGCATCATGCGTTCATAAGTGCGTGTTTTCCCCGACTTCCAATCGGTTATCGTTTGCTGATTTACGCCTAAAAACTCAGCCAGTTCGCGCTGCGAACGCTTTTGCTCGAAAAGAAGTTCTAAAATCCGTTCTAGCATAATATACAAATCCACCCTCTTAAAATGATGAAACTTTGGCATAATTATATGCGTTTTTTCTTGATTTCCTCTTGAATTTATGCGCGATTCATGGTATTATGAATATGCTAAATAAACACCACAAAACAAAAGGAGACGGACACCATGACAGAAACAATGCCAGTAACCACCAAAGAACAGGCTTGGGCAAAGGTCAACGAGATATTCCCGACCGATTACGAAAAAGACTGGGGTTCAAGCGAAAGAGCAGGATACGACATTTATCGGCATCCAACGCTGAACTACTTCAACCGCATCTGTGATTTGAGCGACCGCCTCGAAGTCCTCACCGGCGAACATGGCGAAATTGTAACAAACATTTGGATTGTTGCAGAAAAGAAAATGGTGGAAACGAGAAAGCTTCACAGCGAGAGCTTACGGCAGCTTTGCATTACGCATAATTGGTACACCAAAGGTACAGACGATGAATATGTCCCGTTGCTGAACGCCGTTGATAAGCTGGAAAATGTTACCACGGAAGAAATCGTTAATATCGCTGAAAACATCTTGAGATACAGCGACACGGAGTATCCGCTCACTTCAATCTGCTTCGAGATTGCGCGGGTTTGCTACAGCTACTTTGAATGAGAACCTTGCAAGCCGAGCCGGGCGGCAAATCCCGGCAGGAATTGCAGAGAACGGAGGTGAGAAGCGATGAACAATCCCCGCAGAAAGTAGCTTGGAGAGATTTCAATCAAATTAGAAGCCCTTAAGGAGGAATTGGAAGCCGTTTTGGATGAAGAAACCGAATACCGTGACAACATCCCGGAAAACATGCAAGGTTCCGAACGGTACGAAAAGGCAGATAACGCCTGCTCTGACATGGGCTGCGCAATTGATTCATTAGACGAAGCCATTCTTTCCGTTGAGACTGCGGCAGAATAGCCGCAGTTAGCGCATAACCCCTACCGCATACCGATTCGCACGTCAAGAGTATTCTACATTAAATCAAGAATTATGTCAAGGAAAGGAGTGTTGATTGATGCGCCAAGTGGAACGCAACGGGCTTTACCGCAGCTCCACCCCATGGGGCAAGGCCGCACAAGAGGAAATCTCCAATCGCGGGTACACGCAAAAGGACATTGTGCGGATGTTGTACGAAGACGGCATCTTCATCGCGGAAAACGTCTTGTCCAATATGTTCCGGGGACTGTCCATCAAGGGGAATATGCAAGTGGTGGACGCGGTGAACAAGTTGCTAGGCATCGTTCTGGTGGACTGAGCATGAGCCAACGCCAGCCAAAACGAAAAAGGAAGGGAGTGAAAATACATAATGACGCGCCACGAGGGATTCTGCGGCACGACCCACGTTTTTGAGCAGCCCGAGGTATCCGGTGAATATGTGGTCGTTGACGGAATGAACGATGACAGCGGGACAACCTTTTTGCTCATGGAACTGCTCGATAACCCGAAAGCACCCAAAATCGTAACGAACGATTTGTTTGATGTCCTCGACCCGGATTTCGCGGAAACCAGCTTTGCAAACTGGGTTAGGCACTGGGGCTACAATTGACCGACCATTACAAAAATCAAGGAGGATAAAACAGATGACAGAGCAAGAAAAGAGCAACAATGAAAACCACGAGCGTTGCAAGTATATTGCGAACCAGCTGCACAGCATCATGAACAACGAGCTTTACCTTTGCCCCGAATGCGGCAATTACATCGAGCGGGACGACGACCGGTACAACGATGACGATGAAACGTACACCTGCAAAGAATGCGGCAAAACCGTTGATGAGCGCGACCTTGAAACGGTCAGCCTGTCCGACTATTTTGAAGATGCGCTTGACCTCGAATACCGCATCAGCGCGGACCGGAAGTACAAAAGCGTTCAAATCATGGTTGCTTGCGGAGGCCCGAACATCTATGTGGACACAGGGAGCGGCTTGGTTGAGCTGTATTGGTGGAGCGACAGAGCCAGCGCCGGATTGATGTCCGACACCTGCGCCGCCATCGACGAACTTTACGAAGAGTATTACGACTGTTAGGAGGAAGAAGAGCTATGACAAATCAAGAAGCTATCCAAAAATGGAGCGACTGGCAAAACCTCGGCGCACAGATGTGCTGCCCCCGGTGTGGGCTTTGGAACATGGATGACACGCTTGCCCACAACGCCACCAGCAGGAGGGAGGACATCGCCATCTGCTCGCCCTGCGGCACGGCAGAAGCGCTGGAGGACTTCAACAAGAGCGGCAAAATGACCCTCGGAGAGTGGTTCGCGGCGCGAACCTTTGGAATCGGCGGACGGCGGCTGATGGAAACGGAGGATGGGTTCATTCTCTCGAAGGTGTGCATCAAGAGCGATTTACATATCACGCATGAGGATATTGATGACATCATGTGCGCCGCATTGGAGGGCGGAATTACATATTGGTGCGGCGATGCCGAAGCGGTCGGTGGATACCTCGGCGATGGCGCAGACGAGCAAATTTCAAAAGGCGGAAAGCTTTCGCTGTATGACGCAGAGGACGATAGGTTCCATATGTTGAACCTTGAAAAGTTCATGGACGGCATTGCGCTGTCCATCATCAACGGCTATGCGAAGGACTGGCTCGAAACCAGATATACGAGGGACAATGACTGGCTCAGGAGCGGAGCGAAGATTGACGCTGGCATGGTGGATGCCGAGGCCGCCAACATCATCATTCAGTTCGCATTGTTCGGCGACATCATTTACGGATAGGAGGCATTTTGCGTGGACAATAAAAAACTCGAGATTTTGGCAAAGGTCAAAGCGCTCGCGGAACAAGGGTTTGATGGAGAAAAGGACTCCGCCGCAGAGATACTCGACCGCCTCATGAAAAAATACGGCATCACGGCAGAAGAGCTTGATGCGGAATCTACCGAAGATTTTCAATTTGAATTTCACAGCAAAGCGGAGAAAAAGCTGCTCCTCCAAATCATCTACATGGTAACGAATTCTCCGGTGACATTTGAGTACAAGAACAACCGGACAAACAGAAAATGCCGCACGCTGATGGGCGCAAACTGCACGAGCGCACAGCGCATTGAGATTGAATTTCTCTTTGACTTTTATTCCGAGCTGTTCAAGCGCGAACAAAAGGCTCTTCTTTCGGCATTCATCCAAAAGCACCGACTGTTCGGTGACGGTTCGTACTGGTCGGATGACGAGGAGCCATCCGGCAGTGAAATGACCAAAGAAGAGCGGATGAAGATGCTCCAGCTCATGGGCGCACTGGACGAAGAAACGCCAACAAGAAGATTGTGCGAATGACATATTACACGCTTGAAAGGAGATTTTCACCATGATAATCGAAAGACTGATTGACGGCCATCTGCGCAAATTCTCTCTGACCTCAGTGGAGCTTCGTGCGGCATATGACGAGCAGGAAATCATCTATGCCCATGCAGATGTCGGCGAGCGCCTTGCGGAGTTTGCTGAATGGGAAACGCCGCTCATCCGTGAGCTGCACGGCCTCAATGCGGAAGTGGTGCTTGAGGATTGTGAAATGCTTGACGAAATCGTCCGATGCGTCATAAAGCTCGACCCGCCCGGCGACTTCTGGGATAGGATTGACGATTGCATCCGAACCGGCATTGAAACCATTTTGAAAATGCGCGGCGGAAACTGTCCGTCGGGGAAGTTCATCGTCACCTATCGCAACCCGGACGCGACCGAGGCCGCCATCGTGGTTGCTGCCGACACTCCCTACGAGGCTGCCGACAAGGCTATCGCCTCAATCGGAGAAGAGGCCGTTGTCATGAACATCACCCACGCGGAGCAATAGCCCGTCAGCAAGAGCGCAAGAATACTATACCATGAAAAGGAGATTGATTCTATGGGAGCGCGTCCGACAAAGGCGGCCAGTAACATCTACTGTCGCTGTAGGATAGCCGCCGCGAAATACGATGACCGGCTGAACAGCCGCGAGGGTGCAGCGGAGTTGCTTGGCGTTTCAGCATCCACGCTTGCCGACTATGAGCTTGGCACCACCAAATGCGTTCCGGTTGACAGCGTTGTCCGAATGGCCGACTTGTATAACGCCCCGGAGCTGCAGAACCATTACTGCATGAATGAGTGCCCCATCGGGCGCGGGAAGGATTTGCCCGTTGAGGTTTCTCATCTCGAAAGCGTTACGCTGAAGCTCCTGTCCGCGTTCCAAGGCAGTGAAGAAATCCGAGCCGTGCTGATTGCCATTTCCGCAGATGGAAAGATAACCGAAGACGAAAGCACCGACTTCGCCCGTGTGCTGTCTTATTTGGAGGACGTATCCGCAAAGGTTCAGGAGTTCAAGCTCTGGGCAGAAAAACAGGTTACAGGGAGGTGTTGATATGTTCTATGACGTGACTGACATTATGTGCTTGATTGGCATCGCGCAGACGAAGGCCTACGAAATTATCCGGTCACTCGGAAATGACCTCGCGTCAACAAGAGTTCCCGGAATGACAAGGAACTTCTGCAAGCCACCTGCCGGAAAAATACAGAAGAAGTATTTCTGCGAGCGGTATAACCTCGACCCAGAGGAGTGTGACCGCGAGATTGCGCGAAAGAGCTCACCACAACAAGGAGAAAACGCATGGTAGACGTAAAATTAATGCTCATCAGCGCAGCTGTTTCGGCTATTGTTTCATTTTTCATATCCGCCACATACGGAATGCGCTGCTTTAAAATCATTTCGAATTTCGTGGACGGAGTGACAGGGCAAATGAAAGGGCTTATCAAATTCACGGTTGAGCTTATAAGCAAGCGCTGATAAGAACAATTAAAGGAGGATTCAAAACATGGAATTTACCGAGAAAGCGTCAAGATTACGAGCAAGCATGACCGAGCAGGTGATACTAGCAGATTCAGCCGCGAGCGAGCTTACGGAAAAATTCGTACTCAACCAGGAGGCCGGCGCAATTATTCGCTGTCTTCGCGAGGCGGTACTGATTAGCGCAAACGAACAAGATGAAGCGTTATCAGCATTTCCTTTGCGCAAAGAAGAGCAAGGCGATTTGATGTACCGCGCCGTTGTTTCCGGAGTTTCTGCGCTCGCGCTTTCCTCAGTGCTTAAGTCGCTGAGCGAGGCCTCCGATGTTCTGCATGCCGCAGAACCAAATCAAGGAGGCGAAAACACATGAACGCAGTCTTCATAGAATCAAACCAAAAGGCATACAGTCCGACACAATGCGGCGAAACCATGACCGTCAGCAAGTTGATGAGCGTACTGGAGAAACTCGAAGCGGCTACGCCCATTTACACGCGTCAGCTGTACGGCGGCGATTTTGCTTACGGACATCTGACGATGGAACACATCGACGTAAATGCGGTGATTTCAGAACGTGACCTGCTGGAATCATTAAATGCCTCGCGCAAACAAATCGGGCGCATGGAGGAACAAATCAAAGCGCTGAAAGCTGAACTTGCCGCAGAGAAGGCGAACAAAATAAACATCTTTCCAATAGCAACAGATCCACTTCCCACAGAACCGCCCTACAAAACCACGTGCGAAACGGAGGCGTAAACATGACCACTGACTTCATAAAATTCATGCTGTTTCCATGGCTCGCGCTGCTCCTCTTCGCGGCGGCGGCGCTTGTTGCCGCGTGGCGGATGTAGAAAAGAGAAAGGAGCGAAACCATGACAATCAAAAAACAACTCGATGAGCTGGTACGCCACATAACCGCACTGCAAAAGCTTGACGACACGCCGATTCCAATATGCGGAATCGACAACCACATTCACATCTACGGATTGGATAACCTTGCAAAAGCCGCGAAAGCAGTAGACAAGCAGGTAGATGTATTGCTTTGGGGAATCAATGAAAACAAATGGGCGGCCTCGTTTTTTTACCAACACATAAAGGTTTTCGCGCTCGGAAACGACGAAGACCTAGCCGACTCCGGATTGGAGGTGCGGCGATGCTAACCAAATTCGCAATCACCAGCGCCCTCGAACTCGCCGCCGCCCTGCTGTTTTTGTATGGCGTATGGCACAAGGACAAGCTAATCGCGTGGGAGCGGCGCACC
>JGI994J12354_10004595_pt1 | contig 12321 bp, 14 predicted proteins | sample IntmicLarv3ML3BL_FD_12354 | JGI IMG/M metagenome (IMG submission 12354) | reverse complement strand
AGGGTAGCTTGGTTATCCTAGGGGATTGTGGATCCCTTGACTCGTGTTCAAATCTCGGTCCCGGCCCCTACATTTAACTTCTAACATCCATACAGAGGATGATTTGCATGGTATGGAACGGAAATCTCAATAAAATCGACGATAACAGGTGGGAGATACCTCAGGGTGAGTTTCCGGGCATGAACACCAATGCGATAATCTATGCCAGCGAGGAAATGATACAAAGCATCCGTTCCGACAACGCCCCGCAGCAGGTGGCGAACGTTGCATGTCTCCCTGGGATCGTCGGAAGTTCCATGGCGATGCCCGATATCCACTGGGGATACGGATTCCCGATAGGCGGCGTCGCGGCTGTCGACTCCGACTCCGGATCGATCTCACCGGGGGGGATCGGATTCGACATCAATTGCGGAGTTCGTCTGATAAAGACCGACCTCACGCCGGATGATATCGGTGATGTCAGCAAACTTATCGATGAACTTTACAAAAACGTACCATCGGGACTTGGATCCAAAGGCCTCACACGTATCGGAATGAAAGAGATAGAAGAGATATTGGTCAACGGTTCCAAATGGGCCGTGGAGAATGGATACGGATGGGAGAGAGATCTGGAAGCAACCGAGGAATACGGACAGATGATGGATGCGGATCCCTCAACGGTCAGCGACAAATCCAGAAAAAGAGGACTTCCTCAACTCGGTTCCCTCGGTTCGGGAAATCATTTTTTGGAATTGGATATTGTTGATAAAGTATTCGACGAACGAACAGCAAAAGCATTCGGATTGAAAGAGGGTACCGTCACAATAACCGTTCATTGCGGATCAAGAGGATGCGGTCATCAGATCGCCACAGATTATCTTCAGGAAATGGAGAAATACATCAGAAACAACAAGGTTAGCCTGCCGGACAGACAGCTTGCGTGTGCTCCTCTCGATTCGAAACTGGGCGATGATTATTACAAGGCCATGTGCTGCGGTGCCAATTATGCATGGGCGAACCGTCAGATGATCACCCACTGGGTACGTGAATCCTTCGAAAATATTCTCGAAGATTCGGCAGAGGCAATGGGCATGGATGTTGTCTATGATGTTGCGCACAACATAGCAAAAAAAGAGCGCCACAGTGTTGAGAAACACAATGAGAATGTTCTCGTTCACAGAAAGGGCGCCACCCGTTCGTTCGCACCGGGAAGGCAGGAAATAGCAATGAGATACAGAGATGTTGGTCAGCCCGTCATCATTCCGGGAGACATGAAAGCTGGCACATATGTATTGGTGGGAAGGAAAGGTGCCATGGAACAAACATTCGGATCCACCTGTCACGGTGCGGGAAGAGTGATGTCCCGTAAGGCCGCAATAGACAATCTCAATGCAAACGATATCAAAAAAGCGATGACTGACAGCAACATCTACCTCAGGAACGGTTCCGAAGAAGGACTATTAGAAGAGGCTCCGAATGCTTACAAGGATGTGGATGAGGTCATCCGAGTGGTCTGCGCCGCAGGACTTACCGAAAAGGTAGCAAAACTGACCCCACTCGGTGTGGTCAAAGGTTGATCAGATATCGAATATCTTGGCAGTAGCCTTTGCCACCGCATCCGAAACCCTTGCGGGAGATGCAACCAATAACGTCCATCCGTACGGATCCCTTGACTGCAGAGCTTTTGCAATGGACGAAGATCGCGATAGAGAACGTGCCTTGCCTTCCGGATCCAGTATTGTCACATCGGTTTTTCCTATCTTCATTTTAGAAAGCAGTATAGAGGTGGGAGGGATCTCGACGATCACCTCGGACAGATGCACGCATGCCTTATCTGCAATTTCCTGTTCCAATTCCTTCCTACTCTCGTAATCGGTATATTCAGACAGTCTTTGAGACAGTTCCTCGGAAGTATCCTCGCTGAATTTTGTCAAAGCCTTCTTGTACAGTATCCTATTCTGAACACATCTGGCTATCTCTGATGCCTTTCCTCCGCCTGAAACAAGATAATCCGTTAATTCGGAGTCGTTCCACAGATATATGTCGCGGACATCCAGCGATGATTCCTCTATCGCTTTCATCTGCATCATCTTGATTATTCGTACGGTTCGGTGAAAATACACAGAAGAGAACATCAAAGAACGGGCTACCATCAGACCTTCCGCAGCCGTTGTTCCGCTTTTCTCGATCATTATCCGCTCATTGTGCACCTTCATTGTGCTCAACAGCCGCTCGATATCGATCGCTCCGTGAGTAACGCCCGTATAGTGTGCATCCCTCATCAGATAATCCATCTGGTCTGCATCGACCGGTCCGTGGATTATCTGATGGGTGTAATCTTTGGATCTGAAATATGACGTTCTTGTCTCGTTATCGAATGCTTCCAACCCTTCTTCTTTCGATTCGGGGTATTTTATCAGATCACATACCTTATCGGATGATATCCCGTTATCTTCCAGGATCTTTGATATCGGTTCGAGGGCCCCGAAGAGATCGTCGTCCCTTTCACGACAGGTCCGTATCTCTCCTTTGATTAATTTCTCCGCCATATCCATATGGTCCATTCCGGTATGATGCTCGACGATCTCCTCGGTCGTGTGAGAGAATGGAGTGTGACATACATCATGAAGCAAGCCTGCTGCTCTGACAATCAGGGAATCCTCTTCGGAAAGACCTATTGCATCGGCCATCCTTCCCGCAAGATGATAGACGCCTAGTGAATGTTCGAACCGTGAGTGGTTCGCTCCCGGAAAGACCATGTTGCCCGATCCCAGTTGCTTCACGTATCTGAGTCTCTGCATCTCGTGCCTGTCCAAGATCTCGAGGAATGCTCCGTCTATCCTTATGCTTCCGTGCAACGGGTCGTGAATGGTCCTTGCATCCATCTTCATGCCGCCTTGTGTGTTATCCTGCATTTGTCAATACACAATCCGCCCGGGCTCATTACCATTATCCTGTCCGATGCTTCGGTGAACGATCCGTTCAGATCCTCCGCTACCGCAAGAAGACGTTTTGCCATCTCTCTCTTTAAGTTGTCTCCGTCGGCGAATCTGGAAAAGTCCAAGATCAGGATATTGCCTCTGTACGCCATATCCATCAACGGGCGAAGATCGTTATATGAAGTGACCTCCACGATCTTTATCCCCGCATCGGACTGTGTATATCCCGGTGCAGGATAATCGCCCAGATCCACGAAGACCTTTTTCTTCTTCTCTTCCTTCTTCTTCCTGCCGAACATAGGTTCACTCACCTGATTTCCAGAGTTTGTCCCCTACGTTGTGTATAGTCTTTATGGCTTTGCCGCTTTTCTTTTCGAGGAGTTCGGATCCGGATCTCTCCGATATTCCGATCGCGAGAGGCATCTTGTTCTTGATATCTCGGATCCAGACCATGTCGCCCGCGGCTATCGATTCGTCCGCCTCGACTATGCCGGGACCCATGCAATCGGCTCCGTTCGTAATGAACGGTACCGCACCCATGTCCACAGTTACGAATCTCCTTTGAGGTTTGTACTTTATGACACCTCTCACCGTAAGGAAGGGATTCCCCTCCAAAACTATCCCCAATATATCGTTCCCTACGAACAATAAATTAAAATCGGTACTTTCGGCAAGATCGACGGGATCGTCCTCCGTGAACACTTTGACTCCCATTATACTCTCAAGTTGAACCGAGAATACCTTGATCTCTTTGGACCTCATCCTCTTCCTTTTTCGGATCCGTATGTCTGCCATGATGATAGTCCATAACTGTTGAGAATTTCATACTTTCGTCTTTTTTCTGTTGTATAACCTATTATAAACAATCAATCCTTACAACGAAGGGCTCTTACTCACAAGAGCGTGGTGTAACCCATGGGAATCAGCATCGGAATCTGTGAAATTGACGCGCCCAGTGCGTTGTGTAAAGACCTTAGAATGAATGTCATCAAAGTTCGTGTCGATGATTTCAAGGGATTCGAAGACCTCACAAGTTACGACCATGTCGTATCTTTGGAAAAGGCCCGCTCACTCGTAGGCGACTGGGAGGCATTCATGAAAAGGAACAGGGTCAACGAAGAGACCGATGCCATATACATGGACAAACTGAAAAACGAAGACGACATCAAACTCTTGGAGAAACACGCCGAGAAAATATGTACCGGCTGGGTAAACCTTTCCGATGTCGACGCGAAAAGGAAGAACGATGTTATCTCCGCATCGAAGAAAGAGAACCGCCTCACAGGATGGGATATGCTTTCCTTCGACGAGATGAACAATATGTGCGCCACGTGCAAATTATCTTGGGATAAGGGCAGAGGATGCATCGGAGCATTCGGCCCCAACGACAGTCTGCTTCCGGAAATTGCCAAAAAATACAACTGCGAGATCGTATCCTCGGTCCCCAAGGGTGTGGAAACCGCAAAAAGATACGATTCGAAAGAGGCAGCAAAACTTGTGAAGGAAGTTGAAATACTCAGAAAAGCCCTTCCCGAGGAAGGAAAGATGATGGTTAGACGTTACAGCGGCCCCCTCGACCGTTTGGAAGCCGTGGCAAATATCTCTGTATCAGAGGGATGCGGGTTCTACTTCTTCTGATTATAACCCGTTCAGACGAAGTATGGTCGCAGCCATCTCTTTTGCCTGACCCATAACTCCTTTCATGCCCGCTTTATCTTCAGCATATTGCGGAGAATTCAGCGCAGACACGATCGGGGGAGGATTACTGCCGCACACCAACATTTGATTGCGAAGCATCCAGTATACCATTTGCGAATACACCATTGATCCTCCCTCGTGTGCATTGACGACCACTGCGCCTCCAACCTTTCCTTTTAACCCCTTATCGCCTTTTTCCAAGATCATTCCGGCTCTTTCCATGAAAAGTTTCATCATAGACGAACACGCACCATAATAACACGGTGATGCGAGTATCAATCCGTCAGCCTGCCTTATCGCATCCACGATCTCGTTCAATGCATCATCTTCCAGAATGCATCTGCCGTCCCCTCGTATCTCGCATGACCTGCAATCGTTGCATGGGACCATATCGAACGAATACAAATGGATCTGTTCCGTCTCGATACCCGCTTTCTCGATCTCATCCAGAACCTCATTGAGAATGTTGCTTGTATTGCCTACCAGACGCGGGCTGGCATTCAGAGCGACGACCTTCATGCAACGGAATAGAACGTTACCAATAAAAAACTACTCAAGGCAATGTCATATTGCGTATCTGCCTCCAATGTGCATACCCTGCAATCCTGATTTTTGCAGACACAGTTGTCGATCTTCCGTTTTAGTGCCCATGTCTTGATCTCCTTTATCGCCTCGACCGATTCGACACCCATCTCGGTCAGCTTGTATTCGCTCTTTACCGGAAATGCACCGGCGTCTATCCTGTTGATCACCAATCCTTCGATCTCCAATTCCTTGAGTCTTTCCGACAATATCTTGGATGTCACTTCTTTCATCGCCTTTCTATTGCGCTGAATCGTTTCCAGCTCTGGTCGAGAATCTCGGCATAACGGGAATGTCGGACGTGAAAAGCGACATGGTCAAACTGAACATATCGTAATAAAAACCACTTCCAATTTTTTTATTTTTGTTCAAAATCGGAATTCAAGGTAGATTGGAACTTCTGTACTTCTCCGGGAATACGTGTGGGGTATTTTCCGTTGACACATGCCAAACAGAGATCGTTCTCCGGTTTATCGATGGCTTCGACCAGCCCCTCGATACTTATGTATCCCAAGCTGTCGGCTCCGATCAACTTGCATATATCATCAATGGTACGATTGTTCGCCACGAACTGTTCCCTGGATTTCATGTCCACGCCGTAATAACAAGGCGCTATGACAGGCGGGCTTCCGACCCTGACATGAACTTCCTTTGCGCCGGCATCCCTGAGGATGTTTATCAATTTCTTCAGTGTGGTGCCGCGGACTATACTGTCATCCACTATGACCATGCGCTTACCATCGACCGTACCTTTGATCGGGTTCATCTTCATGGATACCGCTTTTTCCCTTTCCGATTGGTCGGGAAGAATGAATGTTCTTTCCGCGAAACGGTTCTTCATGAATCCCTCTTCATACGGTATGCCGGAAGCTATCGAGAATCCTATGGCATGAGCACGCCCCGAATCCGGGATCGGCATAATAAAATCAACATCAGCGGGACATTCTCTGGCGAGTATCTCCCCTATCCTTTTTCTGACCTCGTAAACTTCCCTTTCATCTATGACCGAATCGGGTCTGGCGAAGTACACCCATTCGAACATGCAATATGCTTTGTGTTTACTTTCGGCCCCATGGTACGAGATTACGCGATCTGGAGTTATTTCCACGATCTCGCCGGGTAAAACATCTCTGACAAACTTTCCGTTCTGAGCATCTATCGCAGCACTTTCAGAAACGACCATGTATCCGTCGTTTATCTTTCCGATACAAAGCGGACGCAGCCCGAAGGGATCTCTCACCCCAAACAATCGTCCCTCAAAAAGGACCGTAAGCGCGTACGACCCTTCAATATCCTTCATCAGACTCTTCAATGCTTTTACTGGGTCATTGTAGATGGATATGTATTTGCTGATTATCCTAGCTACCAATTCGCTGTCGGAAGCCGTCAAAAACGATGATCCCGTATCCAGATATCCCTTTTTGAGATCGGCGTAATTCGTTATATCGCCGTTGTGTGCTATCGCGACCGTGCCAAAACTTGTCGTAGCCGTAAAGGGCTGAGCATTCTCCACACCTTTGGATCCCGTTGTGGAATATCTCACATGCCCAACACCCACGTTGGCATCCATTATTTCCAGATCACTTTTATCTAAAGCTACCTGAACAAGTCCGTTATCCTTAACAGTACGAACCGCCCCGTCACAAAAAACCGATACCCCCGCGCTCTCCTGGCCGCGGTGTTGTATTATCATCAGGGACTTCTGCAAAGCAGGCACAACATTCCGTGTGGCTGATATGCCCACAACTCCACAGCTGTGCTTAGGCCCCGACATTTTATAACCTTAATCGTGCGATTTTGCCCAAACGTAAGATCTGATCTTTGCGGTCTTTCCGTATCCGCAGGAAGCGCATACGCCCTTTCTTGCGTGATAGGAATGCTTTCCGCATCTGCGGCAGGGGATGTGTGTCTTGTACTTGTTGTGTCTTCCCTGCGATGGTGTTCCTTTTGCCATGTTCTGTCTCTCCTTATGGTGAAATGTAAATTACGTTGTCCCCGCGGACAATGGCTATGTTCATCTTTCTTACGGACTCGCCGTTGTGAAACTCCTCGACGTTCTTCAGCACAACGTTCATGTGCGGATCGTATCCGTCAAGCACTCCTCTGTACTCTCTCTTGCCTTTAAGCTCGACGATTACATTCTTGTTCGCCGCCTGACTGAGAACAGATAATGGTTTGATCACTTAAGCCACCGAATCTCCATACTAGAATCAGTATTTGAAGGTATCGTACTGTTTCACGCGTTTATACGAAGGCCCCTATGGCGGGAGCGTCGAGTCTGTCCATATCGTAAAAGATTATGGCTTCTCTGATCCCTCTTGCGCCCATCCCCGTTCCCATGAAATGATCCAACATGGAAGCCCTCCACATGACATCCAGTATTGCCGTGGATAAACAGCCGTAATATGCGTTCGCCATATCGTCTTCGTAACCCGTTGAATCCATCAAAGCGAATACACTGCCCAGGAAGCTGTCTCTTCCGTTGAGTATCGAGATGTACTCTCTCAACACCTCCGCACCCTCTTTATCGGGAACTTTGAACTCTATCCCGCTGATCCTTGCCGATGCTTCTTTCATCAGATCCCCGTCGTCGTCCAAGATCATCCAGTCTATCCTGTTGCTTGCCTCATCGGCCAGGAATACGTTCCATCTCCACTTTTCGTCACAGTAGATCGGGGCCATCAGCGCATCGTCGGTCGCCATGGATTCCATCGCCGCGAACATGGCAGCCTCTTCAATGCCTTCCGTGTCCACAGGTCCGTCCTTTATTGCCGACAGCGTCATTTTCGGCTCCATCATTGACAATTCCATCACCTTGCTCAAATACTTCAGATCGGTGAATTTCACTAAATTCTCGAGAACTGACTTCCTTATCGCCTCGACATTGCCCATGATCCCTGCCTCTTTGCAGTTTGCATAGAATTCTTCATAGACTTCGGCAGCTTCGACCTTCGCCTGTTCTATCCTGGCGTCTGCCTTTGCGACTATGTCTCGCGCTTCATCGTAGGCATCGGCTCCTTTGCCCGTCCATGCTCCTCTGCATGAAAGGTCCAATTCCACCCTTACTCTGTCCCCCACATAGACGTGATAGGGGAACTGCCTGCAATATGTTGTGCGATGATCGTATACCTTGCACCTTCTGTTTTCCAAGAACACGCATGAACCTTTCCCTTTCTTGAGTGCCAGTGCACAATATGATTCGGGAGGTTTGCTTCTGACTAAGAACTTCGGATAACTTTTTTCAAAGAATGCCCTTTCGTTCGGGAGGACCTCGGGCTGACACAGACAACAGAGTCCGCACTCGTCGATGCATTCTACCTTTTTCCCCATGACCTCTGTGTAGTCGACTTCATGCTCATCCACATGTATCCTCTCCGATCTTATCACCACAGAACTCTCCATCCTTTATTTGAATATCTCCCCTTACGATCACCATCTCGGGGAATACCGCGTCGAAACCGTCATACGGAGAATACCCTGCTTTACTGTGTAATCTCTTTGCATCGATCTTTGTGACATTGCGCATATCGAATATTGATAAGTCTGCGTCCTTACCAATCGAGATGCTTCCTTTGTTCAACCCGAACGCCTGCGCCGGTGCTTCAGATCCCATTCTTATCGCTTGTGCCAGAGGGATCGTGTTCTTTCTGACCATATCCATCACCACGGGCATCGAGGTCTCCACTCCGGGAATACCGCTGGGTGCCGAATCGAATTCCTGAGCCTTCTCGGAAACCGTATGGGGGGCATGATCGGTCCCGAACATTGTTATCTTGTTCTCGAGGAATGCCTTCATCAACATCTCTCTTGCTGCGGTCTCTCTCAACGGAGGATTGACCTTGTATTCCGCTCCGGAGTTCTTGTCGGGGTCGAAAAACAAATGGTGTAACGTCACTTCGGTGGTAAAACCGAGTTCGGAAGCCATCTTTACGCCTTCCGCCGTCGTATTGTGACATGTGTTTATCTTCATTCCTTTGAACTGTGCCAATCTTCTGACCGCGTTATACTCTGCTTCCGCGGGACGATTCCTCAGATGGTCCCTGCAGGACCTTTCGACCTCCTTCAGGATCATGGAATCGTCCTCGGCGTGAACGCTGACCCTTTTCCCCGTGGTCTTTATACTTTGCATGATGGACCTTATCTCTTCGTCATCGTTGAGAAGGATCTGTCCGGTCGTGGAACCCATGAACAATTTGAATCCGGGAACCAGATGAGCCAGCATTCCCGGATTGCACCCCGGGGTGACCGCGGCGAACAGCCCGTAATCCACATAAGCCTTTCCCTTTATCGCGGATTTCTTTTCCAGCAGCGAGGGTACATCCGTTACCGGAGGTTTGGTATTCGGCATATCCAGAACACACGTCACTCCTCCATGCACCGCGGAAAGGGTTCCCGATGAGAAATCCTCCTTATGCGTCATTCCGGGATCTCTGAAATGAACATGTGGGTCCACGAATCCCGGGAGTATCAGACGGCTGCTTCCCAGACCGATCCTCTTTTCTCCGCGTCCGACCGATCCCCCCACCGCGGATATCATACCGTCAGTGATTCCTATCTCGATATTTCTTATATCGTTGCTCACAAGAGCCTTTCCTTCAATCACTAGATCATGGTCCACGGTTTCACTTCCTTACAACATCTCCATTGGGAGATGTCTCACTGAATATCTCACCTTGAAAACTCTCGATGTTCGCATCGGGGTGTTTCCAAGCATCTGGAGGTAACCCCGCTTTGTTCGACAGGTGCTGCAGAAACTCCTCTGCATCCCATCCCCACTCCGATGCTACCTGCGGAAGCAGGAGTCCGCGTCTTCCTTTCAATCCCATTATGAGTCCGTCCCGCCCTATTTCGATCTTCGACAGAAGTTCCCGAGGTTCGCTGTACATTATCTTTTGCGGAGTTGTCAATACGGTCACCTCCAATGTACAGTTGTCCAATTCGCTTTTTGTGAGATCATCAAATCTTGGGTCATGACATGCGGCTGCGGCCGACATCCTCAACGCCTCTCCCAATGAGAAGACGGGTTCCGGATATCCTATGCAACCTCTCAGATCGCCGGAAGGATATTGCGATATCGTCACGAACACGCCTTTCTTTTCGGAAAAACGATCGGGGACATCCGTTTTCACCGATCTCCCCGTTACCTCGTGCTCTGCGATCACACGTGCCGCCCTCACAGCGATCCTCCCGTCTGCCAGATCCATCTCATTCAGCATCTTTTTTTGCAGCGGTTGTTTTCTTAGGGGCCCTTGTTCCAGTTCCGGCCTTCTTCCCGGCATCCTTTATCTCGACCTTTTGCGGTTTGACATTAGATCCCTTCTTCGTCTCGATCCCTTTGCGGAATTCATTGGCTGCCGCTTTGCCTGCACCTTCCGCCTTGCCCGCCATTTCTTTGAACATATCCGGTATCGGGGATGCCTGCACCAATGCCGACATTCCCATCATGAATTCCATCCCCATCATCATGAAATGCCTCTGTACTTCCGGCTCCATGAAGGCACCCATCATCTGCTGGGCTGTTTCTTTTGCCTTCTCCTTTTGTTTTGTTGAATTGTCGTATTTGGCCTTCTTCTCCTTCAACATTCTGGAGAATATCTCCTTCTCTTCCCTGAGGAGCTTTTCCACCATCTCCTTGTTCTCTCGAAAGAACCTTTCCACCTCGGGATCTGTGTATTTCTTTCCGTCATCACTCATTGTTTGTCCCTCCTATCCGGCCCATCCGATCAATGGGTTTCTTTCTTACTGCATTGGGAACGATTTACGTATCTTAATATGTTTCACTTGTTTTTAGGTCTCTTAAATTTAACGATCAGTTTTCCGTCGTCGAACTCCGCACCCAACATCTCTGCATCATGGAGGGTTCTCGGAAGAGTTATCTTCCTCTTTTGGCCGCCTGCCTGTATCACCAGAGAGTCGTCCCCGATCTTGAACAATTCGATCTCGTCGATGGTTATGAACGGCATTTTGATACACAGTCTGTCTATCCCTTTCACGGTCTCGAAATACATCGGACTGGATGTCGCATATGCCTCTATCGGATCCGTTTTTCCGAATATCTCATCGGCCAGCAGATCCAACTTATCGGATCCTCTCACCTCCGTGGGGAACTGCTGAGCGTACATTATCTTAAGCGGATCGAAAGCATGATGGATCAGTTCCATGTATTCTTCCTGTTCCTTCAATTTCATTCCCAGGAATTCGCCGTCCGCATCGGAAGGCAGTACCTTGTTCACGATAAGACATTCAACTGTCTTGTTGTAGAGACAGAGATAAGAGTAGGCTCGCATGGTCTCGTTGATTGGCATTCTCTCGGGGTTGAGGACCAGCCTTATCGTTGTGTTCTCGGGGTCCTCGAGCACCTCTTTCACCCTTTCCATGTTATGCTTGATCTCTTCGATGGTACCCATGACGTCCTTGGATGGCAGAGGCATATCCATCAATTTACCCACGGTCAGTCTTGCAACGGATATTATCTTCTTGAACATCCCGTATATCTTCTCGATGTACCAGTTGGAAACATCCGGGAAACTCATAAGTCTCAATGTTTCTCCGGTGGGCGCGGTATCTATGATCACCACGTCGTATTCCCCGCTGTCCTTGAACTGCAGCACATAGAACAATGCAGCCGCCATTTCCATCCCGGGCAGTATCGCCATCTCTTCGGCGGAAATATCATCCACACCCTGGGACAGCATGAATGCGGAGATATACTCGCTTATGCTGGACCACTTTGTCCTCATCTCGTGAACGATGTCCAATTCCAACGCATCAAGGTTCCTGTCGATATGTTGGATCTCGGCAGACAATTCACAGTCCAGGGAATCACTCAACGAGTGCGCCGTATCCACACTCATGATCACCGTACGGTATCCCATCTTCGCTGCCCTCTTTGCCGTGGCTGCTGCAACAGATGTTTTTCCAACGCCCCCTTTGCCCGTGTAGATTATCGTTCTCATCGGCACATCGTACACCGTTCGAAGTATTTAAAAATGGGAAATGAAAGCATGAACGTAAAATATGAAGGAGTGCCGAGGATGGGGTTCGAACCCATGACCTTCGGATTTCCCTGGAAGAGGTCCTATTGACCAGAACCCTATGAGTCCGACGCTCCACCAGGCTGAGC
>JGI994J12354_10004594_pt1 | contig 12321 bp, 8 predicted proteins | sample IntmicLarv3ML3BL_FD_12354 | JGI IMG/M metagenome (IMG submission 12354) | reverse complement strand
CACGCGTTTCTTATTGAATTCAACACGAAGGACGCCGTCCGCGTAATTTCCTTTAAACGTCGCAATAATATCTTCCGGCAGAATCTCATTTTCATTAATCAGCGGAATCATCGGCGCGGCAACGGTTTCCGCGCATTTCTCGCGGTAAAGCAGGAACTGGCTCCATAAAACAAGCGACGGCAATTCCTGATTCCACTTTTTCAGAATATTATTCAGCTGATATGCCGACAGCGTTTCTCTATACATTTTTTCCGAAGCCGTCAATTCGTATTTCTTCTTCTGCGGCACTTTCAGCGAATCTTCTTCTTCTTCCTCTTTTGATGCCTTCGCTTCGGCTGCCGTCTCCGCATTTTCTGCCGCCGCCGGTTTTGCCGCCGGCTCCTTTCGCTCCGGTTTAATCTCTTTCACGCTCTTTTCATTAAAGAACAAATCCGGATCGGCGCCGATACTGTTGATTAACGGAATCAGAACGCCATCCAAGCCCGTCATCTCTTTGCGGATCTTTTCAACCGATTCCGTCAGCACGCCGCCGTTAATCCCTCTTTCAATGCAAGCGTATGTCTCTTCCGTAATCTTTCCGCCGCTTTCCAAATCATCAAACAGAACGACCCAATCATAAAACGTTTCCAACACGGCCGGCTCTTTCAATCCTTTTTCCCAAAGCGCGCCGAAAAGCATAATCGCTTTTTTCTCGGAATTTTCAAATTCGCGGCTCAAGTTTTTGATGTCGCGCACCTTTTCCAAATCGTCTTTGATTTTTGAGTCCGATTTCTCTGTCTTTTTAATATAGCAATTTAAAATACGCGTTTTGGCGGCTTTAAAGTCGTTGTCCATGAATTTCAAAAACTTGCCCGCCTTCTTCAAATAAGCGTCGACATCCTCTTCAAATATCTGAGACGTAAATATTTCTTCAACCTGCTCTTCCAGCGCCTGATATTTCTTAACTTTCGCGATCAATTCCTTCTGCGTATTCCTTTCCTTAACGCTCTGATTTTTCAAAACAGATTCCGGAACCTTCGGCGCGGTTTTAAAAATCTCAATGCTTCTGACATATCTGTCCAAATCATTCAAAGATTCCGGCCCTTTAATTCCGGTTTCCGCCGTTATTTTACTGACGCCGGCGTCAATAATTTCAGCGCGGCGGAAAGCATCGTTTAAAATCACTTCAATATCCTGCAAATCCGGCGGCAATATAATTCCCGGCTGAACGTCCCGCCACGGATTTTCTTTAACGCCGCCGACGCCCGGCAGCGCGTCTCCGATTTTTTCTAAAATTGAAATGGCTTCCGTCCATTGCTTCTTTTCCCACTTCTCGGGATTGCTGAATTCAATGTGCGCCATTCTTCTTTTGTTATGCGCGAACCGGCGGCCGACGTCTTCGCGGATTCCGTAAATATCGTAAACGGTATGCCCGATCGGGCCGACCTGTTTATTGAGCGCTTTCGCATACTCATTGAGTTCGTATTTCAAATTTTCAAGTTCCGCCAGCTCCTGCGAATAATTCTTTTCAACAGGCATCTGACGCTTCAACGTCCTTTCAAGTTCATCCAATACCGCTTTTTTCTGAGCCTTATGACTGTGAATTTCCAAACACAAATCCCCAAGGTCCACGGCGTCCAATCTCTTCTTCACAACCTGAAGCGCCGCCATCTTTTCACTCACAAACAGCACGCTTTTGCCGCTCATCAAAAGTTCGGCGATCAAATTTGTAATCGTTTGAGATTTTCCGGTTCCCGGCGGTCCTTCCACCACCAAATTCTTACCGGCTTTAACATCTTCAATCACCGAAATCTGAGACGAATCGGCATTCACAATATGATACACGTTTTCCGTATTCAGCTTAACATCCACGTCATTTTCCGAAAAGCCGCCGTCATAGTTTTCCGTCGACGGATTGAATACCTGATTAATCAGCGGATGCATTTCCGGTCCGTGTCCCGCCGGCCAAACCTTCGGGTCAAGGTCTTTATACATCACGAATTTCTTAAAATTATAGAAATCGATATTCGCTTCCCGAACAACCGCCCATTCCTTTTTATCGGAAATCAAATCTTCAATCGCTTTTAAATAAAATTCAACGGCATTTTTATCATCGGCTCCCGTAAATTCCGGCAGCTCCAAACCGAATTCCAGCAGCTTGGCTTTCAGCGTAATAGACGCGAAAATTTCATCTCCCGTCCACTGAACCGTAAATCTTCTTTTCGGCCCGACACGTTTGAATTCAACCGGAATCAGAATCAGCGGCGCCTTAAATGATTTCTTCGTTCCGTCCGTCCATTTTAAGAATCCGGCCGCCAAATAAAGAATCGGATATCCCTGTTCTTCAAAAATCGAAATCGATTGATTATTTGCATAAAAAAGACGCTCTTCCATTTCATCTGTATGGTAAGGCGTTTCAAGAGAGACAACGGAACTTTCCGCTCCTTCTTTTTTCTTCAAAAGTCCTTTTAAAAATCCGGATTCTTCCTCCTCATCCGCGGCGGCGTCAGCGGATTCGTCTCCTTTCTTTGATTTTTTAACGGCGTTCGGGTCCGCTTTAAACCGCATTGTTTTTTCTTGAATCACCAAAATATCATAAATTTCTGAAAGATTTCCGTTGTTGATCTCAACCGTTCTTCTTTTAGAAGGCTTATAATTTAACAAATTATTATTTAATGAAAGGTCAAGCAATTTTTGTCTTAATAATTCAAGTTCTTGTTTTACGTCAACCATTGGAAGTAACCTTCCCGCCATTGTTTTCAAATAAAATTAAAAAGTACCGGAAGAAACATGTTTTGTTTTATATGGCGGTTTTTAAAAACAATAACATGCGTTATTTTTATTGTTATTCTAATTTATTATTTTAAGAATAAAGAAATAGAGAAATGCTTCTATATAAACATTTATTTTTCAAGTATCGAAAATGCCTGCCTCTTTTTTCCATTATCTTTTCGAGGCAAACGACGCAATTTTTTTCAATTCTGCCGGAATATCAATTTTCTGAGGGCACTTCGAAAGGCAGACTCCGCATTCCGTACATTGATGTGCCTGTCGCTTTTCTCCAAGCAGACTGTATTCCATAAAGAAATAAAATGTATCGGCATCTTTTCCTTTGGCGCGCTGCTGATTGTATTTTGCAAATACTTTCGGAATATGAACGCCGGACGGGCACTCCATACAGTATCGGCAGTAGGTGCACGGAATTTCTAAAGACTCTCTGTATGCCGTAACTGCTTTTTCAATCGTCTTTTTGTCTTCATCCGTCAGCGGTCTGAAGTCCGTCATCGTTTTTATATTATCTTTGAGCTGCTCCTATCCGACATGCCGCTTAAAACCGTCAGCACATTCGGAAGCGATGCCGCGTAGCGTATCGCCCACGATGCCGGACTTGCCGCCGGATCCGCCGCTTTTAGTATTTCCACCGCATTCTCGGACAGCGTTGCAAGCGCGCCGCCGCGGACAGGCTCCATCACAATAATCGGAATCTCTTTCTCCGTCAGGATTTCATATTGCCGCTTCGCATCCTGCAGTTCCCAGTCTAAATAATTCAGCTGAATCTGCGCGAAATCCCATTCATATTTTGAAACCGTTTTTTCCAAAAGTCCGGGATTATCGTGAAATGAAAATCCCAAATATCGAATTTTTCCTTCCTTCTGTTTTTGTTTTAAAAAATCGTAGATTTGATATTTTTCGATGGAATCAAAAAATGCTTCATTTATGTTGTGTATCAAATAAAAATCAAAATAATCGACCCGACATTTTTTCAGTTGTTCTTCAAATATCCTTTCAGCATCGTTTTTGTTTCTGATAAGCCAAATCGGCATTTTGGTCGCCAGATTAAAGCTGCTCCTGTCGTGTTTTTCCAACGCGCCGCCGATAAATGTCTCCGACTCCCCATTATGGTACGGATATGCCGTGTCAAAATAATTAATACCGTTTTTAATCGCGTCATCCGTCATTTTTTGAGCGGTTTTCGCATCGATATTTTGTTTATCTTCCGAAATTCTCGGAAGCCGCATCGTTCCAAAGCCGAGCAGAGATATTTTTTCTTTGTTTTTGAATAATCGAGTTTTCATATCCGATTCTTTGTTTTTTTATTATAAAAATGGGTATGTTATAGGTATCAGAGGTTTGTTTATGATGAAAACAATACCCCGTTCCTTTTCTATTTTATAATTATTAATTTTATTTCATTACTTTGGTGCAAAAATTCGAAAATAACAAGCTGCCGCCTCAATTCGAGTTTCACGAACGAAGTGAGTGAAAGGAGAATTGAGATTCTGCCTCCTATAAAACAAAAAATAATAACATTCCTTTACAATGGATAGCAGCTTACGTATTCTTTATATTTTACGGGTGTTATCCGCAATTTCGAATTTTATTCGCTTTGCTCATAAAATCCTCAATTGCGGTCGTTTACGGGGTTTTTTAAAATCATAAAAGAGAAAAGAAACAAAAAATAAAACGAAAATAACAAGAAAAAATTAAGAAAAATAAAATGATTAAGCGGCTTTTGCCGCTTTATTCATCATCGTCGACTTCGTCGAAATTCTTGTAGCTGTCGGTTCCGATCATGGCGGCCGCAATAGAGTCAATGCCGTCTAACCATTCGGCGACAATGCTTTCTTCCGAAAGAATTGACAAATATTCTTCTTCGAAGGGCTCGCCGGAAATGACCATCGCGCCGACCGTTGCGATAATTGCAAAAGCGGTGTCCATATCGTCCTTTTCTTCGGCTTCGCCGGCTTCTTTGATCATTTTCTTAATATTGTCTTTCTTATCATAATCATTTAAGAAATACGCTTCAAAAGCCGCCAATGAACAGTTCAGGGAATCCTGAACGGAAAAAATCATGAAATCGGCATCTTCCGAAATCGGCGGAATTTCGTCCAATACAATGGTTTGGATCATTGTCAAAACTTCAAGAGCTTCTTCTTCGCTTGCCGCTCCTTTTTCGAATCGGGCGGCGATTTTTAAACATGACAATATGACATCGTCCGCCATATTGACAAAAATCATTGCGCTCTTTTCCGCTTTTTCCTCATCGTCGAGCGAAAAGCCGGAATCTTTTATTTGGTTGATCCAATTGTCCCAGCGGGATTTCGAATAAAATTCATAATACGGCATACCTTTTTCAGCCATTTTCCTACCTCATTTTATATAATTATCAAATTGTCCTATCTGCAAATAAAATTTCTCGTTCTTTTTGAAAAATAATCCTTATTCCAAAACTAGGCTTACTCTTTTATAGGTTTTTCCGTCCTTTTCGATGCTTTCAAAGATTTCCTTGACAAGGCATTTATCTCCCTTTTCAAGCCCTTTCGGATTAAATAAATCGTCTTCGTCTGATTTTTCCGAATCGGTTCTGTCTGTTTGAATCGGATCATATGAAATCTTTGAGCCGACAATTGCCTTTTTAGAATCGATATACGCATTGATCTGTGCGTTTTTAACATTAACGGCAACCACGCCGCCGTCATGAAGACCGCAGTTCAAAAGTGTGTTGTTTCGAACCGAAACAATCTGATATTTTCTGCCGGCATCTAAATTTAAGCACGTGCCTCTGATTTTGCATTTTTGACATTCTTCTTGTTCTTTTAGGAAAAAGAAGGTGTTTCCGGGCTTTGCCAACCTGTTCCCGATAACTGTAATTTTTGAAACTGCTGCCATATTCTTTTTCAATCCTTTTAAATCATACTTTTTTAATTTTTGATTAAAACATCTGTTTGCCTTATATGACTTTTGTTACAACAGCCGCCTTTTCCGCCGCCGACAATGTCAATCCGCCGCCGAGAATCGTATACCTTTCCGGACGGATTGTATGCGCTTTCACCAACGCTTCTATAATCTCCTCATCCGAAATTCCCATCTCTCGAGCAGATGTCGGCGCGCCGATTTGAATCAGTGCGTTTCGAATCTTTTCCCAATTTCCGCCATGCAGGTACATCATTATAATTGAGCCGACCGCACACTGCTCACCATGAAGCGCCGGCTTCTTTGCAATTCGGTCCAGCATATGGCTGAACATATGTTCCGCGCCCGACGCCGGCCGGGAGGAACCGGCAATACTCATCGCTGTTCCGCTCAAAACAAGCGCTTTAACCGTTGTCCGCGCCGCGCTTTCCAGTCCGGGACGGATTAAATCGGTAGAATTGAGAATCATATCGGCACTCATATATGCCATCGTTGACGCTGATCGGCTGAACGGCTCATTTTTGAGACGGGCGGCTAATTCCCAGTCCAAAACAGACGTGTAGTTTGAAATGACATCGCCGCAGCCGGCAGTCATCAATCTGAACGGCGCTCTCGCAATAATTTCCGTGTCGGCAACAACCGCAATCGGTGCCTGCGCGTCAATGGATTCGGATTTTCCGTCCGAATGAATGGAGGCGCGAGAAGATACAATTCCGTCATGAGACGCCGCGGTCGGGATGCTGATAAACGGAACGCCGCAATTTTTAGATGATAATTTTGCTAAATCGATCGATCGGCCGCTGCCGACACCGAGGAAACAGTCTGCTTTTAACTCTTTTCCGGCCGCTGTGATCTTTTCAACTTCTTCCGACGACGCTTTTTCAGAAACGCACATTTCTGCCGAGCCGCCCGATTCTTCAATCATTGTTTTGATTTGTTTTCCGGCAACATCAACCGTATTTTTTCCGGCAACAATAACGGCGGTCCGGGTTAGATTTAATTTCTTCAAAACGTTCGGAATTTCATTTAAAGCATCCTTTCCGATAAGCACCTCGCGCGGGAATTCCATCCATTTGATGCTTCGGACTTCATCTTCGCGCCATCCGACAGAACTGCCGGAACTTTCGCCGTCTTTCATAATATGATGTTCCTTTTCCCGTTATTTAACAGTTTCAATTTGAATCAAATATGATCGTTTAAATATAAAACCTATCGGTTAAAGCATTTATTCTTCTCTCTTATCTTTTTTTGGTCATTCGGGCATATCTTTTTATTCAAACGGCGGATTTTTATGAATAGAGTTTCTTTAAATATTTTCCAAAACGCTTTTAGGATTTATTATGTCTTTCATTCAATCCATTTTCGATTTTATTCAAAAATATTACATTGATCCGATCATTCATGATTCGGGATACAATATTTTTAATACCGTAACGTGGGCAATCATTTTGGGCATCGCCGTTTATTTTTTGATTTATTTCCTCCGAAAAATGAACATCAAAATTGATGCCAAATCTATGGCGGCAACATTTCCCTTTGTTATCGCCGGCGCGTCTCTTCGCGTTGTTGCCGATTCGGGCGCAATTTCTCCGCCGTTCAGCTACGTTTTAATTACGCCGAATATTTACTTCTTTGTCTTTTTGCTGACGGCAGCCTGTTTAATCTTTGCGCTTCTGCTGCAAAAATTCAATCTCGTAAAAACTTTCCACCAAGTGTATGCAGCGCTCGGCATTCTGTTTATTCTTGCCGTTTACGCCGCTTTATTCTCTGTCTGCTCCGTTGAAAATTGGTTTGTTCCTTTCGCTGTTGCGGCTATCGGCATCGGTATCGCTTTAGCTGTCGGCTTTGCGGCAAAAAAATTTGGCAGTCCCCTCTTTTCCGACAAAATGAATCTTACAATTCTGGCTGTTCACATGATGGATGCGACATCCACCGTTATCGGAATTGAAGTGTTCGGCTACGTCGAAAAACATGTTCTTCCGGCTTATCTGATTGAATTGACCGGTTCTGCTTATGTCATGTATCCTTTAAAACTGGCAATTTTCTTAATTGTGGTTTTGTTGCTGGACAAAGGACTCGAATCGGCTGCCGCTGATGAAAGTGAAAAAGATAAAATTCAGCTCGATCAAATTAAAAACGCAATCAAATTCGTCATTATTATTCTCGGAGTCGCTCCCGCAATCCGTAATTCCATTCGCTTGATGTTCGGAATCTGATTCAAAGAGGCTCAAAAATGGAACCGGATTTTCAAAATTTGAAATATAATTTTTTTTCCAAATTATCATGTTTTAAAAATACTTTTTTTTGGGGCATGATTTTATATTTCAGTTTTATTTTTATTTTTTATTTCGGATATGTCTTATTTGTCGGCCTGATTCCTTTTTTCCCGCAACTCCAAAGCCATTTAATTTCATTTTTATCTTTTCTTCCAAAGCCAATTCATTTTCTTTTCAATCTGGTCTTTATTTTTCATATTTGGCTCGGGGTTTTTCTTGCCCTTCTGACTTTTGTTTCTGATTTATCTGATGATTTTGTTCACAACAGGTCTGTTAAAGAACATATACTGAGATTATTTCAGCCGTTTTCAAAATCCGTTCTCTTCGTTACAGTTTTATTCTTCGGGTCTGTGGGTGTCGGCTGCGCTGCAGGCTTTTTTTATCCTCAAATCTTCGAGTCTTTATTCCGGCTCAGCGGACTTCCCGATACGGCATCATGGGATTTTGTGTTTTCTATTTTTTTCAATAACATTAAAATCATTTTCATGTGCCTCATGTTTGGATTCATCGTTTTGATTCTTCCGATTCTGATGTCATTTTTCGATGGTTTTACAATCGGAATCGTTGCGGAATATACGATTAAAAATGTCGGAATTCTTTTTCTTTTAGTCGGATTGGCGCCTCACAGCATTATTGAAATTCCGATTGTTTTATTGGGGATAGGAATTAGTTTTCGATTAGGGACTCAAGCGATCCAAGTTGTTTTTAAAAAAGCGAAATTTGAATCTTTCAAAAATGAATTTATTGATGCATTTTGGTTTTTCTTTTTAATTTGCATTCCGGCGGTGTTTATTGCAGCGGTTATAGAAGTTTTTGTTACCGTTTCACTTTTGAAATTCTTCTGATAAATTTCAAATATTAATATACATAATAATACTGAAAATTGAAAGTATCCGGCTATAATTTCTTAGAAATATTTGAAAGGAGTTGACAGTTATTCACGCAGAAATCTATGAAAACGAATTAGACAATGGCGAAAGTTGTTCGTACGAGGGCGAACCAAATGACGAAAAATCAGTCGACAATGAATTCTGCGGCAATGAATTCAACGAATCTTATGAAAATGAATCGCTGATTGCTTCTGACATTTCATCTTTTTCATTTTACTCATCTATGTTGCGAATGATTGCCGATACTCGAAAGTATGTCTTCGGGTTAACGATTTTATTTTTATTTTCTCTTGTTCTCGGTTATGTCTATGGTTATTATTATCCGTCTTTCTTTGATACGCTGTCCCGTTTCTTCCAAATTCCAGAACGCAGCGCGGCTGACCTTATGCTTTTCATTTTTACCAACAATGCCAGAATTGCCGGCATGCTCGTCTTTTTGGGATTTATATTTGCCGTTCTTCCGGCTTTTATTGTTTTTGCCAACGGGTTTATGGTCGGCATTGTTTCCGAATCTATCATCCGTACCGACGGTCTTTTCTTCCTTCTTGTCGGGCTTCTGCCTCACGGAATAATTGAAATTCCGCTCATCTTGTTCAGCGCGGGAATCGGATTTAAAATGGGCGTCGGAACGCTTCAGGTCATTTTCGGAAAGAAAAATCTCAAAATGTATCTGTTTGACTTTTTTACGGCGGCAGTCATTTATGCTGTCTTTATCGTTCCTCTTTTGTTTGCAGCGGCATTGATTGAGGTTTATGTAACGGGATTTTTGTTGGAATATTTGTTCTCGTGACTTTTAAAATTCTGCGAACAATTCTTTTTTATTATTTAGGACAACAATTGCTTGTCATTCTGTGCGTTCCACATGGTTTTCGGGCTCGCACATTTTGAAGCGTTAGCTTATGCGTCGCAAATTGCGTTACAATTATTTTCGCAAAATCCATTGGCAAATGTTCCAATGGAATAATATAATATATTGGAATATCTGTAACTATTATTTAATACAGTTGTTTATTGGCGCAGGCTCGACGATTAACTCTATTTTGTTTTTGTAAATGTTTTTTGTGTGGCCAAGCGGGTATGTGTGCCGAAAAATCATTTTTGAAAAAATACTACTATAAATGAAAAGGTAAGGGGAATATGAAAATGGGAACAAAGATCAAAGAAAGATGGAATCGGCAACGATGGTTCAGTGCCTTGATGTCGTTTATGGTTGTGCTGGCCCTGTTCAGCGGTGCTGTGCCGGGCACGGTTCACGAGGCACATGCGGATGATATCGAATGGGGATACTGCGCGCACTGTGGGGAACTGGACCATGCTTTTTGCCCCACATGCGGCTATGGAATATTCTGCGGTTGCGTTGATGAGTTACACTGTCAGAAAGATATATCGCATTGCCTGGATGCAAAGGATATGTGTTACACTTGCTGGATGTGCGATGAATGTGTTACCTTATGCACCGAATGCGATAAATGCGATAACTGCCAAGAGCTTTGCCCGAACCCGGGGTGCGGTGCTTGCGATGCATGCAGCACTATTTTCGAATGCAATCAACACTGTGATAGTTGTGCTGATGTCTGTTCGGACTGCGGGGTCTCTTGCCTCGCATGTAACACCGACAGTTGCCCAAATTGCGATACTTGCAGTGAATGCAGCGTCGTGTGTAATGGGTGCGAGTATTTCTGTACTGCGTGCCGCGATTTTTGTCCGAACTGCAATGAAATTTGCGAAGAATGCGGCGATTTTTGCGAAGAATGCGGATATTGCATAACTTGCTGCGAAGCTATCGATGACTGTGACAACTCCAAATGTCCGAACTGTCAGTCGAAAGATGGTTTCATCTGCCCGAACTGCGAAGAATTTTGCGATGAATGCGGTTATATCTGCCCGGACTGCGAGGAAGTCTGCAATGAATGCGCCGAGTTTTGCGAAGAATGCAATTTGTGCATAATTTGCTGCGAATATAATGATGAGTGCAATCAAGATGAATGTCCGAGCTGCCAGTCGACATGGGGCGACCTGTGCAAATCTTGCGGAGACTATTGTTCCGAATGCAGTTTTAACTTCTGCTACGTGTGTCTCTTCAACGACGATTTCCATTGCGACGATTGCTCCGAGGTGTGCGATGACTGCGGTTACTGCGAAGACCATTGTTACTGTTCTGAGGATGATGATATCGGGCGCATTTCGGTGTATCCCCTTCCCAAATTTAGTTACCAGAGGGTAGGCTATAGTCCCGTAACCCCTGAGCACGTCATGGTGTACAACACGGGAACGGTACCGACCGGTCCGCTGACCATAACTCTGTCCGGAACGCATTCGGCAAGATTTACCCTGTCGACAAGCTCGCTCGCCACGATTGGCACCGGCGGCAGTGCGGGCTTTTCCGTCAATCCAAACGATGGCTTGCCTGTCGGCACTCATCGGGCAACGGTGACGATATCAGGCACCGATATTGAGGAAAGCTTTCCGCTGATGTTCACCGTCACAGGCACCCCGGTGGAAGGCTCCTGCCCGAGCTGTGGCTCAACCAATGACGATCTTTGCGGCAGCTGCGGTAATTTCTGCGGTGACTGCGTAAGCCTTTGCGAATGGGACCACAACGCTTGCTCCGAATGCTCTGTCTTGTGTACAAGCTGCGGTGTCTGCGAAGACTGTCTGGAAACTCCTTTCCTTGATACGACGCTTTGTCAAGACTGCGACTGTGGTCACTGTCTGAATTGTTGTCTTTCTTTGAACTGCGCCTGCGATGCGGGTGGCTGTCCGAACTGCGGCTCAACCGCAGATGACCTAATCATATGCGGTGGCTGTGGTAATTACTGCAGCGAATGCCCGGGAGTGAAAATTTGCGAAGGGGATTTCGGCGCTTGCTCCGAATGCTCTATCCTGTGTACAAGCTGTGGGGTCTGTGAAGACTGTCTGGATGCTCACTTTGATACAACGCTCTGTCAAGACTGCAACTGCGGCCACTGTCTGAACTGCTGTGACTCCTTAAACTGCAACTGCGATGCAGGTGGCTGTCCGAACTGCGGCTCAACCGCAGATGACCTAATCATATGCGGCGGCTGCGGTAATTACTGCATCGACTGCCCGGATGTGACAGTTTGCGCAGGGGATTTCGGCGCTTGCTCCGAATGCTCTATCCTGTGTACAAGCTGCGATGTCTGCGAAGACTGTCTGGATACTTACTTTGATACAACGCTCTGTCAAGACTGCAACTGCGGCCATTGTCTGAACTGCTGTGTCTCGTCAAACTGTGACTGCGATGCGGGTGCCTGCCCGAGCTGCGGCTCAACCGATGGCGATATTTGCGGCGGCTGCGGTAATTTCTGCGGTGACTGCGTAAGCCTTTGCGAATGGGACCACAACGCTTGCTCCGAATGCTCTGTCCTGTGTACAAGCTGCGGTGTCTGCGAAGACTGTCTGGAAAATGATTTCCTTGATACGACGCTTTGTCAAGACTGCAACTGCGGCCACTGTTTGGA
>JGI994J12354_10004593_pt1 | contig 12324 bp, 9 predicted proteins | sample IntmicLarv3ML3BL_FD_12354 | JGI IMG/M metagenome (IMG submission 12354) | reverse complement strand
AAAACACCATGCAATGCGCATGTTGTGTGTGCCTCTGGCCGACGTGGAGCGAATTGCCACTATTCAGACATCCGGAACAACCGGAATTTCCAAACGGATATATTTTACCCAACACGATCTGGCGCGTACCGTGGATTTCTTTTCAACGGGCATGATTGACGTGCTAAATGGCGCTGACAGTTGCATGATTTTCATGTCCGGTACCACTGAAAACAGCATAGCCCGCCTGCTTCAGACTGGACTGGCGAAAGCCGAAATAAGCGCCGAGATTCATGGAAATATCAAAGATGTACATAAGGCATATTTGTCTGCAAGAGGTTTTGAGTGCTATGTGGGAATTCCCGGCGAAATGCTCTATCTATGCCGTACATACCCCAACCTTCGCCCCAAAAGCGTTCTTCTCAGCGCCGATTATATTCCCAAAAGCCTTGCCTCATCCATTGAATCTACATGGAAATGCCCCGTTTTCTACCATTACGGCATGACGGAGACCTGCTATGGCTTTGCGGTGCAGTGCTCTGACCGCGAGGGAATGCACATAAGAAGCGGTGAATTCATAGTTGAAATCATTGACCCTGATTCCGGTGCTCAGCTTCCCCCCGGCAGCGACGGAGAAATAGTTATAAGCACTCTTGAAAACGAAGCATTGCCTCTCATCAGATACAGAACCGGAGACATAGGCAGACTGGAGACTTCCCCATGCGGCTGCTTAGCAAAACTGCCGTCATTGGCTGTAGTCCGCGGCAGACGGGATAATCTGAAAAACAAAATTAACATCCATATGCTGGATGAGCTGGTTTATGCCTTCCCCTCTGTTAAGAACTACACCGCCAGCATTTCCCCTTGTGGTGTACACCTGACTTTTGACCTTATGGAATCAGCTCCATTGCCTGATTTGAAAGAGCTCTCCCACGCTCTTGGCTGCGAAGTTACTGCCTCTGAAGAGAGGCTCGGTTCTTTCCTTTCCCGCGGAAAAAGGCAGTTAGAATTCCTTTAGTTCATTCCATAGAAAAAAGAGTTGTGCCCTTTAACATGGCACAACTCTTTTCTCTTTATGTTCTATTATTAACCGGCAGACTGTGTCTGTTTTTCTATTTTCTATAGAGGCTCTTACCTTTTGAATCTGTAAGATTATACGCACAGAACGGTATCATTTGTCCGTTAGGACTGACCTCGCTGATGTAACAGCGGCCTATTCTGTCCAAATCAAAATTCCACGCATCTTGGAATGCCATGCCGGATACAGCAAACTTTTTTGCTTCCCGCTCCGCACTTTTCTTTAGAAATGCATCAAAGGCATCGAGTTTATATTTGGGATTTTCCTCTGTTACTTCTGAGGTTTTCATGAGTTTTACTGATGACCACTTGCGGGCTACAACACGCCTGGACTGGTCACTTGAAACACTGCAGCAGCCTGATGATGCACTCTCCTGCAATACAAATTCATCGGACTCAATCAGATAATCCCCATGGAAGGAGCACAGTGGATGCTCCGCGTTTGCAGGTGAAAAATCCGACTTTTTTATCTTCCCCTGACTTTGTGTTTCCATCGCTGAAAGTAAATCCGGAATAGTAATTCTCGTCCCGTTTCCGGCATTTTCAGGATAACGCCCAAAAAAGCTCAACGGCTGGAAATGCACCCCGCGCACATGTGGACTGTGGTTTTTCGCGTATTCCAATACACTGCCAATCTCATGGTCATTTATGCCGGCAACAACGGTAGGTACAAGCACCACACCAAGTCCGGCACGTCCGCAGTTTTCAATCGCTGCTTCTTTCTCTTTCATCAGTGCCCTGCCGCGAATCTGCTTGTACACCTCGTCGCTCACCCCGTCAAACTGTAAAAAAACGGTGTTTAACCCCGCATCCGCCAGGACTTGAGCAAACTCCGGCTCTCTTCCAAGCCGGATTCCGTTGGTGTTAAGCTGGAAAAATGAAAATCCTTTTTCCTTACCAATTTTAATGATTTCCGGAAGGTCATCTCTTAAAGACGGTTCACCGCCTGAAAGCTGGATATTGAACGGTCCGCCCTTTGCCATAAGCACATCATACCAGTCTGAAATGGTCTCCAGAGTTGGGTCGTCACTTTTTACAGCATCTGATGAGGCGGCAAAGCATACAGGGCATGACAGATTGCACCTGCCGGTTATCTCCAAAAGAACACAGCAGGTTTTTTGCCCGTGCTCAGCGCATCCGGCGCAATTATCCGGCCCTGACGGGCACGCCTGCCCTGCGCCGGCTTTTACCAGTTTTTTGAACTCACCCGCCCCGGTCCAGACATGTGCAGAGAAAAATCCATGCTCCCCGCACTGTTTTTCCATGTAGACTTTGTCACCGCGGCTTATGTACATCGCATCTATGACATCAAGACATTCCGGACACACACTTCTTGTCTTCGCGATGATATGGTCAACGGTCTGCTTGCGCTCTTTGATGCTTTTAACCGAAACCTTCATAGCCGCACCTTATTCGTATGGGTCAATATTCGCTTCTTCCAGAAGCTCAACACACTTTAAAAAAGTCTTCCGAACAAGTCCGGGACAAAACTCCAGCGTATATATCGGCTCATATATCACAAGATCCTTGCAGTCGGTGCTGCCAAATTCATTTTCAAACCATTCAGCAAGCGCTGTCACAAGCGGTTTATATTCAAAGGACTCTTCGCCGCCAACTTCTCCTTTGGCCCCATAACTCGCAATGGCGCAGCAGCCGCCAAGCAGCGCTCCGCAGGTCTTGCGGCACTGAAATCCTCCGCCAAGAGCACCAAGGGCTTTAATCAGTCCGAAATTTGACTCGCCGCGCATTTCAAGTGACAATGACATCACTGTCTGTGCACAATTGATCTTGCCGTCGCTGGTGAACAGTTCACCAATTCTTACATCAAGCTCATCCATTTTGTGTTCCTCCTTGGCTATCCTCTTTTACATTATCTTCTAGTAATTACTTATCTTCTAATGACCTCTCAACGTGAAGGATTTTTCCCTTTGCAAGCTCTTCCGGCACATATATCATCCCGCATTTTTCACAGGCGGGAAGTTCCACCGGAAAGGCGTGGTCGAGATAGCTGAATGTCACGGGGGACATGACCAGTGCTATCCCGCATTTAGCGCACATTACATCATCGCTCGCGCTTATTTCCGCATCATATTTTTTATTATCATCCATAAGCACACCTCTTCCGAAAGCCGAATTATGCCTCTGTATTGGTAAGTCTAAAGCTCATTCGGTGTGTATAGGTATTTAGAATCTCGTATTTGCCGTCATTTGGGGTATATTCCACCCAGAAGGTAACATTCTTGGGTCTATAAGATGTCAGATAGCTTCCTCTGCCTGTCTTGAACTTGTTGCAGCTGGTTTCAGCGGCTTCAATAGCAGCCGAGATGTCGCTTAAAAGGATGTGCTCATCCTCCAGCTTTTCTCTGATATCGTCGCTGTAACTGAGTTTCAATTTCTCCCCGTCCGGCATATCTTCACCCCAGAATTCCTTCAGAATATTCCTCTTTAAAATCCGCCTGTTGTCCTGCCGCTCAGACCATGTGGGATACCGTCTGTTTAGCCCCTCCCCATCCGGATAGAGCAGTTCCAGCAGGTAATAAGACTCTACCCCGTTTCTCAGCAGCATGTCTCTGCAATTTATGCAGTATGTGAGCACCGGCTGCTCACCGGATTGCTCAACACCTTTCTGCGCAAATTCATTTGACAGCTCTTTGTCCGCGAAAGACAGAAGCCCGCCATATCCGCAGCAGTTTGAAAGCTCAGCTGAGATACTTTCTTCCAGCTCATATCCCAGAGATTCTGTGAAGTTTTTCACTTTTGCGAAAATCTCCGTGTCATACCTTCCTCCGCAAGCGTGTTTCAGGTTCAGGCTTTTTCCCTTTTTTTGGTGTTTTCTATCCGGTGCTTCATCTGCCAAAACCTCCCAGACGCCAATTGCATCAATGCCGCAGTGTTCTCTGAGCGTCTGCGCACAATTCAGACATCCGGTTACCACCTTGGGCTTTCCAAGCGCATTACATGCATCGGAAATCTGTTTTACAGATTCATTGAATCTGGCATTGTCCCCTGCCCACAGCGCCATTATACCACAACATCCCAAAAGAATTCCAGTGTCTCCCCCAAGTCTGCCGTCCAGCTCACGATATATCCGTGTCACCAGCTCCGGCTCGCTGGCACCAAGCTGACAGCCGGGAAAAAAGAGGTATTCGCAGCTGCTTTTCCCCTTTGCGGGCCGTGCAAGGAAATAATCCTCCGACATGCTGTATTCCATATCAAGCAAGGCAAATTCAAAGGCAGAGGCCGGCATTTTACCGCTGGAAGTCATATGCTGCCTCGCCGCCAAAAACATATCACTCATGTCCAGTCCGTTTGGGCATACTGCACTGCACTGACTGCACATTGCACAAGTATTTATCATTTTATTAGCGTGATGCGTTCCCATGGTTATGGAGAGGTTATTATAAACCTCTCGAACGTACTTTTTCGGATAGGCTTTATACTTCTGCATAAACGGGCATTGNTTCACGCACTCCATGCACTCACACTGTATACAGCGGGACGCTTCAAGAGCCGCTTCTTCCCGGGAATAAACCTGCGATACAGNGGCAATAGCCGGAGNTTTGNCTATCCCATCTGTGCTTGTGTATAAATTAGATTCTACAATTCCTTCCTTTTCGCGTCCGGCATCATAGGATACACCTTGTATTAGCCTGTCAAGAGTGATAAATGCTTCTTTTCCGGCGAAAACATCATCAACTGTTGAGCTTTCTTTTACTTTCCTATATCCCACGGCTGAAAGCGGCATGTCAATAATCGAATACTCGCCCAACGATGCGCTGTCCGGCGTCCCCGCAGATATATACATGGCATCAAAGCTGTGCTCTGCGGCGAAAGCCGATATGGATTCAGTGTCTGCAAACTCTGTTACGCTGTTAAATCTGACTTCAACAGGATATTTCAGCAGTGCTCCTATATCCCGCGCTAGCGCCTGTTCCGGAATTATATCCGCCATCTTTTGTATTTTCCCGCCAAGTCTATCCGTTTTCTCAAAAATCGTGACTTTATATCCCTTTTTCGCAAGATTAAAAGCAGCACTCATACCTCTGAGTCCACCGCCGACAATACCGATTCTGGCTGCCTTTTTCGGAAGCATAAGCGGTGCTTTTGACTCTTTATCACAGGCTTCAATCACAGCCCGTTCAAGCATATTAAGTTCAATCGCTCCGCCAAGCTCATTTCTTTTACAGTTTCTCTTGCAGTGTTCCGGACATGTATACGCAATAATTCGCATAAACGGCGAAACTTTCATCAGCAGTGAATATGCGTCTTCAAGCTTTCCCTCTTTTATAAGTGCACAGAACCCGCGTACATCAATGCTCAGAGGACATGCGGCAGTGCAAAAAGGAGGTTCTTCCTGAACACAAAGACTCTCCACCTGCCGCAGCAGATTCTGGCTGGTTATATTGTGTTGGTCAATCTTTATCTCCATCTGAACCTCTTTTCCCGCTATATATGAATCAGGCCGGTACAGGGATTGCCCTGTACCGGTCTGTTCAGACATTGCCTAAACTATTTTTCCGGTGTCTGCTTTATTATGCNAGAGCATCCAGTCCGGCCTTTACCTTTTCCGGAAGCGCAGGAATGCTGGTTATCCTCACGCCGCAGGCATTATAGATTGCATTGAGAATTGCCGGATGAGGCGCGCACAGAGGAGCCTCNCCGACACCTGACGCACCATATGGGCCCGCTGCACGCGGTGTCTCAACATACATAATCTCAAAGTTATCCGGTACATCTTCAATATAGGGCAGTCCGCATTTTGCCAAGGTGGTATGTACCTTCAGATCCTCAAAGTCCTCTGTAAGAGCCAGCCGATACCTTGTGCTATACCGCCGTATATCTGTCCGTCAACTGTGGCTTTGTTCATAATAGTTCCCACATCGGCAACCGTGATAAAGGAGATAACCTTGACCTTACCAGTCTCGGTATCCACTTCAACCTCGGGCATGAACAGCTCATACATGTATGTGCTGAACGGAGCACCCTGAGCAGTTTCCAGATTGCAGTCGCTGCACATTGATGCAACCCATTTTCCCTCATAACGCAGAGGCAGTTTTTCCGCAACCATCTCTTCGTATGTTCTATAGGTTCCGTCGGGCTTCTTCATGGCATTTACAAGCATTTCGCTGCCGACTCTGATGGCGTTTCCTGTAACAACGTTTGAACGGCTTCCGCCGGCCGGGCCGGAGTTTGGAGTGATTGCCGTATCATTCATCACAAGCTCTATCTGTTCGGGTCTGAATCCGGCGTGGCGCAGTGTTTCATGTGCCATCGTCAGCGCACCGAGGTCAGCGCCCTGTCCATGATCTTCCCAGCTGTTTCCAACCAGAACATTGCCGTTTGGCAGAAGCTCTATGAATGCCTCGGACGCGTCTACACCGTCAAGACCGCAGCCATAGACACCCAGAGCAACACCGACACCGTATTTATATTTTCCGCCGCCTGCGTTCTTATCGGCGCAGCGCTTCTTTGCTTCTTCATACTTCGGGCGCAGTATATCGAACATCTCCGGCAGTGAATATGCGTCCGGCTCCTGTCCGGTGATATTCGTGCTGCCTTCTCTCTGTGCATTTATATAGCGCAGCTCAAAGGGATCAACACCGATTTTCTCGGCGAGCATGTCCATCAGGATTTCGCTGCCCAGTTCGATTTCCGGAGCACCGTAGCCTCTGAATGCACTGCCCCACGCATGGTTTGTGCATACTGTGTAGTTCTCTGTCCTTATATTCGGAACATCATATCCGGCGAAGTGATACTGCGCAAGTCTGAGAGTAAGCAGATCGCCAAATTCTGAATAAGGACCGTGGTCCAGAATATTCTTGCCTTCGAGAGCAATGATTTTTCCGTCCTTGTCTGCTCCGACTTTAAGGTTGGCAAACACCGGTGAGCGCTTTCCTGTATAAGTAATGTTCTGGAACATGTCGTATATAAGGGATACGGGGCGTCCGTCACATGCAAGGCAGGCAACACCAAGGAGTGCTTCCATAGTCGGGCTGAACTTGTACCCGAATGTTCCGCCGGCGGGGTTCTGAACAATTCTCAGTTTCTCAACTTCAATTCCGATACCGGGAGCCACCATGAAGGCATGCAGGTGTATTCCAATAGATTTGGAGTGGATGGTGAGACGGCCTTCTTCGTCGATATATGCCTGACCGCAGTCGGGCTCCAGAGGCAGATGAGGCTGACGGGAGCTGTAGGACTCAATCTCNGCGGTATAAGCCGCNTTTGTCATAAGGTCNGCTGTCTCTTCNCCCTTCTTGTTATTAATCTGGAAGTATACATTGGGGGTTCCGGGGTGAATNTCNATNGCATCNTCGTCCATNGCATCCAAGGCATTCATGTATGCCGGAAGGAGCTCAAGGTCAACTTTAACAGCCTTTGCGGCTTCTTTAGCATTCTCAACAGTGTCTGCCGCAACTATGGCGATTGCATCACCAAACTGGAAGACTTTTTCATCACAGAGTATGGGACGGTCCCAGCCGTCACCCTTATTGGTCGCAAATGTGATGAGACCGGTTATGCGGTTTTTACCTTTGACATCCGCATGGGTAATAACCTTGTATACACCGGGCATTTTCTCCGCCTCGGAAGTGTCGATTCCCTTAATAACAGCATGGGAAACGTCTGCCTGAACGAGAGCGAGATGCAGCGTGTTATTAGGCATCTGCAATGTCACATCAGCGCCGAAGTCCCACTGTCCCGTGACCTTGGCGAGAGCTGAAGGACGGTGGTAGTATGTGCCTGTGATTACATTATCTGTGGGTTTAAAGAGGAGGTTCTCTTTCTTTTCCTCGCCGCGCAGAACTTTTGCCGCATCCATTACCGCATTGACCAGAGGCTTGTATCCTGTGCAGCGGCATGCGTTGCGGTGCTTCTGGAACCATGCACGAACCTCATCACGTGTGGGGTCTGCATTTTCACTCAGAAGCTGCTTGGCACTCATGATAAATCCGGGGCTGCAAAAACCGCACTGTGCGCATCCGTGCGCCATCCACGCGAGCTGCAGAGGATGCAGATCCTGCGGTGTGCCGATTCCTTCTATGGTCTCAATAGCTGTGTTGTCTGATACCGAGCTAATCTTACGTGTGCACGCTCTGACTACCTTTCCGTCCATAACGACAGAGCAGGCACCGCACTGTCCGTTGCCGCATCCGACCTTGCACCCTGTCAGCATCAGCTGTTCTCTGAGTACAGAAGCCAGGGTTGCGGTTGGCTCGACAATGACGGTTCTGGGAACACCATTAATCTTTAGTACCTTTTTAACCATACCATTCATCTCCCTTGTCAAATTAAAAACCTTATATACCATAACCCATAATTTTATCAGGCTTGCTTTTTCTCCATAGGGCTTTTATACTGGCTACATGGCACGCAGCCAGAAATAAAATACGGAGGCACGCTTATGAAAAACAATGAATTACTTGCACTAATTGATACATTTACGAAAGAGTTTCTTCGTATGAGTGCGGAGCTGGGGATTAAGGATGCAGAGTTGTCAACTGCCGCCAGACAGCTATTTGACGGCATCTGCGGCGGCATTGCCGGTGAAGAAAGTATCCGGTTTGAATCGGATAATGGGGTTCTTGAAATAATCGACAAAAACAGCGGTCGTCTCTTGCGCCGCTACCTTGAGCTGGAATACCTTGAAACTGCAAACGGCATCATGCTTACAGGCGAAAATATAGCCGGAGAACAGGCACAAATTGTCTATCTCTCCGAATCTGCAATCGGAAGGATTCATGAGCTTCAAGGAGAGGGCTGGGATTCCCCCAGATGCAATGATAACGACCATTTTTAGGCAATATAAACAATATTTTTAGCATCAGATAATAATATCTATAGTTTTTTCTAATTATATAACATAGAAATAATTATGTCAATGTGTCACAATGCTTAGCTTTTCATATATCTTTTTTGAACATCTAACAATTAGTAAACGGCTTTCAAGTCGCCGGCAATTGTGCGTATATTCAGCAAGTCTAACACCGTTATTATCATATAATCACTATACCTCAGAAAGGTATTGATAAATTTTCTATCATTTTGCAGCTTTCTTTAATATGTTTTTACAAATACCGCGATTTTTCAGAACAAAACCAGAGGTGCCGGTAAATTTGCATTTACCGGCACCTCTGGTTTTATCTTGCTATTTTTGGGATGTCACTGCCTGTCATTCGCGCTATACATTGTTTCAGCTCAGAAGAGGTCGATTCTTCATTCATCAGCTTCTTCTGCCACTTTATTATCTCGGAGTGCGGCTCCGGATTGTCTTGATTAAAAAGGGCCTGAGATATAACTGCCCGTTTGCTCACTTTTATCTCTGTTTTTTCCAATTTTGCGGCTGCCCGTAATGCCGTTTTTGCCATTAAAATATTGAGATCACCAAATTGCCCCTGCCGTCTGCCCGCTTCCAGACGTTTTGCCTGTTCGTAATCCTCGGGATAGTCCATATCAAACAGTATTCCAAAATCATCAGTCTCCAACACCGAAGTTTTATCTTGAAATCCCGTCAAAACTCCTCTGAGTCCATTTTCGCCGGAATAAGCCAGCGCACTGCTGCACACCGGGCGGGAAATCAGCACAGGATGCCCTCTCTGATCGGAAAAAGCAGGTACTACCACATCATTTTTTGTTTGCTTTATCTCTTCCAGCATTGCGGTGACTGTCTCCGGAAGAAATAACACCGCGTCCCCGGGTGTTATGAAAAAAACATCCGCAAGGTTAAACGCTGCCTCCAGTCCGATTTTTACCGAGGCAAACATATCGGTTGACGCAAAATCCGGATTGTGTACAAGGTGCACATCCTGACTTTTCATCTCCTGCTCCACGCTCGCGGCATCTCTTCCTGTCACCAGCACAATGCTCTGAACTCCCGCCGTCTTGAACACCTCCGCAAGGAAGCCAATAACAGTTGTGCCCGCAAATGGCAGCAGCGGCTTATGGTCTCCCATGCGCACTGATTTTCCTGCTAAGCATATTATGGCGGCAGCCTCTGTGCCCATAACTTTTCTCCTTTTTTGCAATCTCCAGCACTAATATTATCTTTACATTTCATATTATGAAAGTGGTTTTTCCGGAAAGGCGGATGTATATTTTTCCAATATGCAGTATATAATACAAAAATGTAAAAATATATAAGCATTTTTACGCAATATTGTCAATTTTCCAGGATATATCTATAATTTCCAGTAATTTATATAAATTCACCGAAATGATTATTCTGTCGAATTTGAAATCTTTAATATAATTTCCGCATCATAACAATCCAGATAAATCAATGTTTTTCTGACTTTCGCTGCACTCCTGCAAATTCCTGTTGATTAATATAATCCGCATTTAATGGATAATATTCCATTCAATCGAAATTGTCCCTTGAATTTGCCTGTTTTCCGCTAATCTCCATTGACTTTACTCCTGATTTTAAGTAAAATATAAGCACATCATAGCACGGAATTTATCACAGGAGTATAGAAATATGAAAAGATCTGTTATTTGCATTATATTAATTTGTTTCTCCCTTTTTGGTCTTATTGGTTGTCAGAAGGCGCAGGATCAGCAGCCCACCGCCACACCCGATGGCTCTGTGACCTCAGCGGAACCCGAAGGATCAAAGCAGCCTCAAGTACCTCAGGTTATCGAGACCGGATCCGGTGTCACTGTTATTTACGCCGCCGACTGGCAGAGCCAGTACCCCGACATATATGCTTCATATATGAAAAACTCAGAGAACAAAGACTATGTGGACCATGTCGAAGAGTATCCCATGATTGCCGTTCTCTATGAGGGCATGGCTTTCAACAAGTATTATAACAGCGCACGCGGACATACTTATTCTATAGAGGATCTCACCTCCACAGGCCGCCCTCACGCACTGGCAAACTGCTTCACCTGCAAAACCCCTGATTTCACAAATGCTGCTAACGAGATGGGCGACAGCGCTTACACTATGGCGTTCGAGGATATGCTGGCAATGATCAACGAACCAATCAGCTGCTTCAACTGCCACGCAAATGAGCCCGGAACTCTCATAGTTACCCACACTTACCTGTCGGACGCAATGGGAGACGATTTAACTTCCGTACCCGCTGTAAATCTCGCATGTGCCCAGTGCCATGTGGAGTACTATTTCGATCCGGTAACAAAAGCAGTCACCCTGCCTTATGACAGCCTTTCTGCTGTTAACCCCGATGAGATTCTGGATTACTTCAACAATCTTCTTGTAGAAGGCGAGCCCTTTGCTGACTACACAAACCCACGCAGCGGAGTTCGTCAGATAAAGGTACAGCATCCTGAGTTTGAGACATACATGGGCGAAGGAAGCGTGCACGCCGGAACCTTCTCCTGCGCTGACTGCCACATGGGCACTGCTACAAACGCATCCGGAGAGACATTCACCAACCACTATTGGACCAGCCCGCTGCAAAATAAGGATATCTTGGCTACATGTGCCGCATGCCATACCGACTTGGCGGCTGACGTTAAGGCAATTCAGGATTTGGCTGAGGAGCGCACAATAGAAATCGGCAACAGCCTTGTTGACCTCACCGAAAAGCTGGTATCCGCTGTTGAGAGCGGCACATATTCTGAGGATGACCTCAATGCCGTCCGTTCACTGGCACGCAACGCCCAGTTCTATTGGGACTTCGTAATGGTAGAAAACAGCGAGGGTGCTCACAACTCCAAGCTGACATACCAGTGCCTTGACAAAGCTGAAGACCTTTGCGCACAGGCTATAAAACTGCTTGACGCTTAAACTGTAGAGTTTTTTGCTCAGACTACTTAATAGCAAGGGGATCGGGGGAAGTTCTTTGCTCCCGATCTCTTTTCATTTAACCGGAGGATAACCTTTGAAACGTGTAGTAGCTTTTTCCCGCTCGATGACATTTGGAATAATCCTGATGATACTTCTCATGGCATGCTCTCTGGCAGGTTCTTTTCTGCCTCAGGGACAGCCGGCGGAGTTCTATATCCACAACCATCCGCAGATTTCAAGTGTTATAATTGCTCTGAAGTTGGATAATATATTCATCAGTTGGTACTTCCTGCTGCTTTTGGCTCTGCTCTGCTTGAATCTAACGCTGTGCTCCGTTGTGCGTTGGAAGCGTGTGTTCGGTGCACACAAGGCGCTCTTAGCTTCAGCGCAGAGTGTACCTGCAAAATATGCTCTGTCAGGAACCGACCGCGGCAAGCTGGTTTCACACTTGCAGTCCTCGCGCTTTTCTGTAAGTGAATTCGAGGATGTTCAGGTTTTTCATAAAAATGCAATCG
>JGI994J12354_10004592_pt1 | contig 12331 bp, 13 predicted proteins | sample IntmicLarv3ML3BL_FD_12354 | JGI IMG/M metagenome (IMG submission 12354) | reverse complement strand
ATAACCGAATCGCCAAGTCCGCCGCCGCTGCCCCACGCCGCGCGCATAAGCATATCATGCACCAAATCCTCGGGCGTATCGTCGCACATATATATCTCTTCTGTTACCACACGACGCTCGAGGTCGATATCCGACTTATCGAGCTTCGACTGTATCAACATGTCGGACAGCACATCGACCGCCAAATCGAGGTGTGTGTCCAGCGTTTTGGCGTAGTAGCATGTGTATTCCTTGGTTGTGTATGCATTCAGATTGCCGCCAACCATGTCGATTTCCTCGGCAATATCGTTTGCGCTGCGCTTTTTCGTACCCTTAAAAAGCATATGCTCTATCATATGCGATATCCCGGCAAGGCTCCGCTCCTCTGTACGCGACCCGCCCTTTACAAACACGCCGACCGACACAGAATGCACATACCCAATGTATTCAGACACTACAGTTATACCGTTTTTCAGGCTGTATATATTCCTCAATATGCCACCTCGCAAATATATAAAGATATAAATAGGTAAAAAGTGCAGACACCAAATCGCGTCGATGTCCGCACTTATTTTTAAAACTATTGAATGAAAGGCAAATCCTTCATTTTTTACAGCATATCCCTGCGCGACAGATTTATTCTTCCCTGTTTGTCGATTTCTACTACTTTAACCGTAATTTCGTCGCCGATATTTACAACATCCGTAACCTTCTCAACTCTGGTTTTGTCCAGCTTAGAGATATGAACCAATCCGTCTTTGCCCGGCAGAATTTCTACAAACGCGCCGAAATCCATTATACGTACAACCTTGCCTGTGTATACTTCGCCAACCTCCGGCTCTTTCACAATGCCTTCGATAATGCTCTGCGCCATCTTGCCCGACGCTTGATCCATAGCAAAAATCAATACGCGTCCGTCGTCTTCTATATCTATCTTCGCACCTGTATCTGCAACAATCTTCTGTATAACCTTGCCGCCCGAACCGATGACATCTCTAATCTTGTCCGGGTCGATATGAATGCATATAACCTTCGGCGCATACTGCGACATCTCTTGACGCGGCGAATCGATTGCCTTAAGCATTACTTCGTCGAGTATAAAGTAACGAGCGTCACGTGTTTGGAAAAGCGCGTCTTTTATGACCTCATATGAAAGACCATCTGATTTTATGTCAACCTGTATGGATGTTATGCCCTTCTTTGTACCGGCTACCTTGAAGTCCATGTCGCCGAAGAAATCTTCTAATCCCTGTATATCTACCATAGTGATATATCTGTCGTCTTCTGTTACCAAGCCGCAGGATATACCCGCAACAGGCGCCTTGATTGGCACGCCTGCATCCATCAGCGCGAGTGTGCTTCCGCAAACACTGCCCTGCGATGTTGAACCGTTGGAGCTAAGCACTTCCGACACCAATCTGATCGCGTATGGGAACTCTTCCTCCGACGGAAGTACAGGCACTAGCGAACGCTCCGCAAGCGCACCATGACCAACCTCGCGGCGACCCGGACCTCTCGACGGACGTGTCTCGCCAACGCTGTACGATGGGAAATTATAGTGGTGCATATATCTCTTATACTCTTCTTCGTCTATACCGTCGAGCTTTTGTGTTTCGTTAAGCGGACCAAGCGTCGCAACTGTCAAAACTTGAGTTTGACCGCGCGAGAACAGACCCGAACCGTGTGTGCGAGGAAGTATCGACGTTTCTGCCGAAAGCGGACGGATGTCGAGCAAGCCTCTGCCGTCTACACGCTTGCCATCGTCTAGTATCCAGCGGCGTACAACGTACTTTTGCAGTTTATACAGCACTTCACCGATGGTGGATTCGATATCGGGATACTTTTCTATAAGCGCATCTACAGCTTCCTGCGTAACAACCTTCATGCGCTCGTCTCTGATGCGCTTGTCGTCTGTATCTAAAGCCGCTCTAATCTTATCAATCGCAACAGCCTTAACATCTTCATACAATACCGGGTCAACAACCACAGACTGATACGCAAACTTAGGCTTGCCAATCTCTGCAACGATGCCTTCTATAAATGCGCATATCTTTATAATTTCAGCATGTGCAAACTTGATCGCCTCAAACATAACGTCCTCCGGTATCTCACTTGCGCCCGCTTCAATCATAACAACCTTTTCTTTTGTACCTGCAACAGTTAGCTGCATTTCGCTCTTTTCACGCTGCTTGGCAGTAGGGTTAGTAACAAACTGACCATCTACATAGCCAACCCATACGCCGCCGATCGGACCTGCAAACGGTATATCCGATATAGATATCGCAATAGATGCGCCAATCATGGCCGCAACTTCCGGTGTATTGTCTTGATCCACCGACATAACTGTGGTAACAACCGACACGTCATTGCGAAGGTCGGACGGGAACAGCGGGCGGATAGGTCTGTCTATAACACGCGACGCAAGGATCGCCTTGTCGCTCGGTCTGCCTTCACGCTTCATAAAGCTGCCCGGAATCTTGCCCACAGAATACAATCTCTCTTCAAAATCCACGCTTAGCGGGAAAAAGTCGATACCATCGCGCGGCTTCGCCGACGCTGTAGCCGCACATGATACGACTGTGTCGCCATAGCGCACCAAACATGCGCCGCCTGCCAGCTGCGCCATCTTGCCTGTTTCAACAACAAGCGGTCTGCCCGCAAGTGTTGTTTCAAAAACCTTAAACATAATCTACCTCCATTTATTTATTGCGGTAAATGATGTTTAGCACTTAGACCTGCACTCCGGTTTTGTATTGCATCGCAACAAAGTACACATCTAACTGCTAACCGTCATTATGCCGCTATTTTTGTAACGTAAAATTCAATATAAAAGCAATTTTAGGCAACGAGGACAATCGCCCCCGCTGCCTACAAGTATACTATTTTCTCAAACCAAGTCTTGCTATTATGCTACGATATCTTTCGATATCTGTCTTCATCAGGTAGTTTAAAAGACCACGTCTGTTACCAACCATCTTCAGCAGACCGCGTCTGGAATGATGGTCCTTCTTGTGCGTTTGCAAATGCTCGTTAAGGTGGTTAATCCTCTCTGTAAGCATAGCGATTTGCACTTCCGGCGAGCCTGTATCGGTTTCATGAACCTTGTACTCGTTTATTATAGATGTTTTAACTTCTTTAATCACTAGTTTCACCTCCTAAATATTTTTTTAATAATCGCCTAAACAGGTTACCCTGCTCGTAATCTAAGAAACGGCCGGAGCAGCCGAAATCTGAGAAACGGCTAAAGAATTCACTGCAATTAAGATAAATTTTTACCGAAGTAAATCTTATTTACCGTGGTAATTTATTTACCATCCTCCAAATTGAAACGCTTCCTAAACTTCTCAACACGTCCGCCTGTATCTATAAGCTTCTGCTTTCCTGTAAAGAACGGATGACATTTCGAGCAAATTTCCACTCTGATATCCTTTCTTGTAGAGCCTGTAGGAATCACTTCTCCGCAAACGCATGTGATCGTTGTCTGACTGTAATCAGGATGTATATCTCTCATACTGCACTGCCTCCTTTCCGCAAAAATAAATATTCTAAGCTATAACCTTAAAAATTATAGCACATATCTAAATGTTTTGCAACACATAAGCGCAAACTTTTTGTATTTTCACACAAATATTTTTAGTCCGCCCGGTAAAATATCAAAATCCATGTCTTTGACGCTGATAATCTCGCCGTCTATGCTTATCGGTCCCGGCTCATCTCTTAGGATTTTTATCTTTTTTGCCGAAACAAACTTGACCTGCTTTAATTTTTCGTGTGTACCCGCAAAAAACTTTGGAAGCAGCGTAAGTATCTTAAACCGCGACAGGTTTTCGATTATGCAAATATCCAACAGCCCATCGTTTATTCTTGCACTCGGCGCAATTTTTATACCGCCGCCGTAATATTTGCCATTTGCAACCGCCAACAACAACAGCTCTTTTTCGCCACAAAACTCCGGTTCACCCTCTATATCTATCGTAACCTTAAGCGGTTTCTTCTTAATTAATGTGTAGAATATCGATATGTAATACGACAGTCCTCCCAAAAGCGGTATCTTTTTGAATCGCTTCGCGTTATGCGCCACATCGGCATCGAACCCGATAGACGCGATGTTTGCGAAATACCTACCGTTAACACTGCCAACGTCAATATCGCAATCGCCGCTTATATCATCTACACTGCGTATCAGGTCATTGCCGCTGCCTGCCGGTATGATACAAACTCTGCTTTCGCCGCCTATCGAACCATTGATAACCTCGTTGATCGTGCCATCGCCGCCCACGCTGTATACCCTGTTGTCGCCACACGAATATCGGCGGGCAATCTCTGTGGCGTCGCCCGCGCCGCTTGTTATAAGTATTTCGGATTCGCAATCGGATTGGCTGTTTTTCAGCTCTTCTGCCATACGCTTCGCCTTGCCATGACCTGCGGCGGGGTTAACAATATATATTTTTTTCAATACAGCACCTCATTTTACGCGTTAATAACACTCTAATCTCTCGCCGCCCATTTCTTGCAAACCTCAACCCTTGCACCCGGAGGATTGTCGCCATGATCCGGGTCTTTGTATGAATAAGTATGCAGCTGACCGCATGATGTCTTTTCGCAACCAACACATTCGTAAAAACCGTTTGCGTCAACCTTCTTGCAATCCGGGTCTGAACACGGTTCAGGCAAATTTTCACATTCGCCGCAATGCGTGTGTCCCTTATCTTGGCAACACACTGCAACCGGGCATTCGCCGTGGAACGGATGACCGTTTGTTTCAATGCATCCACCGCAACCGTGAGATTCCTTGAATGCACAGTCGCAGCATATTAGACCGCATCTTGATTGTGCGATTAACACATTGTCACTCATATCCAGCACCTACCCTACTATTTTTATTTTAGGACGCTTTATCTTCTTTTTCCGAACACGATAGCGGTTCTCCATCTCATTAAAATCAACAAAATAGCCCTGATTTGCCTCCAGTTTCAGCTCCAAATCGCTTGGCTTTACCTTTATTGTGCGAGTGGAACGCTGACCGTATTCCGTACGATTCACTTCGAGGCGTATCTCATATGTACCCGGTGCAAAGTAATGCGTTTCGTCATACATTTTTTTGATATACCGCTCTGTATCCGGCTTGGCACCGTTTATAGCAAGCACATCCGCCTCAAATATAACAATAGCGGCATCCGGTATTTCTGCAAACACCGATGCTATCTTCGCTTTGTTTGCCTTGCTTTTTCGTATACCCACAATGCAAAAAATCGCCAGAAATATAACGGTAACTGCCGCAAAAAGTACTACAATCCTCATTGGATCTTCGCGCATCCAAAGCAAAATATTTTCCATCTTAGAACCATCCTCTACTATATTTTTCGTCGTATGCAATCATCGCCTTTTTCAGCCCAAGGTAATGTCCGCTTTTCACAACAGTCGATACGTTTTTACCCGACTGATCTTGCGTATAGAATGTGAACATATCTACAACCGACACCGGGATAAGACCATATCTGTTTGTCTGGCGTACCGCGCTAATCGACTCGATATCCGCAACATTAAGCGTTTTTGCACGAAACGGGCGCTTGATTACAAACGCATTTTCATACATTACAAACTTGTTCATAAATATACTTAAAATGCAGTATATCGCAGCAAGAAACAGCCCCGCACAAGTAACCATTAGTATATACTGAAGGTAGTCCGGTAACAACGGTGAGCTTGTATTCACAATATCGTTAACACCAAAGCTCTCGAAAATTGACGCAAGAACCGCAGGGTTGACGACGCCTATCAGCACCACGCCGAAAATTAGATACACTAGAACACACAACGCCAGCTTCACAATATTTCCGCCGAGTACTTTATATTTTTCGCCAAAATTTGTTTCCATAAAATAGTCCCTCCGATTGTAATTTATTTTTTGCATGTAAAATGGGTACATAACAGCACCCATCTTTCACTCTAGATTATTATACTCTATTTTGTCGGATTTTGCAAGAAAAATATCGGTTCCGGAGGCAATTTAAAGACTTTGCATTCGCAATTTTCAGTATCACAATCATGTTCTATCTCTTAATCCGCCCTATTCCGTTTCCGAAAAACGTCATTTCAGAATAAAGAAAAAGCTGCACAACTGCCAACACACAAAATCTAGACCCCACACTTTCTATGTTATACAAAAAAACACTTGGGATGAATTGAAGCTGCGTGTGCAAATATGCAAAAAGTATAAGCAAGACAAAAATCGAACCATGTAGCAAAAAATAGAGAAAAAGCACTGATTTTTTTATTGGTCGTTTTGCATTTAATATAAAATAGCATCGCACATGATAACCTGCAAAGCACCCCATAAGCATCGCAAGCACAATAGGAAGCAGCCAAGCCCAACCGCCCCAAAAACCAGCTGACGGCAGCCATACAAGCGCCAAAGCATTCGCATAAGTCCACACAAGCCACATGGCAATACAGGAATATACAAAAATAGAAAACGGCATATTACGCCGCAGAAGTGCAAAAAACAATTTTAACCCATACGCTGCAAACACAAACGTCATAAAAACCGGCGGAAACGCAAGCAAGATATATGTAAATGGAGCCGGAAGCTTTTCAATTCCTCCTTGACCATCGAATATGAAGCACAACAAAATAATAAGCCAACAAAAAAGATATAACCCGCCGAACATTAATATGTTTCCTTTTGTGAGCGGTATTCCAATTCTATTAAAAAACTGAGCAGTTGATTTTTTTCCTATAGCAGGCTCATTTTCTAAAAGAACAAGGTCAATAGGGCGGAACGTCAATGCGGTTGAGTCAACCAATTCCGGCAAATCGTAGAAAATCAACATCCCCATAGATTCGTCGAATCTAGAAAACGAATACATGGCTGTTTGGCTTTCTTCATGGTATTCACACGGTTTCCGAGCAACACTATAGCCCGCTTCAATAAGCTCCACCAGCTTGGTTACACCGCAATGGACTGTGATATTATCCAGTTTTATACTTTCGTTTTTGCCCATGAATATTGCACCCTCTTTAGATATCCATAACATTCTATGTAAAAAATACCGTTCGCAACTTTGCAAACGGTATTTCAATTCAACAAGTTATGTTATGAGCAGAACCTGCAGCCCCACTCATAACATGGCTCCTCAAGTTGGACTTGAACCAACGACCCTGCGGTTAACAGCTACCTTTTGCCGCTTTTAGCTGTTATCCAAAATGAGGAAATATTTCTTGTAATGCGCGTGGTTGCTTGATTTTCCGAGCAACAGACCGCTTTTGTTTTCTTAATGTTTTTGTTGACTTTCAGAGTTTTTTATGTGTTTGTTGACCCATTTGTTGACCCATTTGTTGACCTGCCGACAAACTCAACTTTCAAAAGCAACAAAGCTATTATAACACATAAATCTTTTTATTGTCAACACTTTTTTTTGAGTTGTTGACCTTTTTTATTTCTTTGTGCTTCTTGCTTGAAAAATCCACTTGATAAAGCGTCTTTACTACATATTTTTAAGTCTTTCCGCTACTGTTCTACATCATACTTCAAAAAACTTTTTAATTTTTCAAGCAGAGTGTAAAAACTTACACACACCATAGTCTATAATGTAAACATAAGGTGAGGCGAGGGAAACGAAAACAAACGCCCACAACAATATGAACTGCCCCAAGTTGTACGGACTGCACAAAAACCGCCGCTGAAATCGTCGCTTCCAAAAAATCCCCCTATTATGGCAAGCAAAACAAGGCTATTACAAGCGAAGCGGGGGCGTTGTGGGCGGTTACAAGGCTTTTTTGGCGTACTGCTTTTGATAGGGCGTTGAAAACGCCCATTAAATGCGGTTCGCCACTAAAAAACCTTGCCGCCTGTCAATCGAGTGCTGTTTCCTGTGCTGTGGAGCGGCTTTTCAACTTGCCCCGAGCGTATAATATAATTATAAATATATACGTTCGGGGTGTGTGGAAAAGCGGCAATTTTACACGCTTTTTCTTCGATAGCAACCTCTTTTTATGCGCTCAATCAATCCATATTTCACAAAATTGTCTAAATTATTTTGATTAAATCCTTGCTTCAATATTTCTTGTCGCGTCCATTCATCACCGACAAGACGGCTAAAAGTCTGTTCAACCTTTTTTCGTCCGATTACTTCTCTGTTGTGTTCTTTGTTATGCACTTTGTTATACTCCTTCATATTTATTTTTAAGTCGATATTATCTACAATTTCAATGTCCTTTTCAAAATCAATCGTAAATTGTAAATCAGCGTTCGGCATTTTGCCATTGTATGGAAAAGGCGTTACACCGTCATTGTGGTATTGATAAAACCATTCCCAAACGGTTTTATATTCCTTTTTTGTTAATGTTAAATATTTTCCGTTTTGATAAAATATTGATTTAACAGCTTCATCAAAAAAACTATCGTAAGGCATATTTGCTTTTAACACCATTCGACTATTGTCTAAATTCTCAATAATCAGTTTCGCCCATTTTTCCCATTGCATTTCAACGCCGCTAAATGTGGCATAGGTGTCTTGATAATCAACAGAATAACACCAAACACTTTTTGTCTTTGTTGTTTTGCCATTTTCGCCTTTTGCGCTTCTTACATCTATTGCAACGCCGAAAGAGATTATTTTTTCGTGTCCGTCCTCCCATCGCATACGATTAAACCAACGCTGTGCCGTTTCCGTGTCTTGATTACGGCAAAACCGTTCTAAATCCTCTTTTTCCTTTTCGTCAACTTTGACTAACTCAAAATTTTGCGCCAAAATGTGGTATTGCAGTTTTGCCCTTTGGTTACTACCTAAATAAAACACATCATCATTATTTAACTGTACTTTGTATGGATATTTTTTATAGTCTTTATATACTTCCCTCAAAAATTCTTCTCTTTCGTAAATCTGCTCTTCGTATTTAATTAAACTTCGCGTACCTCTAAATATTTGTTCTTCATATGGCATTGTAGCGTCAAGGGCATTTTCGGTGGTTTTAATGGTGTATTTATTTTCGGCTACCCATTCAATGAGCTTTTTCCTAAACTTTTTTATACCTGAATTTAATTCGCGAATTTGTTTGTCAAGTTCTTCTGATGTTATTTTTGAAAATCTATCGTTGTTTTCCACACCGCCGCCGTCTGCCGCCAACAGATAGCTTGTGTCATTCATTTTTATATTTTCCTTTCTCTTTATAGAATTAAATAACGCACAAAACAGCGTGTTAGCGGCACTTGACATTGCCGTTGAAAACAACATTATTTTATGAACACACGACAAAATATCTTTCATTTTGTGCGTTATTTAATTCTACAAAACAGATGATTATTTATTTTCACCTTATACCCATATTATACCATAAAAATATTTTTACAGCAAAAAAGCGTTACAGCCCTATTTTTCAAGCGTGACGCGGCAAGCGGAGCGGCTAACAATCCCTTTTATTACCTTGCGGAGCGGAAGCGGGGCGGGGTACGTTATGGGAAATAAATTTATTTTGCGGGGAGTTGTTTTTTTGTCGGCATTTTCCCCTTTCGGAGCGGAATTTTTAGATTTACGGAAATCACGACCGTTCGCGGTGGTTACGGTGAAGTATTGTTTTTTATTCGCCGTTTTGCGCTTACGCCGCCGACAAGCGGCGGCTTACCGCTTTAATACTCAATGAATAGCGGGGAGCGGCGAGGATTGCAGAGCAGCGGGGCGCGGTGGTTTTCTACTTGTATTTTGAGAGATTAGCACGAAGCCGCCGCGAAGCGGCGCGAGTGCAATCAAGCGCGGCATTAAACAGCGGGGAAAATCGCATAAAATGAAGCGCAAACGGCTACTTTTAACCGCTTGCGCTTATGTTTTTTGATTGTTTTGGCGTTATTTCCCTTGTGTTTGCGTCAAATCCATTAAAAACCCGAGGGAAACGCCGTCATTTTCTAAAAACACACCGCATTTTTCGCAAAATGTTGTGTTTTCCTTGTTTTCTGTGCCGCATTGTTGGCAAATTGTAGCATTTTTCATTACAATCCGAGCAACTGTTTTTTCTTTGCGTCAAATTCATCTTGCGTAATTGTGCCACTATCAAGTAAATCTTTATATTTCTTTAATTCCTCCGCATTGCTTTGCGGTATTTCTTGTTTAATTGTAGTGTTGGCAGTAGGCTTGCTTTGTCTGTCAATCAACAGCTTGCTAAGTTCGCTATGTATTTTATCTTTGTTTTTAATCAATAAAAACTTTATCGCACCCGACGCTGTTGTAACGGCAATTCCATTCAAAAAACTTGTTCCAACGGCAGAAATCATATCAAATGGCAAGTCAACACGTTTACCAAAGGCGGCAGTACCATAAACACGCTTGTCTGTAACTGTTAATTCGCACTTTTTTATGCCAAGATAAACAACAAAGAATACGGCGAACAATCCCAATCCTAAACATATAGCATAAAATTCGGCTACACCGTTACTACCTTTTCCAAACCAATTCCAATGCCCAATAAAACAATAGTATCCGGTTATTATTGTTACAAGAAAACCGATAATCGCACCAACAGACAGGAAAACTGCGCCGCTTAACTTTTCACTTTTGATAATAGTTTTTTCTTCCATTTTTTCATCAACCTTTCGTTTATTAACGTTTTCTTATCCATTATACATTAAACACTGCTAATTGTCAATTAATAAAACTGCGTTTCGCATATTCATTATGTGCTATAAGCGCGATACAATAATATACGAGGTGATTAGATGGATTTTATATTATTGGGGAAACGAATAAGAGATGAACGTCTATTATTACGGCTAACTATTGAACAGTTGTCAGAGCGTGCAGACAAAAGCAGTAATTTTGTAGGGCAAATTGAGAGGGGCGATAGAAAACCAAGCATAGAAACATTGGTTGATATTGCAAACGCATTAGGAACAACGGTTGATAGCCTATTAAAAGATAGCATTAAGGCGAATGAGGACAGCACAATTCGCGAGATTGACACATTATTATATTCATCAGATGAAACGGAAAAGCGGTTTATTTTAGATGTAATAAAGCGACACAAACATCATTATCAAAATGAAAAATAGCGGAAGCGGGACAAAAAACCTTGCTTCCTCTTTTGTTTTTGGCGGCAATCTGTTATAATATCCCTATCAACCACAAAGGAGGATTGCTTAATGTCAGAGGGCAAAAAACTGAAACTTCAATGTTTAGCGGAATATTTACTTGAAAATGCGGACGAGGAACACGCCGTAACCTATGAAAACATCAAGAATCATCTTGAAAAACACGATATTTCTTTGACGAGAAAAACATTGTATGACGATTTAGCATTATTACATACGGCGGGAATCGTCCACTTGAACGAAACAATGTATGAAAATTTATACGAAACCAAAACAAGAAATACAAAAAACGAAAGCGAGATGTTAAACCTTTACAACAAGCGGCGCGGCGGCTATTGTGTTTATAATCGTGACTTTTCCCTGCTTGAATTGCAATTATTGATTGATAGCTTGCAATCGTCAAAGTTTATTCCTCTTTCAATGGCAAACGAAATCAGCGAGAAGTTGCAAAATTTCGCGAGCAAGCACAACAGAAAGCTATTACAGCGGCGTTGTTATGTTCCTAACCGCATACGCAATGACGCGCATAGCGTATTTTATGGGATTGATAATATTCATTTAGCCATTGCCGAGGATAAACAAATCAGTTTCAGCTATTTTACATACAATGTAAAAAAGGAAAAGAAATACAACAAAAGCGGCGAGAATTATGTTGTCAGCCCTTACGCGCTTATGTGGAGCGACGATAATTATTATTTAATCGCTTTTGACAGCGGCAAAATAAAGCATTTTCGCGTTGACAGGATAGACAAAATCAAGAAGTTAGACGAGCGGCGCGAGGGCAAAGAGGAATTTAAGAAAATTAATCTTTCAGAGCGTAAAGCCGCCGTTTTCGGTATGTACGGCAGCGAAGCGGAAATCGTCAGCTTACGTTTCAGCAATCATTTAATCGGCGTTGTTATTGACCGTTTCGGCAAAGATACCGCCATTATGCCGCAAGGTGAGAAGCATTTTGCAACAAGGGTTAATGTGGAGGTTAGCCCTCAATTTTTCGGTTGGCTGTGCGGTTTAGGGCGCGGCGTTAAAGTATTATCGCCCGATAGGGTGACGGAAAAATTCGCGGAATATGTGGCGAATATTGCCGAGATGTATCAAGAATAGAAAACGGCGGCGGGAGTGTTACAGCTTCCCGCCGCCGTATATTTTATAAATTGAACGCCATTGCAAAGAGAGTGTGAAGAAAATTCTGTAAAAGCACTTTCTATGATAAGAATGAGTGAAAAGCAGCTGCAATTGAGCTGTATATCATATTCCCACTATAATACGTAAATC
>JGI994J12354_10004591_pt1 | contig 12332 bp, 9 predicted proteins | sample IntmicLarv3ML3BL_FD_12354 | JGI IMG/M metagenome (IMG submission 12354) | reverse complement strand
TTGAGGCAATGTATGAGTGTGCGGTAAAGTTAATTAACAAAGGAAAAGCGTATGTATGTGACTTGACGCCAGAAGAGATTCGCGAATATAGAGGAACATTGACGCAGTCAGGTAAGAATAGTCCATATAGAGAACGTTCGGTAGAAGAGAATTTGACATTGTTTCAACAAATGAGAGACGGAGCATTTGAAGATGGTACAAAGGTGCTGCGGGCAAAGATTGATATGTCATCACCGAATATGAATATGCGTGATCCGATTATCTACCGTGTTGCACGCATGACGCATCATAATACTGGGGATCGGTGGTGTATTTATCCGATGTATGATTTTGCGCATCCCTTGGAAGATGCAATGGAGAATATTACGCATTCTATTTGTACGCTTGAGTTTGAAGACCATAGGCCATTGTATGATTGGGTGGTTCAGGAATGCGAATTTGCGAATCCGCCAAGACAGATTGAGTTCTCCAAGTTGTATTTGACAAATGTAATCACAGGCAAGCGATATATTAAGAAGTTAGTGGAAGATGGAATTGTAGATGGTTGGGACGACCCGCGCCTCGTATCGATTGCAGCACTTAAGCGAAGAGGATTTACACCGGCATCGATTCAGAAGTTTGTTGAGTTGTGCGGCGTGTCTAAGAGCCAGAGTTCTGTTGACTATGCAATGCTTGAATATTGTATAAGAGAAGATTTGAAATTGAAGAAATCTCGAATGATGGCAGTGTTAGATCCAATCAAATTGATTATTACGAACTATCCAGAAGGGGAAGAGGAATATCTGGAAGTTGACAATAATATGGAAAATGAAGAACTTGGAAAGCGCAAGGTTCCATTTTGCAGAGAACTTTATATTGATAGAGAAGATTTTATGGAAGAGCCACCGAAGAAATACTTTCGATTATTTCCGGGAAATGAAGTGCGCTTGATGAATGCTTATTTTGTAAAATGTGAGAATTTTATAAAAGATGAAACTGGAAAGGTGACCGAAGTACACTGTACTTATGATCCAGAGACAAGAAGCGGTAGCGGATTTACTGGGCGCAAGGTCAAAGGAACGATACACTGGGTATCTGCAAGGCATGCAAAGCAAGTGGAAGTGAGATTGTATGAGAATCTTGTGGACGAAGAAAAGGGTGTATATAATGAAGTGGATGGCAGTATCAATTTGAATCCGAACTCATTAGAGATTAGAACACAGTGTTATGTGGAGCCAAACTTTGATGATGTGAAAGCATATGATAGTTTCCAATTTGTTCGTCAAGGATATTTCTGTATTGATGCAAAGGATTCTACACCGGAAGCGCTTGTGTTTAATCGTATCGTATCGTTGAAGAGTTCGTTTAAGTTGCCGAAAGCATAGTCGCGTTTTGTTTCAAACACATTTTAGATTTACACTGCGTTCACATTTACGATTGCGTCGTATCTGTGAACGTGTTTTATTTCATATACTAGGAAATTGCTTTCCTAGTATATGAAAACCCTCCGGGGGAACACACTGCGGCGTACAATGTAGATGTCGCAAATTGCGACCGCCGCAGGCGAGAGAGCAACGCGTTCGTAAAACGAAACTCTATTATGCTAGAAAAGATGCATCTTACTGTATACGACAAATTGGTATGGTTCAATAGGAGAAAATGAAGATGTCAGAGATAACCATTGCGTTAGATGATAAATCGAAAATGCCATTATATGAGCAAATATATACCTACATGAAAAATGAGATACAGTTAGGGCATTTGAAATGTGCAGAGAAACTCGCCTCTACAAGAGCATTAGCAATGCATTTAGAAGTGAGCAGAAGCACTGTGGATTTAGCATATGAACAATTGCGCTTAGAGGGGTATATCGAGGCGATTCCATGCAAAGGTTTCTTTGTTACGCAAATTAATGAGTTATATGCCTTTAAGCCTATCGGCAATATCAAGACGAAGGAAAAAGTGAAACCAAGTGCGCCGTATGTGTTTGATTTTACGCCGTATGGTGTGGATTTGAATAGTTTTCCTTATAATACCTGGAGAAAATTAGCAAAAGATATTTTAATTGATGATAAGGCGGAGTTGTTTCGTCTAGGTGAATCAAAAGGGGAGTTTCCACTGCGAGAAGCAATTGCCAATTATTTGCATAGGTCCAGAGGGGCGCGCTGTACGCCTGAACAAATTGTCATTGGGGCGGGCAGTGATTATATGATTTTGTTACTTCACATTTTATTAGGGAACCAGATGCGTGTAGCCTTTGAAAATCCAACCTACACGAAGGCGTACAATATTTTTGAAAAGCTAGGCTATGACATGTGCACAGTGCCAACGAATACGGACGGGATTGAGGTTTCAAGTCTTTATGAAATGAAAGCAGACTTAGCTTATGTTATGCCCTCTCACCAATATCCGTTAGGAAGCATTATGCCGCTTAAGAGGAGATTAGAATTACTAGATTGGGCGAGGGAAGGTAAGGGGCGTTACATTGTAGAAGATGATTATGATAGTGAATTTCGCTATAAAGGAAAGCCGATTCCAGCGCTTCAAGGGTATGATAAGTATGAAAAAGTAATTTATCTAGGAACCTTTTCAAAGGCGATTGCACCGGCCATTCGTATTAGCTATATGGTGTTGCCACAGCCGCTTTTGAAAGTATTTGAAACACGTGGTAAGGTGTTGAGTTGTACGGTGTCGAAGGTGGATCAAATGATTTTGCAAGCATTTATCAGCAATCGTCATTTTGAAAGACATTTGAACAAAACCAGGGCATTGTATAAGAGTAGGCATGATGTGTTGATACAGTGCTTAAAGCCGTTATTATCTGTTTGTGAAATATCGGGGGAGCATGGCGGTGTTCACCTTTTATTGACGTTTTATAATGGGAAAACGGAGAAAGAGCTAATTAAGAGCGCAAAAGAGGCGAAGATTAAAGTGTATGGTTTGTCAGAATACTGTGTAAACAAAAAGATGCAGAAGAACGCAACCATCTTGTTGGGGTATGCAAATATGAAAGAAGAGCATATTAAAGAGGCGTGCGCGAAGTTGGTTTCTGTTTGGAAATAAAGAAAGGTATTTGAAGAAGGAAAAATTTATGCTACAATAGCAAGGTATGGAAGGAGAGAAGTTCATGAAGAAAACGAATGAAAATAAAGTGAAAAAGAAATTTTCGCAAATGGCATATGGAACTTCAATCATTATCATATTGCTGATGTTTTTGCAAATTGGAATTGTGGCATATGGCTTGACGATTTTGCGAGAAGATGTGGTGTATCTTTATGGTGTATTTACCGTGGTTGGTATTATTGCGGTTATCTATATTATTAATGATAGCAAGACGCCGGAATATAGAATGTCGTGGATGTTATTTATTTTGATATTCCCGTTTGTAGGGACGGTCTTTTATCTTTATGTGAAATTAGGATGGGAGAGAAAGACGCTCGGGAAGCGATTGCGTAAATTGCAGGTAGAAACCTCAGACTATATGGAGCAGGATATGGAAATTATATCCTATATGAAGAGCAGTCGCTTTGCAAATACAAAGTTATCACATTACTTATTCAACGAGTTTGCACTGCCAACGTACAGTAATACGAATTTAGAATATTACTCTTCGGGTGAAGCGAAATTTGAGGCTCTTATCCACGAATTGCAAAAGGCGCGCGAATTTATTTTTATGGAATATTTTATCGTAGAAGAAGGACGGATGTGGAATACGATTTTGAGTGTGTTGGAAGATAAAGTGCGAGAAGGTGTGGAAGTGCGTTTTATGTATGATGGAATGTGTAGTATCGCGCAATTGCCGTACGACTATCCGCATAAATTAAAAGCAAAAGGGATACAGTGTAAGATATTTAATCCACTCAGTCCGGTATTATCTACGGTGCAGAATTCAAGGGATCATCGCAAGATTTGTGTTATTGATGGGAAAGTTGGATTTACAGGTGGTGTGAATCTTGCAGATGAATATATAAATGAGAAGAGAAGGTTTGGACATTGGAAAGACACTGCAATTAAGCTACAAGGTGATGCGGTGCAGAGTTTGACGATTATGTTCTTGCAAATGTGGAATGTAACAGAGAAACAGCCAGAACATTATGATAGATACTTAACAAAACAAACACCTGGGTTTAGCCGCGCAACAGGTTATGTGATTCCTTATGCAGATAATCCTTATGACCAAGAGGCGGTCGGAGCAGAAGTGTACTTGCACATTTTAAATCATGCGAGAGATTATGTGCATATTATGACGCCGTATTTGATTTTAGATTATGATATGATGCGTACGCTGATGCGTGTAGCGAAAGGTGGCGTGGAAGTGGTGATTATTATGCCGCATATTCCAGATAAAAAGTATGCATTTGATTTAGCGAAAACATATTACCGAGAATTGATTCAAGCGGGGGTGAAGATTTATGAATACACGCCGGGATTTATGCATGCAAAAGTGTTTGTTTCAGATGATGATACAGCAACCGTGGGAACGATTAACCTAGACTATCGAAGTTTGTACTTGCATTTTGAGTGTGGTGTTTTTGTCTATCATAATCAAGTGGTGCATCAAATAGAGAAAGATTTTCAGCAAACGCTTCGAAAATGCCATAAGGTTACGTTGACAGAAGTACAGAATCGAAGTTTGTATTCGAAAATATGTGGACATCTGCTTCGGTTGATTGCGCCGCTTATGTAAGCGCGGGAAGCACTTGTTTGAAGAAGTTTAATAGCTTGGTTTTAGGAGCGCAGAAGATAAAGAGAACAAATTTTGTAGTTACAAAGTATACAATGTGAGCAGAATATAGTATAATTGAAACGTGGTGTTCATAATTACAGTTTGGGAGGAAATAAAATGGTTAAAGCAGTAGTAGGTGCTAACTGGGGAGATGAAGGCAAGGGCAAGATCACCGATATGCTAGGAGAAAAGGCGGATATTATTATACGTTTTCAAGGTGGAGCAAACGCAGGTCACACAATTATAAATAATTATGGGAAATTTGCACTTCACACGTTGCCGTCAGGAGTGTTTTACGACCATATTACAAGTATTATAGGCAATGGAGTTGCCTTGGATGTGAAGGCACTTTTTCATGAGGTGAAAGAGATTTTGGCAAAAGGTGTGCCGCAGCCAAAGATATTGGTATCTGACCGTGCGCAGATTGTAATGTCATATCATAAAAACTTTGATGCATATGAAGAAGAACGATTGGGTGGCAAGTCTTTTGGTTCCACGAAGTCGGGCATTGCACCATTTTATTCTGATAAATTTGCGAAGGTTGGATTTCAGGTAAGTGAGCTGTTTGATGATAAATTATTAGAAGAGAAAGTGGCACGTATTGTAGAGCAGAAGAATGTATTGCTAGAGCATTTGTATCATAAGCCTTTGCTTGTGGAAGAAGAAATATTAGCAGAATTGCAAGAATATAAAGAAATGGTCAAACCTTATGTATGTGATGTTTCCTTATTCCTTCATCATGCGATAGAAGAAGGAAAAGAAATATTGCTAGAGGGACAATTAGGCTCGCTAAAGGATCCAGACCATGGAATATACCCAATGGTAACGTCATCTTCGACATTGGCAGGTTACGGAGCCGTAGGCGCCGGGATTCCACCATATGAGATTAAGCAAGTCATTACGGTATGTAAAGCGTATTCAAGTGCCGTAGGGGCAGGCGCTTTTGTAAGTGAAATCTTCGGAGACGAAGCAGATAAACTTAGAAATTATGGCGGAGACGGTGGAGAGTTTGGTGCTACCACTGGTCGCCCAAGACGTATGGGATGGTTTGATGTGGTTGCATCAAAATATGGATGTCGTCTACAAGGAACTACAGAAGTAGCCTTTACGGTACTTGATGTTTTGGGATATTTAAAAGAGATTCCAGTATGTGTAGGTTATGAGATTGATGGAAAGGTTACGACAGAATTTCCGCCAACTCATTTATTGGAGCGTGCAAAACCAGTTTTGGAAGTATTGCCAGGTTGGGGAAGCGAGATACGTGGGATAAAAACATACGCGGATTTACCAGAGAATTGTAGAAACTATATTGAGTTTGTAGAAGAGCGCATTGGCTATCCAATTACAATGATTTCGAATGGACCAGGTAGAGAGGAAATCATCTACAAGAAATAAAGAGTTATTTCAAAGTATACAAAAAGACGATTGAACATGTAACCGATTCAATCGTCTTTTTTCATAAGATTTTATAATCTATTCCATATCATCATCTTTTTTTGTGACTTTGTATAATAATTTGTAACCATATAATAAGATGGGAATGATAATTGTACAAATGATAGAAGCCTTCAGCATCCAAAGCGATTCTGAGCGGTCAAAAAGCGCAAAGAAAAGTGTGCTTAGATACAATGCAATGAGAAGAATCACACCGATTATTGCTAAAATACGAGAATATTTTTTCATTTTACACATCCTTTCTGTCTTTGATATGCATTTATTATATAACTATGAGATAAAAAAGGCAAATTTATGAAAGTTTTTTGTAAACGAGCGGAGTGTCTCGTTCTTCTTTTGTTTCTATGTTTTTGATAAATCCCCAAGATACCATTGAGCCAAACCCAAGTCCGAGTAGTAGCCCTATAAATATTTCGCCCCAAACATCGCCCTCTTTTAAAACGAATGGAAGATAGGAAAAGACTTCTGAAAGCGAGGGTGCAAATCCATAATACTCTAGCTCCGCTTGATAAATCCATACACCGACTGATAAAAACTGTACTGCGATAATTGCAAGGACACTAAAAGATATGCTAAGTATCGCCCAACCTCTTGTAATTCCTTTTCCTAAGAACTTAAAGCCTAGTATTCCCAGTACGATAATCAAAGCGCCAATCCAACCACTAATGAATCCCAGTGATAGAACTAAAAGCCAAGCGCCCATTCCAATTATAATACCAAGTAAGGAACCAAGGATACCAAGTAAGGGCTGTATCTCCTTTTCTCTACTTGTGTTGGTTTCATCAAGGTGCTGACGAAAGGCAGTATCTTCTGCAATCATTAATTTCTTGCCGATTTCATACACTGCTAAATCTCCAGCAACATTGCTTTGCATACATGTTTGTTCAAGCGCTTCTTCTCTGAAACGACGTGTGATTTCAAAAAGAAGTGATTGCACGGTTGCTTCATCTTGTTTCTTATTAAATGTGATAGAAAATCCATTAGGCAAGTAAGCAATTACAAACTTTTGTTTTTCTTCCTTCATCACTGCTTTTGTGATTTTTTGAATCTTCTTTCGCTTGCCTGTTCCAGTTGGACGAATTGCTAAGAAGGCTACAATAGAGCCTGGGTTTCCTGAATAGGTTATATAATAACCATTTTCTATACTGTATTTTTTTGTCATTTTTTCTTCTCCTTAAGTAAATTATCATAGTTATTGCAAGTTCTAAAGTAACATGTTTAGTACATCTTGTCAATTTGAATAGTGCGTATTGTCAATTTGAACATTGTATAAACCTATGTAAATTTTTCCGTGTATTTTTCTGTATTTTTTTCGTGTGTTTTATTGATAAAAATTACGTTTTTTTGAAGTGTTAAGAAAACACAAACGAAAGTTGCACTCTATATGGAAGAATGATATAATTGAGATATGTATGTAACCGAACTTACCGCAAATGATTTTCGCGGTTAGCAAGATTACAAATAAAAGTGNCTGTAAGCGGGCGCATTTTGGGAAAGATGAAGGAGAAGAGTATGGCAACATTATTGGAAAAGTGGAAAAAAGAAGCGTATAATCAAGAAACAGATAAAGGTACCATGCAGCGTTTTTGGGCGGATTATTTTGAATTGGAGAAGAATATATACATACAATTATTGCAAAATCCAGAAGAAAAGGTAGAAGGTAGTGTTAAGGATTTAGCGAAGAGATTCAAGGTGAAGATTTCGGAGATGACTGGCTTTTTGGATGGAATTAATGAGAGTCTTGTAGAAGAGAATCCGATTGAGGAGATGACAAGCGATACCGTGGTAAATCTTGTTTATGATAAAGAAAAGCTATATAAAAATATGGTTGGTGCAGGCGCGGATTGGTTATATGACTTGCCAGAGTGGGAAGAGTTGATTACGCAAGAGCGTAGAACAGAATTATACAAAGAACAGAAATTATCTACAACTATAAGAAAAGAAAAAAAGGTTGGACGTAACGATCCCTGTCCTTGTGAAAGTGGGAAGAAGTACAAAAAGTGTTGCGGGAAATAAAAGGCAAATGCTATAATAAGAGTATCAATACATAGATTATGACTCGTCCTATTTATTATACGGAGGAGTCAAATTTTTATCATATAATAGGAGAAGATGTATGGAACAATTCGTAACGTTAGCAAATGGGTATACCCTTCCAAGCATTGGGTTTGGAACGTGGAAGACAGCAGAAGAAGCGAATGAACAAATCATAGCCACAGCGATTGAAGTAGGGTATCGTTATTTTGACACGGCTTCCTTTTATGGAACGGAACCTTATGTGGGGAGAGCGATTGCAAATAGTGGGCACAAAAGAGAAGAATTTTTTATAGCATCGAAGATATGGAAAGACCAACTAGGATATGAAGAAACCAAGAAAGCCTTTGAAGGGACTATAAAAGCGCTGGGCACCGATTATCTGGATATGTACCTGATTCATTGGCCATTGCCATCGACAGAGATGGCGGATGAAGCATGGAAGGAACTAAATATCGATACATGGCGAGCGATGGAAGAGCTTTATGAGGCCGGCAAGATACGAGCGATTGGTGTAAGCAACTTCTTACCACATCACTTACATAATTTACTTAACAATTGTAAAATCAAACCGATGGTGAACCAGATTGAGTTGCATCCAGGCTATATGCAACTTGCAACCGTGCAATATTGCAAGGAACAAGGTGTGATTTTGCAAGCGTGGAGTCCAGTGGGAAGAGGCAAGGCGTTAAGCGATCCACTCATTGTGCGTTTGGCACAGAAATACAAAGTGTCGCCAGCGAAGATTTGTCTGCAATATTTATTACAACACGATATTTTGATTATACCAAAAGCATCTAATTTAGAGCGTATGAAAGACAATCTATATGGGTTTGACTTTACGATAGAGCAAGAAGATATGTGGAGAATTGACACATTGCCACAGATGGGATGGGGCGGAGAACACCCAGATTATGAGAGGGTTTTGGTATGAGGAAGAGGATAAGGTCATATAGACATAAAGTGCAGTATTATGAAACGGACCAGATGCAATTAGTGCATCACTCAAATTATATACGTTGGTTTGAAGAGGCGCGCACGGATTTTATGGAGCAAGTGGGCTTGCCATATCAAGCGATGGAAGAACAAGGAATCCTTTGTCCAGTTATTGAAATGAGCGCAAAGTACATGCGTATGGTTAAGTTTGGAGATACGGTAAGGATTCGAAGTAAAATAGAAGTTTATAATGGTATAAAACTTATCTTGTCCTATCAAGTAATCAGTACAGAGACAAAGCTGATTCATTGTACAGGCGAGAGTCAGCACTGTTTCTTAAGCAATAAGGGAAAACCAATATTTCTAAAGAAAGAACAACCTGCGGTACATGAGATATTTGCAGCATATGCAAGAAAGAAGAAAGAGGATAAGAGCAATGAAAATTAAATTAAAAGACGGTTCCGTAAAAGAATATAATAGCCCACAATCTGTCTATGACATTGCACGAGATATTAGCGAGGGATTGGCAAGAGTGGCAATGGCAGGAGAAATAAATAAGGAAGTCGTGGATCTAAGAACAGTGGTGAGTGAAGACTGTGAATTGCAAATTTTGACCTTTGCAGAGGAAGGTGGGAAGCATGCATTTCGCCATACGAGCGCTCACATTTTGGCACAAGCGCTGAAGCGTTTATACCCGGCGGCAAAGTTGGCAATTGGACCTGCAATTGATGAAGGTTTCTATTATGATGTTGATAGAGAAGAACCATTTGCGCCAGAAGAATTAGAGAAAATCGAGACAGAGATGAAGAAGATTGTCAAAGAAGGACTGGCAATTGAAGCATTTACCAAGCCAAGAGCGGAAGCGATTGCATATATGCAGGAATTAAATGAGCCATATAAAGTGGAATTGATTGAAGACTTGCCGGAAGATTCTATTATTAGTTTCTACAAACAAGGTGAGTTCGTAGATTTGTGTGCAGGACCTCATTTAATGAGTACAAAAGGTGTCAAAGCATTTAAACTAACGAGCATTGCAGGGGCGTATTGGCGCGGTAGTGAGAAGAATAAGATGCTTACGAGAATCTATGGAACTTCGTTTCCAAAGAAAGCAGAATTAGAAGAATATTTGACGTTGTTAGAAGAAGCGAAGAAGCGTGACCATAGGAAATTAGGACGTGAGCTTAAGTTGTTTATGATGTCAGAGGAAGGGCCAGGTTTCCCTTTCTTCCTACCAAATGGTATGGTAGTCAAGAATACTTTGCTTGATTATTGGAGATATATTCATGAAAAAGCAGGTTATACAGAGATTCAAACACCGATTGCACTTAATCGTAGATTGTGGGAGAACTCAGGACATTGGGAGCATTATAAAGACAATATGTATGCAACATTTGTGGATGAAGAGGACTTTGCAATTAAGCCGATGAACTGCCCAGGTGGAATATTGGTGTACAAGTCAGAGCCACGTTCTTATAGAGATTTGCCGATTCGTATGGGCGAAATTGGCCTTGTACATCGTCATGAGAAATCAGGTGCTTTGCATGGACTTATGCGTGTACGCTGTTTCCATCAAGATGATGCACATATCTATGCGACAACGCAGCAGATTGGCGATGAAGTGAAGAATGTTGTGAAATTGATAGATAGTATCTATGAGTTATTTGGCTTCAAATACCATATGGAATTATCGACACGTCCTGAGGATAGTATGGGGAGCGATGAAGATTGGCATGTGGCGACAGAGGCACTTAGAACGGCCTTAGATGATTTAGAACTTGATTATATCGTAAATGAAGGCGATGGTGCTTTCTATGGTCCGAAAATTGATTTTCATTTAGAAGATTCGCTTGGAAGAACTTGGCAATGTGGAACCATTCAGCTTGATTTCCAGATGCCACAGAGATTTGATATGGAATATATCGGAGCAGATGGTGAGAAACATAGACCGATTATGGTACATCGTACAGCATTTGGTTCTATTGAGCGCTTTATCGGCATCTTAATTGAGCATTTTGCAGGCGCATTTCCAACTTGGTTGACACCAGTGCAAGTAAAGGTGTTGCCGATTTCTGACAAATACCTTGATTATGCAAGAAGTGTAGAAGCGAAATTAAAGGATGCAGATATTCGTGTGGAATTAGATGATAGAGCTGAGAAGATTGGCTATAAGATTCGAGAAGCGCAGATGCAGAAGATACCGTATATGCTGATTGTTGGTGCAAAAGAAGAGGAAGAGAAGAAAGTATCTGTGCGTAGTCGATTTGCAGATGATGAAGGGCAGAAGGAATTAGAGACCTTTATCAGAGAGTTGAAAGAAGAAGTAAGTGCGAAAATTATTCGTAAAAAAGAAGTAAGTGAATAGAAACGTGATAATGAAAATTATACGTAAAAAAATAAGTGAATAGAAGTATGATAATGAAAAATATTTACAAAAAGAAGCAAGCGAATAGAAGTAGGGGGATGTGCGATGCCGATTCGAGTACAAAATGATTTGCCGGCGAAAGAAATCCTAGAAAAAGAGAATATATTTGTTATGGACGAGTTGCGTGCAGAACGCCAAGATATTCGTCCAATACGTATAGGATTGCTAAATCTCATGCCATTAAAGGAAGATACAGAATTGCAAATATTACGTTCTCTATCCAACACACCATTACAGGTAGATGTGGTATTTCTTACAACGTCTAGTTATGAGTCGAAGAACACAAAAGCAAGCCATTTGAATAAGTTTTATTTATCGTTTGAAGATGTACGCCACCAGGAATTTGATGGTTTCATTATTACGGGCGCACCAGTGGAGCAGATGCAGTTTGAAGAAGTGGGGTATTGGCAGGAACTAACAGAGATTATGGAGTGGACGAAGGCGAATGTGACCTCTACGCTTCATTTATGTTGGGGAGCGCAAGCGGCACTTTATTATCATTATGGCATTGAGAAAGTGCCTTTAGAAGAGAAGTGCTTTGGTGTGTTTGAGCATAAGGTGTTGAATCGCAAGATTCCCTTGGTACGCGGCTTTGATGATATATTTCTTGCGCCTCATTCAAGGCATACGGATGTGCCAAGAGAAGAGATAGCAAGGGAAGAACGTTTGAGCATTCTGGCGGAGTCAAAAGAGGCAGGGGTATTTTTGGCTATGGAGAATGAAGGGCGTCAAATCTTTGTGACAGGGCATCCGGAGTATGACCGTATGACATTAGGGAAT
>JGI994J12354_10004590_pt1 | contig 12333 bp, 13 predicted proteins | sample IntmicLarv3ML3BL_FD_12354 | JGI IMG/M metagenome (IMG submission 12354) | reverse complement strand
TCTCTCAGGGCTAATGTGAAGTTCTGATTCACTTCAACCATGCAGGGCAAAAGGGACAGCAATGCTGTCCCTTTCTTTGTTGGGGGGGAGTGATTTAGAAATATACGACTTTGGCAACCTTCTGCCTTCCAGACTTTCGATGCCCAGCACGCGCGCGCTTGACCGCAAAATTATCGATCACCAATTCTGGGGATCGCATGAACCCTAAGCCTGCGAAGGATTGCCATATTTCTTAGACATGGCAAAAGAAATGGCGGATGTCGCTGGTTCCCCAATTTTGGGGTAGTGTCAGTAATTTTGTGTGTTGGTTAACCTCCGCCCCTGCTTTCAGCTTGTCCAGATAATCCGCCCATCGCTGCATCATCTTTTTACGTTCTGGTAGGGGTGCCGTGCGGTTGTATGCCCGCCCGCTAGGGTCACCGCTTATAAACAGCAGTCGTTGCAATGCTTACTTGCCGCAAACGTGGTTGTCGAAGAACTTTGACATTCCGTCATCCCGAAGAGGCTCATAGGCAGCATTAGTGTTTGTTTCTGATCTTCCTTCCAGAATCTTGTCGTCTTTCCCATACACATCAACAGACAGCCATCTACTTGCCTTATTCTCGCAATCGAATGAGGCGACAAACATCATGTAAGAGATATTATCTTCATCACGTGCGTCTTCTGGAACAATCATCTTTACATGCGCTATACGATGCGCTCCATCATCTTTAATGCTTTCGGTGTCAACGCAATGTTTAAACCTATATCCATCGGCAGTAGCGCACTCCCAATTCTCGCAAAACGCAAGAGGGCTATATGCCAGAAGCAGGGCGAGAAGGGCTGATGGCAGTAGTTTCATGTTTTTCCCGCATTATTTACAACGTTTACAAGTGCGCTTGGATCAAAAAAACTTGTGGCCTTTTAATATTCCATTTTCGTCAAATAAAAACACAAACATGATCAGGTCTTTGCCGCCTTCGCACACCAACCCACCGCCATATTTTGGATTAGTTACCGCCTCACAAGACATTTTCCCGATGTACTTTTCTGCCTGACATTTTAATGTGACACCATCTTGCATGATCAAAGCCCCATTTTTATTAAATTGATCTTTGGATGGAGTAGGACAATCATCAATCTGTGATCCCTTTATGCCAGCGCAACCATGTAACGCACCGATAATTAAAAGAAAGAGGATTGAAGTTATTGTTTTTTTCATGGTGAAGGTGTCTGATTGTTGATACTGATTGAATATTGACCCAGGGTCTTGGGCTGCATTTTGTGGTTGCAGCAGTGGATAAGTGTACCAAATAGTGTGTTGTTGTCCTCCTTTTTTGTTATTGGATAAAGTGGGGCAATTTTTGGTCAGCGTCAACAGGGTGGAATTATCTTTGCCATGACAGCGCCCCTTTGAAGGTATTTGTTTTGGAGGTATCGACATCCAATACATCGAATATACCTCAAAAAATACCTTTAAAAAACACGGATGTCAATGGATGTCATCGGATGACAAAGGACGCAAAACATGCCAAAACCCGCATGTTTACTAAGTTTTTCGGACTTTACGGGATGTTGTCGGAGGAGGTGATGGTGGAGGCTGGGGACGGAATCGAACCGACGTAAACGGCTTTGCAGGCCGCGGCATAACCACTTTGCTACCCAGCCTTTGAAATTTTCTGGAGCGGGAGAAGGGTCTCGAACCCTCGACCTCAACCTTGGCAAGGTTGCGCTCTACCAACTGAGCTACTCCCGCATACTGATATGACCTTCACCGGAAAATCCGGCTTGAGCCAGTTTCAAACACTAAAAGGCTTTTGAAAAACTGGAGCGGGAGAAGGGTCTCGAACCCTCGACCTCAACCTTGGCAAGGTTGCGCTCTACCAACTGAGCTACTCCCGCAACAACAAAGATACGCATTTTAGCATCTGCCCTTTACTTGTCAAGGGTACTGACGCACGATCAGCCTCTTTCCTTTATCAGCGGCCATGCTTTTCTGAGATAGTACAGCATAGACCAGACGGTCAGTGTTGCAGCAATAATCAACAACCAGTTGCCAATTATCCGGGCATCCAGAAAGCTGAACAACATGTCGTAATAAAGCAGCATGGGAATGGCAACCATCTGAGCTGTAGTCTTGATCTTGCCGACAGAACTCACGGCAACTGACCGGGATTCGCCAATTCCCGCCATCCATTCGCGCAGTGCCGATATGGCGATTTCACGACCAATGATAATGAAACCGAGAATGGCATGAACCCGCCCCAACTGCACCAGAACCAGCAATGCACCGGCCACCATCAGCTTGTCGGCAACCGGATCAAGAAATGCGCCAAATGCGGATGTCTGGTTCCAGCGCCTGGCCAGATAACCGTCGAACCAGTCTGTAATAGAGGCGATAATGAAAATGATACCTGCACCGAGATTTTGGGAAAAAGGCGACAACCATCCCTCTGGCAGGTAAAAAATACCGACCACGATCGGGATCATTGCCACACGCAACCATGTCAGAAAAATGGGAACGTTAAATGGTATTGACCGTTTTTTATCAATTTCGCAAACCTGCTGCATTTTATTGTCTATTCCCCCCTGTTCTATTTCATACTGTCTGCTCTAGTGCAACTGATTATATATCTGCTGTGCCAGCTTGCGTGAAATTCCTTCGACAGACATGAGGTCTTCCACACTGGCATTCGCCACGCCACGCAGGCTCCCGAAACGGGCCAGTAGTTTCTGACGACGCTTTGCTCCGATACCTTCCATCTCTTCCAATCGGGATGTCTTGCGTTTTTTATCCCGACGGATTCGCATTCCGGTAATGGCAAAACGGTGGGCTTCGTCCCGGATCTGCGCTACAAGCATCAGCGCAGCGGAATCCCTACCCAGCTCTTTGGAAGAACGACTATCTGCAAATATCAGGGTTTCCAGGCCTACCCGACGCCCTTCGCCCTTTGCAACACCGATAATCAGTGAAATGTCATGTCCCAGCTCGGCAAAGACCTGTTTTGCTGCTTCAACCTGTCCTTTTCCGCCATCAATCAACACGACGTCCGGCATCTTTGTCTCGCTGCCGACAAATTTTTCATAGCGCCGCATCAGCACCTGTCGCATGGCACCATAGTCATCTCCCGGCACGATATTGCTGATGTTATACCGTCTGTACTCACCATTCTGCATGGCATGATGCTGAAAGACGACACAGGATGCCTGCGTGGATTCTCCCTGCATATGACTGATGTCAAAAGCCTCTATCCTGAGCGAGTCCGGGTCTGACACGTCAAGACCAATCTGCTCCATTAGCGCCTGCACCCGCTGCAACTGGGCTCCCTCCTGATGCAGGATGCGATCCAGTGCCATTTCTGCCCCTTTTTGCGCCATATCCATCCACTGGCGGCGCAACCCTTGTGGCTGAAAAACCAAGTGTATGCTGTGCCCGCACTGATCCATCAGCGCCCGGATCAGTGCTGGTTCGTCAAATTCGATATTGAGAATGAGGGTCCGGGGAATAATCCTGTCGATGTAATGCTGCGCAAGAAATGACCTAAGTACCAGAACCTCTGTTTTTTCTTCGTCATCCTTTAGTGCATCCTGCATGTTGGAAGGGAAGGATGCCCTGTCACCAAGATGACGCCCTCCTCGTACCATAGCTAAGTTCACGCAGGCCCGACCTCCCTGCACAGCAACGGCAAGAATATCCACATCCGTATCGCTGCCTGCTTCCATGCTTTGCTGGTGAAGAATCTGTGAAAGTGCAGCAATCTGGTTACGCACAATAGCGGCGTCTTCAAATTCCAGTTTTTCTGAATGGGCCTGCATGGCTGACTCCATTTCCTGCAACACATCGCTTTGCTCTCCCTGAAGGAAACGAGCGGCATTTTCAACGTCCCGCTGATAATCCGCTTCACCGATCAGGCCGACACAGGACGCGCTACAACGCTTGATCTGGTATAAAAGGCAGGGGCGGGTGCGATTGGAAAAAACGCTGTCTTCACAGGTACGCAGACGAAAAACGCGCTGCAGGATTTCGATGGATTCGCGCACGGCCCAAGCGTTGGGAAACGGACCGAAATACTGATTTTTTTTGTCTGTTGTACCTCGGTAGTAAATGATACGGGGATAATCCTGTCCGGTAATTTTGAGGTAAGGATAGGATTTGTCATCTCTGAAAAGGATGTTGTAACGGGGCTGCAATGACTTGATCAGGTTGTTTTCCAGAATCAGCGCTTCTGCCTCACTGCGGGTAACGGTTGTTTCAAGTCGGGCAATGCGCTCAACCATCATTCGGATACGGGGAGACTGAAGTGTTTTTTGAAAGTAGCTGCTCACCCGCTTTTTCAGGTCTCGGGCCTTGCCGACGTAGAGAATCCGGTCATTTTCATCGAAATAGCGATAAACACCGGGCAAGCTAGGCAGTTTTCTAACAACCCTGAGCAATTCCCTGCGTAACCCGGCACCCGCATTCGACATACGTCAATTATTCCTGCTGCAGCACAGCAATAGCTCCCACTGCATGCCGGTATTGCACCTCGTCGTGCAGGGCATTCCATTGTAGCGCCGCCTTCTCTGGAAAGAGGCGGATCAGACGCTCCTGTGAGCGGCGGGTCATATCAATTTCTGAATAGGCCAGCCCAGCAAGGATTTCGTCCGCCTTATCCGGTGAATTGCAGATCAGCACCATATCGCACCCGGCAGCCAGTGCCGCTCTTGCTCCTTCTACGGTGCTGCCCGCAACACGTGCGCCTTCCATGCTGAGGTCATCGCTGAATATGACGCCATCAAACTGCAGTTCCTCACGGAGAATCGTGAGCCATTTTGAGGAAAAACCAGCAGGATTCGGATCAACCTGCGGATAAATGACATGAGCAGGCATAACACCGGACAACCCTATCCCCATCCAGAAGTAGGGAGCCGCGTCTTTTTCCATGATGTCTTTCAGACTGCGGTTATCTACCGGCAATTCATGGTGCGAATCTTCACGAACAAAGCCATGCCCGGGGAAATGCTTGCCGCAATTGGCCATACCCGCCAGAGCAAGACCATAGTTGAGGCTTTGTGCGAGCTTGGCCACCACGCGGGGTTCGCTGTGAAATGCCCTGTTTCCTATCACACCGGACACACCATAATCGAGATCAAGAACCGGGGTAAATGACAGATCCACCCCACAGGCACGTAATTCTGCTGCCAGCACATAACCGGCAGCAGTTGCCGTCCTGCACGCCATAGCCGGATTTTCATCCCACAATTCGCCCAGACGTCGCATGGCTGGCAAATGGGTAAATCCATCTTCCCGGAAGCGCTGCACGCGCCCTCCCTCATGATCAACCGCTATCAGCACATCATCGCGCTCAGCACGAATGGCTTTTGTCAATGCAACAAGTTGTGCCCGATCCTGAAAGTTGCGAGAAAAAAGAATCACACCACCTGTCAGGGGATGACGAATACGGCGGACATCTTCCGCATTCAGTGTGAGACCAACAATATCCAGCATGACAGGGCCGGGCTTTTTCATTGTGTTTCTGGATGTTTTCATGATGCTTTTTTCGTCCATTTTTCAATCATTCTGCTGTTCGACAATAACAAAGGCAACGGCATAATCCGTTTCATCGGTAATGGATATCTGCGCCGTCAGGCGATGTTTTTCCATATGTTCCCTGAGTTTGCCACTGGTAACCACAACCGGTTTGCCACTGGGGGAATTCAATGTCTGCATGGCACACCACGTCATGGGCATACGCATACCAAGACCAATCGCCTTGGAAAAGGCTTCCTTTGCTGCGAAGCGGGTCGCCAAATAGCGCAGGCCACGCACCTCAACCCGGGCCTTGCGATGCAGGTAACGCTTCATTTCGTCCGGCCCCAAGATTTTTTCCGCCAGACGATCTCCCCGACGCTCCAGCGCTGCCTTTAAACGGGAGATCTGCAGAAGATCGGTTCCAATACCATAAATCATGCGTATGCTCTCCGGACTCAAGCTCCATATCCGGAACGTCGGGACGTTACCATGATCGTCTTCATTTCCTCAATCGCTTTTTTCCAGCCTGCAAAGATGGCATGCGCGACGATGGCATGTCCGATGTTCAGTTCGGCAATATCAGAAATGGCGGCAATCGCCTGAACATTAGTGTAGTGCAGGCCATGCCCTGCATTCACCCTGAGCCCGGCACGCACGCCTTCTGCCACACCGTTTCTGATCCGCTGAAGTTCATGCTCGATGCTTTTTTTCTCTTCGGCTTCAGCATAGGTACCTGTATGGAGCTCGATGACTGGTGCACCGGTTTCCTTTGCTGCCCGAATCTGATCTTTTTCCGGATCGATGAAAAGGCTCACGCGAATGTCTTCTGCCTGCAATTGGTGAACCGCCTTTTTTACCAGCTCGAAATACCGCACCACATCCAACCCGCCTTCCGTTGTCAGTTCTTCCCTGCGCTCCGGAACCAGGCAGACATCCTGTGGTTTGACCTCACAGGCAAAATCAATCATCTCGGCGGTAATAGCTGACTCCAGATTCATGCGGGTTTTGAGCAAAGGACGAATGGCTCTGACATCCGCATCCCTGATATGACGGCGATCTTCCCTCAAATGCAGGGTAATACCATCGGCACCTGCCTGCTCTGCCAGTAGCGCAGCACGAATGGGATCCGGATAAACCGTTCCCCGCGCATTGCGCAGAGTGGCAACGTGGTCAATATTGACGCCCAGCTCAATGACAGGAGCGGCTGTGTGTTGAGAATCTGTCATGTTTGTTTTCCGTTTGTATCTTACAACTGCATCAGGTCAATCAGGATCTGTCTTGTCTGTATCTGCGCCCCATTCAGATGATGTGCCAAAAGGGCGCGCATCAAAAGCTTGCTCTGTGTTTGTGTCATTGGATCAGAATAGTCCTCGTTTGCCATATCCAGAAGCGTCTTGCCGGAAATACGGAGGCTGCTGTCACTCATTTTCGCAGGCCTCGGCCCACCTTCCGGATCAACCACATAGATTTCTTCGGGGTCAACCGGGCTGCCATTATGCGCACTGACAGAAAGATCGGCTGCCACCCCGGTTTCTTTCAGGATCGCCAGTTCAAACTGCCGCAATACCGTCTGGGCCGATTCTGTGTTAGCCAGCCGTGCCAGCGTCTTCACATAATGATCGAAGAGGGTGGGGTGCGGGTCTTCCCGTGCGGTCAGTTTCAAAAGCAGTTCATTCAGGTAAAAGCCGTAAAGCAATGCTGAACTCTCAAGTGGTACCATTCCCCCCACCCATTCTGCGGAGATCAGGGTGCGCAATTCAGAGCGGCCGCTCCAGTTAAGGGAAAGCGGCTGAAATGTCTGCAAAACGCCCCGTAGACGAGAATGGGGTCTTTTTGCCCCCTTCGCAATAAGCGCAATCCGTCCGTGATCTCGTGAAAAGACATCTACAATCAGGCTGCTTTCCTTGTACATATAGCTGTGAAGAACAAAGCCCGGCTGTTCATGTATGCGCAATTCCGGTTGCGTCCGTTTGCGTGGCGCTGGTTGGCGGGGGAGATCTGGCGGTATCTCTGTCACAGCGTCAATTGACCCGACAGAAACAGAAGCCGGTGGCATCCCGGCATGGTTTTCTTCATATGCAGCGATCTGTTTTCTCATTCGTACCCATAAGCCCGCAAACCGGCTTCATTATCCGCCCAACCAGACTTTACCTTTACCCAAATTTCAAGATAGACCGGCACGCCAAACATTTTTTCCATATCCAGCCGAGCTTCGGTTGACATCTCTTTCAGGCGTTCACCCTTATAACCGATCATCATTGCCTTGTGAGCACTGCGCTCAACCAGTATGGCGGCAAAAATCCGCCGAAGCCGGTCTTTTTTTTCAAACTGTTCGATCACAACGGTACTGGTATAGGGCAATTCGTCACCACAAAAACGGAATATTTTTTCCCGAACAATTTCTGCTGCCATAAAGCGCTCACTGCGATCCGTGACGTCATCTGCCTCAAATACAGGCACGCCCTCCGGTAAGTGATTGCGAATTTCCTCTTCCAGTTGCCCCAACTGAAAACGCTTGCGAGCCGACACCGGCACCACCGCAGCAAAAGGATGCCTGTCTGCCACGCTTTTGGAAAAAGAAAAAAGACTGGTCTTGTCCCTGACCCGGTCGGTCTTGTTGATCACAAGAATGGCCGGCACGTCTTTGGGAATCAGGTTCAGCACCTGCTCGTCAGCTGGACCAAACGTACCGGACTCAATCAGGAAAAGAATGACATCGGCAGACTGCAGGGTATTGCTGACGGTCTTGTTGAGATTTTTGTTCAGGGCATTATTATGGCGCGTCTGGAAACCCGGTGTATCGATATAGATATACTGGGTTTCCGCATCCGTCTGGATTCCCATGATTCGATGGCGTGTTGTCTGTGCCTTGCGTGACGTGATACTGACCTTGGCTCCGATCAGTTCATTCATCAGGGTGGATTTTCCGACATTGGGGCGACCAACTATCGCCACATAGCCACAACGAAAATCCGAAGCTGTTTTATCTGTCATCTGTCTGCCTCACTTTTTGGCATGTGGTGATTCCGGATCAGTGGATTCATTTTCCTGTATGGTTGCAATACCGACAAGTTTTAACTGTGTCTCCCGTTTTTTGTTTTTCGACACTGGTATCGTTTTCCCATCTTCCATTAATTTTATCAATTCCAACGCCCGTTTGGCGGCTTCCTGCTCTCCTGCCCGACGACTGCTTCCGCAACCGGATACACGAATCGCCAGTCTGGGGATCACACACTCCACATCAAACTCCTGATTGTGCGCAGCGCCATGTGTGGCGACGACATGATACTCAGGCAAGGCAATGCGGTGCCCCTGCAGATACTCCTGCAACTGAGTCTTGGCATCCTTGCCAAAGGTTTTGAGATCGATCGTATTCAGAAAGGGGAGGAAAAGCATGCGAATAACCTGCTGCACCGCATCAAATCCGGCATCTAGGAAAACCGCACCAAAAAGGGCTTCCATGGTATCCGCAAGAATGGAAGGGCGATTGAACCCGCCAGCTTTCAACTCCCCCTCGCCCAATCTCAGGAAAACGGAAACCTCTATNTTCTGAGCGACTTCAAAAAGTGCCTGCTGCCTGACCAGGGTGGAACGCAGACGCGATAGGCTACCTTCATCCAGATCGGCGTACCGTTCATACAGCAGGGTTGCAATGACACAGTTCAGGATGGAATCGCCCAAAAATTCCAAGCGCTCGTTATGCTGACTGCTGTAACTCCGATGTGTCAGCGCAGTCTTTAACAATGCATCATCCCTGAAGGTATACCCGATCCGCTTTTGCAGCAATTTCAGTTTTTCCATGATCGCCACCTCATCCTGACACCAGGAAACAAATACTGCATATTTGCCCCTACTTCACCGAGCCGATTCGCTTCATGTTGCCGAGATTCATCCAGACAAAAAATGCCTTGCCAACAATGTATTCATCGGGCACAAATCCCCAGTAGCGGCTGTCTAGGCTGTTGTCTCGGTTATCGCCCATCATGAAGTAATACCCCTCAGGAACCGTACAGGCAAACCCGTCCGTATTATACGAACACATCCCCCGATGTAAAAACGGATCCGGATTGGGAACATAGGATGGCGCATTATCGTCATTCAATATCCGATGCTCCACTGGTCCGTTTTTTTCCATGAACTGCCGGGAATAACTAAGCCGCTCGGTATCAAGGTAGTCCGGCATGGGCTGATATCTGGCAACCTCGTCGTTGACTGTCAGTTGCTTGTTGCGGTACACCACCCTGTCGCCGCCAACACCGACAACACGCTTGATATAGTCGAGCGAGGGATCTCTCGGATACTTGAAAACAACCAGATCGCCCCGCTGCGGATCGTTAATGCTGACAGCCTTTTTGTTGACAATGGGAAGGCGTATGCCGTAGGTATATTTGTTCACCAGAATCAGATCGCCAATCTCCAGCGTTGGCAGCATGGAACTGGACGGAATCTTGAACGGCTCATACATGAAGGAGCGCAAAAAGAAAACGACCGCGATGACCGGAAAAAAGCTACCCGAATACTCTATCCAGACGGGCTGTTTCAACAGCTTTTCTTTTAATGCTTCACGACCATTTTCATCAGGCTGGATACCCTCTGCCCGCAACTGCGCCAGCCTGGCATCCCAGGCTGCCAGAGCCGCATCGGCAACCTGACGACGTTTTCTGGAGAAATGAAAAATGTCCAGGAACCAGATTATTCCCGTGGCGATCATTAAAACAAAAAGGATGAGGGCAAAATTACTCAGGATGGTCTGAAAGCTCATTTTTCATCCACTTGTAATATTGCAAGAAATGCCTCCTGAGGTACTTCTACCGACCCAACCTGTTTCATGCGTTTCTTGCCCGCCTTCTGTTTTTCCAGCAGTTTACGTTTTCGTGTAATGTCACCACCATAACACTTGGCAAGAACATTTTTTCTCAACGCCTTCACATTTTCGCGCGAAATGATCGTGGAACCAATCGCGGCCTGAATGGCAACATCAAACATCTGCCGCGGGATGAGCTGGCGCATTTTTGCGGCAACGGCACGTCCACGGAACTGAGCGTTGGAACGATGCACGATAATGGCCAGCGCATCAACTCTTTCTCCATTGATCAGCATATCAACCTTGACCACATCTGAAGGTCGGTACTCCTTGAATTCATATTCCATGGAAGCGTAGCCGCGCGAGAGTGACTTCATGCGATCAAAAAAATCCAGCACGATTTCAGCCATCGGCATTTCATACGTCAGCCTGACCTGCTTGCCGTGATAATGCATGTCCATCTGGATACCACGTTTCTGGTTGCACAGCGTCATGATCGGGCCAACGTATTCCTGTGGCAGATAGACATTGATCATGACAATCGGTTCGCGAACCTCCTGTATGACGCCCGGATCCGGCATTTTGGACGGGTTGTCCACCTGGATGAGCGTACCGTTTTTCAGCAAAACCTCATACACCACGGTCGGCGCGGTTGTAATGAGGTCCATATCAAATTCCCGCTCAAGCCGCTCCTGAACGATTTCCATGTGCAAAAGCCCCAAGAAACCGCAGCGGAAACCGAAACCCAGCGCCTGTGAAACTTCCGGCTCATACTGAAGCGAGGCGTCATTGAGTTTCAGTTTTTCAAGCGAATCACGCAAGGCGTCATACTGGTTGGCCTCAACCGGAAACAGTCCGGCAAAAACCTGTGGCTGCACCTCCTTAAAACCGGGCAAAGCCGCCGTGGCTGGTCTGGAAACCAGTGTAATAGTATCGCCCACCTGTGCGGACTTGAGCTCCTTGATACCGGCGATGATGAAGCCGACCTGACCGGCTGACAAGAGTTCACGACTCTGGGAACGCGGCGAGAATACCCCCAAGCTTTCCACCTGATGCTGTGATCCTGTCGCCATCAGTTGAATTCTGTCCTTGGGACGGATCGCACCATTTTTGATACGCACCAGCATGACAACGCCAACGTAGTTATCAAACCAAGAATCGATAATGAGTGCCTGAAGTGGCGCATTGGGATCCCCCTCAGGAACAGGCACCTTGGCAATCAGTTCTTCGAGAATATCTTCTATCCCCTGCCCGGTCTTGGCTGAACACAGTATCGCTTCGGACGCATCCAAACCAATTACATCCTCAATTTCAGAGCGAGCATTGTCCGGGTCTGCTGAGGGCAAATCAATTTTGTTCAGGACCGGAAGCACTTCTACATCCAAATCAAGTGCCGTATAACAGTTGGCAACCGTTTGCGCTTCGACGCCCTGCGAGGCATCAACAACCAGAAGCGCCCCTTCACAGGCAGAAAGGGAGCGACTGACTTCGTAGCTAAAATCAACATGCCCCGGTGTATCGATCAGGTTCAGGTTGTACACCTGCCCATTTCTCGCCTTGTAAGACAAAGCTGCCGTCTGTGCCTTGATGGTAATGCCCCGCTCGCGCTCAAGATCCATGGAGTCCAGCACCTGATCTGCCATTTCACGATCGGAAAGTCCCCCGCACATCTGGATAATACGATCGGCGAGCGTCGACTTGCCGTGATCGATATGAGCAATAATGGAGAAATTACGGATATTGTTCATTGACTTCCCAGAATGACATAAGGGACTCTTCTCCCTTTATGGGGAAGAATCCGGTTTGTTCCTTTTACTTTTGTTATGACTGCAATATAACCCACATTTTACTGGATTTCACCGAAAAAACATGGCGTTATCACATTTTTCCAGTCGCAGCCGACCCTGTGTTTGTTTTGAATTCATAATAATGCAAAAACCGCTTTCTGTCCTGCTATTTTCGCCCTGAGCGGGTCGGCACCCCTTTGCGGTGACGACTTCCCGCCGCAAATTTCCCTGCCTTTGCATTACCGGCAGGC
>JGI994J12354_10004589_pt1 | contig 12335 bp, 13 predicted proteins | sample IntmicLarv3ML3BL_FD_12354 | JGI IMG/M metagenome (IMG submission 12354) | reverse complement strand
GATATTAGACCAATTCTTAGGCAGTGGAACCACCTTAGTGGAAGCAAAACTGTTAAATCGAAATGCGGTTGGTGTAGACATTAACCCGCAATCAATTTCAATTTCTGAAAGAAATTTAAAATTGCAATGTGAAACAAAATCAAAAATATACACAAGAAGAGGAAATGCTAAAAATCTTGAATTCATTAGAGATGAAAAGATCGATTTAGTGTGCACACATCCACCATACTCAAATATTATCAAATATAGTAAGGGGATAGCGGGAGATTTATCATTATTAGGTGTAGAAGAGTTTTTGTGCGAAATGAGAGATGTAGCAAGGGAAACATATCGTGTTTTGCGTGAGGGTAAAATCTGTGCTGTTATGATAGGGGACATCCGTCGAAGAGGCGATGTGATTCCATTAGGATTCAGGCTAATGAGTGTGTTTTTGGAAGCTGGATTTATAACAAAGGAAATTATTATTAAGGAGCAGCATAACTGTGGCTCGACTGATTATTGGAAAAATAAAAATTGCAATTTCTTATTATTAGCCCATGAGTACATATTTGTTTTTCGCAAATAACAATCGCCGTTGGCGGTGAAAAACAGGGTTGTTATTTAGCATGTTTCAAACTATAATTAGATAGTAGGTTCATAACCTATAAGCAAAAACAGCGAAAAATTAATTTGTTGTAGAAAAGGGAGTTTATGAACAATTCAAGGGTCGCGCCATTTATAAAATGGGCAGGCGGAAAACGACAACTTTTAGGGGAAATAGAAAAAAGAACGCCGAAAGAATTCAACAAATATTACGAACCATTTGTTGGAGGCGGAGCGGTTGTTTTTTCGTTGCTTCCAGACGAGGCTGTTATTAATGATATTAACGTAGCATTAATTAATGCATATAGACAGATTCGCAATAATAAAGACGATTTTATAAAGCGAATTAGAGTGTTGGATGAGCAGGTAGGCGAAGATGGAAAAAAATACTATTATTTTATGCGGGAACGCTATAATGACAAGTTGATGAAATGTGAATTGGATATAGAATTAGCGGCGTTATTCGTTTTTATTAATAAGCATTGCTTTAATGGTTTATATCGAGTAAATGGAAAAGGTTTGTTTAACGTGCCATATAATAACAGCATGAGTGTTTCTTGTAATGAGAGTGTTATAGAAGCCGTTTCTGAATATTTGAAAAGTGTTACAATATTAGAGGGTGACTTCCAAACGGCGTGTGAAGATGCAAAGAAGGGTGACTTTGTATTCATTGATAGTCCCTATGCGCCACTAAATCCAACATCATTCGAAGCATATACTAAAGAAGGCTTTGACATAGAAAGTCATCAAAGACTTGCAGATTTATTTGATGAATTGACGGAAAGAGGTTGTTATTGCATGCTAACTAACCACAACACAGAATTTATCAATGAATTGTACTCGGATAAGGGATATAAATTAGATGTGGTGAGTGCAAGAAGGTCAATTAATTCAGATGCATCAAATCGTAAAGGCGAAGAGATTATCATATACAATTATTAAGACGGGATAATAAATGAAAAATTTATTTACAAGAAAAGTCTTATCGTACTATGAAACGGAAGACGTGAAATTAATAGAGGGGGATTCGTTCGAAATTCTCCCCAAAATGAGAGCGGAATCAATAGACATGGTGTTTGCAGATCCGCCGTATTTTCTTAGCAACAATGGAGTCACCTGTAAATCTGGAAAAATGGTTTCGGTGAACAAAGCCAAATGGGACAGAATAGGACCTGGTAACAATACAGAAATAATGGACAAGCATAAATTTAATAGAAAATGGATTAAAATGTGCAAAAGGGTTTTAAAACCTAATGGGAGTATATGGATATCGGGGACCCTACATAATATATACTCGATTGGCATGGCCTTAGAGCAAGAGGGATTTAAAATTCTAAACAATATAACTTGGCAAAAGACAAATCCGCCACCAAATTTAGGGTGTCGTTGCTTCACTCATTCCACAGAAACAGTTTTGTGGGCGCGAAAAAACGAAAAGAAGGCAAGGCACTTTTTTGACTATAAGAGAATGAAAGAAATTAATGATGGCAAACAAATGAAAGATGTTTGGACGGGTAGCCTAACAAGAAAGCACGAAAAATTGGAAGGAAAGCATCCTACGCAAAAGCCACAGTATTTGTTGGAAAGAATTTTACAAGCATCTGCTGAAGAAGGGCAGATCATATTAGACCCTTTTTGTGGTTCTGGAACTACGGGAGTAGAAGCGTTAAGGCATAAATGTGTATTTATAGGCATAGATAATACAGAAGAGTATTTGCAAATAGCGAAAAAAAGATTGGAGAAAACAACGAATGACAAGAAACTTTGATGAATGGCTTGCGAAATTCAGAACGAGCATTTCAACATATGATTATTATGTTGATTTTGATAAAGTCATAAGAAATGTTGATGATATAAAGGTAGAGCTAAATATCATGAATACGCTAATTGGCTCAAAGAACATAGAGGATGAATTTGAAACTCTTCTAGAAAAATATCCGGAAATTTTATCATGTATACCGTTGCTTTTGGCGGTTAGAGCAAATGATATATATGCGCAAGATGAAGACGGAGCATACATATACAGATTCAAAAAGATAAACCACAGTATTGAAGAATATAAAATGTTCATGCGGAAAACGGGGTTGTTTGATATGATTGCAAATCACTTAGTGAATAACCTTGTGGATTATGCGTTTGGAATTGAAACAGGACTAGATTCCAATGGGCGAAAAAACAGAGGTGGACACCAAATGGAAAATTTGGTGGAAAAATATGTTGTGGCTGCGGGATTTGTTAAAGATGAAACGTACTTTAAGGAAATGTATTTGAAAGACATTGAGAATAAATGGAATATGGATTTGTCTGCATTGTCCAATCAAGGAAAAGCAAGAAAGCGATTTGATTTTGTGATTAAAACAGATAGCAAGATATATGCCATCGAAACTAATTTCTATGGCGGCGGTGGATCCAAGCTTAATGAAACAGCTAGAAGCTACAAAATGCTCTCGCAGGAAGCTGATACAGTCGGCGGATTTGAATTTGTATGGTTTACCGATGGAATCGGCTGGAAAAGTGCCAGGGGCAACCTGAGAGAGACTTTTGAAGTGATGGAGCATGTGTATAGTATTGATGATATGGAGCGGGGCGTAATTGAGGATGTTTTTAAAAAGCATTATTAATAGAGCGCTTACTTATGAAAGTATGTGAATCGTTAATAATTATAAATGAAGGAGTTGTGGATGAAAGCAGATAATTTGAAATTTTTAGAATTTATTGGTGCCAGCAAGCGCACATTTTACATTCCGGTGTATCAGAGAAACTATGATTGGAAGAAAACGCAGTGTATAACGCTGTTCAAGGATATTGAAAATATTTCAAAAAATACGGAGAAAAGCAGCCATTTCCTGGGTACTATTGTATATGTTGAAGGTGATTCAACAGCAACATTTAGACAGTTTATTGTCATAGATGGTCAACAAAGATTAACCTCAATAATGCTATTATTAAAAGCAATATTAGATTCTTCAGGAGATGAAAACCTTAAACAAGAGATAAAGGAAAGCTATTTGACGAACAGATTTAGTCCAGAAGAGTTAAGGATAAAACTGAAGCCGATGAAAACTGATGCATTAAATTACACGAAATTAATGGATGATAGGATGCCGGAAATGGAAGAATCGCAAATATTGTTAAACTATAATTTATTTGTTGATTTAATTGAAAAATCTTCATTACAACCAGATGAACTATTTCTCGGAATACAAAAACTTGAAATTGTGTATATTCAATTAATGAAAGAGGGAGAGAACCCCCAATTGATTTTTGAATCCTTGAATTCAACAGGTCTAGATTTAACGCAAGCAGATTTAATACGAAATTACCTATTGATGGGTCAAAAATACGAAAAGCAGGAAGAACTGTATTCAAAATACTGGGTCAAATTAGAAGAAATGTTGCCAGACGCAACAATTTCTGAGTTTGTGCGTGACTATTTAACTTTAAAGACGGGGATTATTCCAAATAAGGATAGAGTATATCAGGATTTCAAGAGTTATTACGAAAGCTTGGAAAACTATGACGCCGAAGGTTTTTTGGAAGAGCTTGCTGAATATGGGGAATATTACAGTTGCTTTAAATATTGTAACGGACGTAATGACAAAATAAATGATAGACTATCTGAACTGCAGCGTCTAAAATCGACAGTCGTATACCCATTCTTGTTAAATATATTTGAAGATTGTTATATGTATCATAAAATAGATGAAGATGCAGTTTGTGATTCATTAGACGTGATTTTATCTTATACTATGAGAAGACTTTTATGCGAATTGCCAACTAATTCACTTAATAAGGTTTTTGCTTCTATGCCTAAGGATATTGAAAAAGTAGATGAAGAAAATTTGTGCGACAAAGTCGCAGTAGTTTTTGCAAGTAAAAAGGGTAAGGTGATTTTTCCAGATGATAGTTTAATGAGAGAAAAGTTATTGAGTAAAGACTGCTATAAATTTCCACATATAAAATTTGTATTGGAGCAAATTGAATCCAGTAAGGGGAAGGAAGTTGTAGATTTTGAAAAACTGACTATTGAACACATAATGCCACAGACATTGACGACACAATGGAAATCAGATTTGGGAAAAGAAGCTTTGGAAATATATGATAAATATTTACACGTTATTGGAAATTTATCATTAACAGCGTATAATTCTGAAATGGCAAATAATTCTTATGAGGATAAAAGAAAAGTATACTTAGATTCAAACATTTATTTGAACAGAGAAATTGCTGAGCATAAAACCTGGGGGAAGAGAGAAATTGTTGATAGATGTTCAAACATGATTGAAGAAATTTGCATGTTGTGGAAGTGCCCAGAAATAGTCAGCTCTAAAGTTGATAGTTCTGACATGCGTACAGAATTTGATATGTCCGATGAAGTTGATGTTACTGGCCGGACTCCATGTGAAGTGGAAATATGCGGAGAGAAAATTCCAGTTGATACATGGCGTGAATTCTTGATTACGATTTGCGCGCAAATGTATGAGTATGAGCCGCAAATTTTCAGGAGCTTAGTTCGCCACAATGATTTTGTCGGAAGAAAAAGGCAAATTATCGATGAGACTGACAAAAAAATGCGCATACCATATAAAATCGCTGAGAGTATATTTGTTGAATTGAATTTAAATGCTAACGAAGCACTTCATTATGCAAAATTGGTTATTGATAAATTTGAGGATATGGAAAATGAGTGCTCTTACAAATTGCAAGCAATATAGAGATTCATTTTTATAATTAAGCGTAGATAAAAACTATGAGGAAATAAGCGGGCGGCAAAAATGATAAGGATGTTTTGTTGCATTCAATGGTTTTTCTGATACTAGTTTGATACTATAAATTTAAAAAACCTCAAAAACGACACGAAAAACCATAAAACAGTATCAACAAAACAACGTAAAACTGCCTAAAGCCCCCTTACATACCCAATCCAGTCCGCGAAGGTGGACGTACAGTTGATTCTGGACATGTTGCATCAATCCTTGGCTAATATAAAACAAAAACGCAAACCCCCGAAGGCATAGGCTTTCGGGAGTTTGTAATGAGAGAGATGAAATTTGGAGTAGAAAAATGTTGCGAAAAGGGTGAGTGGTTGCAAAATGGCCGCATTATTTTATTTTTTTATAAAGATTATAGCGTTTAAATTCATCATAAGTAGCGGATGTCACAAATTGTGGCATGACTATTTATTGCAATATGCGCGAGTATAACGATATACACTAGATGTCAAAGGATGGTCTTATGGAAATAGGCAACTGCAGTTTGAAGGGTTAATATAAAGCAAAATAGATGTAGCCAGTGGCCGCATCTATTTTTGTGTCGATGATTAAAAATTATAATGGATTTATCGCAATTAAATTTTATTTCTTCCAAGGATATAATCAACAGAAGTTCCGTAATAGTCTGCTAATTTAATAAATACTTCGATAGGAATGTTAATCTTTCCAAGTTCGTATTTTGAGTATGTAGTTTGTGTCACATTTAATATTTGAGATAAGGTTTTTTGAGTTAAATCATTATCTTCTCTCAAATTTCGAATATTAGAAAACTGCATATATCGCACCACCTTTTATATGAGTTGATTATAGCTTAGTCGTGGCGTGACTATTGACTTATAGTCGTACTACGACTATACTTAAAAGCGAGAAAAAATGACCCAAATAGGATGGAGGAGTAAATAGGATGTGGAAATACATACGAAAGATAATATTACCGATTGCTACATGTGTAGCTTTATTATTAGGAGGATGTAGTAAAGAGGGTGTGTGTGATTATTGTTGGAGCGAGGGAAAAGTTAAGAAATTTTATGTTTCGGAAGATGCAAGTTCTCCTTACGAACTTTGTGAAAAATGCTACAACAAGGCAGAAAAAGGTGAAATAGATATGGGGCGCAATGATATCTCGCCAGATGATAGATGAGTTATCTAAATAAAAATTATAATATATATTAAAAATTTGAAGTGAAAGGGAGAAAGATGAAAAAAGACAGAAAGAATATAAAAAGACAAGCGCGAGTTGCAATGCTAATGGTTATTGTAGGGGCGATTTTATCACTAGGTGGATGTGGCAAAATAGGAGAAAGAGCAGAGCAAAAAAAAGAACCCACAGCAGAAACTGAGAACACAATAGACAGAGAAGCAGATAAATCGGAGGAAGTTCAAGAGAAGAAGGCAGTAAGGGAAGAATCGGCTGCCGAAGAGGGTAGTGCGACAAAAGATGTCTTAATGGGAGAGAAGCCCATCAAAGAAATTTTTCCGGATGAACAGCTAGCAAAAATTATTGTTGAAATGGGAGGATTTGAAAGTACAGAGACAATAGTTACACAAGAAAGTTTAAATAGGATTGTTGTAATAGAATACTCAGAAATAGGGGGAATTGAGACAGTATCATTAGAAGGCCTGCAATACTGCCACTTTTTGGAAGAATTAGTGTTATATGGCAATGAAATAGAGGAAATAGCACAGATTTCGGGACTGATGAATTTAAAAGGATTAGATTTAGGCGGAAACAAAATTAGTGACATCCGAGCATTGGAAAATTTAGCAAATCTTGAGAGGATAGGATTTAGCGACAACAAGATTACGGATATTTCTGCATTAGAAAACTTAGTAAACATGGAACATATCTATATTAGGGATAATGAAATCAGTGATTTGGAACCACTAAGGGGATTGGATAATTTAACGAAGTTAGATATTTCTGAAAATCCAATTAGTGATCTTTCGCCATTGAAAGATTTGAAAAAACTCAAGTATTTGACGATTATTGGATGTGAAAATGCAGATACTACGAGCTTAGAAAACACATCGATAGAAGTCCGAGATACTCCTGCTGAAGAAGAAGGAGGAGAGTTAGAAAATTAGAGGAAATCTTTAGACTTTATAGAATGATATGTTTTTCGTTAAATGAATAGTGATAAAAAGTACAATAGACGTAGCCGACGGGCGCGTCTATTGTTGTATATAAATACGAATTAGTCGGTTGGTTTATTTTGGCTAAACTGTGTTTCGAGTGAAGCATCACGTCGCCTAATTCGTTCTTTAAAACAGATTGAAAACATGAGATAATGACATTGTGTGTATAGATATATTTTGTACAAGAGGGAGGCTTTGTATGATACATGACGGACTGGCAAGAGAAATATTAGATAAAGCTTTAAGGGGAAATAACATTGAGTTTGAAGAAGCAAAAATACTCATGGATTCCAACATAACGCCACTTGATGAACTCATTAAGGTGTCAAATGAGATAACGCGTCGCAATTTTGGTAATGAGATAGATATGTGTGCGATATATCCAGCGAAAATCGGGCTGTGTTCTGGGGATTGTGCGTTCTGTGCACAATCAGTCCATAACAAATGTGACATAAAGGTTATAAACACAAGTGAGTTGAGCAATAGTGATATTGTTGAAAACGCAAAAGAGTTGTATCGATTAGGGGTGAAGCATTACAGCCTCGTAACAAGCGGTGAATATTTAACAGAGATAGAGTTTGACAAAATTGTGGCGATATTCAAAAGTATAAAAAAGCAGGCGAAGATAGGCCTTTGTGCTTCGCTTGGTACGCTGACATCTGAGAGGGCGGAGCGATTAAGAGAAGCAGGGGTGTCTCGTTATCACCACAATATTGAAACGAGCCGTAGCAATTTTGCGAAAATATGCACCACACATTCTTATGATGATAAAATAAAAACCATTAATGTCGCGCAGCAGGCAGGTTTAGAAGTATGTTGCGGAGGCATTATTTCCATGGGAGAAACAGCGGAACAACGAGTAGAAATGGCTTTTGCTATTAGAAAAATGAATGTAACTTGTGTTCCTATCAATATATTAAATCCAATTCCTGGAACGCGTTTAGAAAACCAAGCATTATTGAATAATGACGATATATTAAGAACGATTGCAGTTTTTCGAGCAGTGCTACAAGATAAATCATTGAGATTTGCTGGTGGCAGAGATAAGGCGATGGGGAAAGATGAATATTTAGGATACAATGCGGGGATGAATGCGATGATTGTTGGGAATTATCTAACAACAGAAGGAAAATCATTTGAGGAAGAAATGTGTAATTTAAGAAAAGCAGGGTATACAATTTAAAGAAAATAGCAGGACTTTTCATATCGGAGAGAGAGCAGAAGTACGGCAAAGGAGCATGATTAGTAACGGATATGAACAAAATACAATGAGTCCTTATCATAGATGAATGATGTCACAAATTGTGGCATCGTTTTTTGTTGTGCTGTGTGCGAGTATAACGCTATACTAATGTATTATATATGATTACACTAGATATCAAAGGAGGTCCTTATGGGAATAGGTAGACAAATAAAAGAGCGACGAGCGGGATTGGGACTAACGCAAGAAGATTTGGCACAAAACCTTAATGTGGCAAGGACGACGATATCTAATTGGGAAATAGAACGAAATTATCCCGATTTGAAAATGATAGTTCAATTATCAGAGGTGTTAGATATTTCGCTTGATGAATTATTGAAAGGTGGTAGTGAAGTGGTTCAAAAAATAGCGGAAGATACAAAAGTGAGAAAATCACAGAGCAAAAAGATACGAGTGATGTTAGTGACAATGATAATATTTGTTTTAGGGGGAATTTTAATTTGGGGGCATGGTTTCTACAAAAACAATGAATTTGAAGCGGTTTCAGTTGAACAAATGGACATAAAATTTTCGGATAACACGCTTGTAATAAAAACAGATTTACCAAAATATCAAAGCATAGCAGGAGGGTATATAGGATCTTATGATCCTACGTCTATTAATGTATCGGTATATAGCGTTTTGGATTTATCGATGAAGAACAAGGAAGAAATGATTATAGAGTTAGATGAAGATGTTGCCAATAATTTGCGCGCGGTACAATTTTATGGAAGAGACCAAAAAGATGGAATGCACTCTTACTCTTCATATGAGTTTCCAAATGTAGATTTGGATTAACTGGGGCGATTTGCAATTACTGTTGAAGAGGGTTTATAATAAGAAGTAAAATAAGTAAGATTTTGCGAGGGAGTATTCGATGAAAATAGTAGTTATAAATGGCACAGAGGTAAAGGGTTGCACATACAATATCAAAGAGGCATTTTTAGATGAGCTACGTGAGGGGAATGAAATTAAAGAGTTTTATTTGCCAAAAGATTTGCCGGAATTTTGTTGCGGCTGTAAAAATTGTTTTTTTAAAAGCGAGGAAAAGTGCCCTCATGCAAATTATGTAATGCCGATTTGGAATGCGATGTTGGAGGCGGATTTGCTAGTTTTTACTTCGCCGGTCTATGCTTTAAGGGCGACGGGGCAAATGAAGACACTTCTTGACCATTTGGCTGTGCATTGGATGGTGCATCGTCCAGATGAAAGGATGAACAAAAAGAAAGCAGTTATTTTGACTAATGCTATCGGAGTGTTTAATGGTGGTGCGCAAAATGATATTAAAACAAGCTTACGCTGGCTAGGAGTTTCGCATATCAAGGGACTGGGAATAGGCTTGATGGAGGGAGTAATATGGGGAGAATTATCCAACAAGAGGCGGGAAGCAATAATCAGCAAAGGTAAAAAACTTGCCGGCAAATATAAAGTGATGAAGCCTGCACGTAAAGGGCTTAAAGTAACAGCACTTTTTGGTATTTCAAAAATGATGCATCAGGCAGTTGCGAAAAAGGAAAATCCATTATCAGCGGATAATCAATATTGGTTAGAAAAGGGTTGGATTAAGAAATAGGAGTAACATGAAATGTTACGAGAGGCGCATTTTGCGACGTGTTTCTGTAGCTAAAACTATGAGCGATAAATGAAAATTTAATAGAATGAATGGGAGAGACTAAATGAATAAAATAAAATTTGGCAGCATAGAAATTTTGGGATATATCGGTGGATTGCTTTGGGTTGCGGTGATTTTATTGCGAAATCTCTCTCTTTCCGATGATTCCATATATATATTTTTCCTTGGTATACTACCTAATTTAGGGGCGGCATGGGCGATGACAATGTTTGGTAAGTGGATTTTTCTTTTTGTATGTAAACAAGACTATAGCATGAAAAAACATTGTATTATTTGTTTCGGAATTGTAATCCTTGCATTTGCATCAGAGCTAATACACGATTCTTTTTTGAATAGCCCGTTTGACATATACGATATGACGATTACGATTGTTGCACAAATAGTAGTATTCTTCGTTCCAATATTCACCAAAGACAAATATTTCAAAAATTATGACTGATTAAGAACTTTGAAGAGAAGATAAATTGCAGTTTATACGAATAGAACAAGTAATAATTTATAGCTTTAGGACAGGAGTTAAGACATGGAACCAAAACAAGTACTAGAAAGATGGATAGAGCTGTTCAATAGTGCGAACGCCAAGAGTCTGTCCGAGCTTTATGCAAATGATGCGATCAATCATCAAGTTGCAAATGAGCCCGTAATTGGCAAGCAAGCTATCTACGAAATGTTTGTAGAGGAATTTTCATTTGCGGAAATGGTTTGCTGTGTCGAAAATATATTTGAAGATGGCGAATGGGCTATTATGGAATGGAAAGACCCGAAAGGGTTGCGTGGTTGTGGGTTTTTCCATGTTGTGAACAGTAAAATTGTTTTACAGAGAGGCTATTGGGATAAATTGAGTTTTATGGAGCAAGAAGGAGTAGATTGAGTGGAGAGTCGGTGAGGAAAATGAACAACAAGATTGAAGAAAAGCTTCTTGAAAAAGGAGCAGATATAATCCGATTTGTAGATATTTCAAAACTTCCTGTAAGTCAAACACAAGGATATGCAAAAGCGATATTGTTCTGTATGGCACTATCGAAGGATTTTATTATTGCTATGCGTGATGGAGAAAAAAGGGAACAGGAATTTGTAGATAAGGAGAATGAAACAGACGCGTTAGCGGATTGGCTTGCTGAGTACTTGGAGCAGCAGGGATATAAGTCGTATTCACAATCTGAAAAAAGCAACAGTAAAAACGGAAATTATGATGAAAAAGCACGTGCAAGCCTCTTGCCACATAAAACTATTGCGCGCCTTGCAGGAATAGGTTATATAGGAAAGAATAACTTGCTTATCAATGAAAAATATGGTTGCGCTTTTAGTATGTGTACTGTTCTTACGGACGCGCCACTAGTAACGGAGAAGTACCAGCTTGTTTCACAAAAGTGCGGAGACTGTTGTATATGTAAACAAGTCTGTTCTGAAAATGCAATTTTAGGAAACGAATGGTCCGAGGTTGCAGGGAGAGAAGGCGTTGTTGATGTTTTTAAGTGCACATGTGCATTAAAATGCATGGTGAATTGTCCTCAAACATTGAAATACGCGTTGCAATTTTGAGAAGAAATATGGTATTTCGGAAGTGCGACGAGAAGTGTAAATAAGAATTTAGAGGTGAAATTAGAATACTATGATATTAGAAACAGAAAGACTGTATTTGAGAGAAATGGTTCAATCGGACTACTGCTCTCTATGCAAAATATTGCAGGACAAAGATGTCATGTATGCTTACGAAGGTGCTTTTAGCGATAGTGAAACGCAAGATTGGCTTGACAAACAGCTACAGCTATATAAAAGTCACGGTTTTGGATTATGGGCTGTTATTTTGAAAGAAAATGACAAGATGATTGGGCAGTGCGGGCTGACTATGCAAGATTATGTTGGGAAACAAGTGCTTGAAGTTGGGTATTTATTTCAAAAAATATTTTGGCATAAAGGGTATGCTGCCGAAGCCGCAAACGCTTGTAAGGAATACGCTTTTGATAGATTA
>JGI994J12354_10004588_pt1 | contig 12336 bp, 10 predicted proteins | sample IntmicLarv3ML3BL_FD_12354 | JGI IMG/M metagenome (IMG submission 12354) | reverse complement strand
GAGCAGAAAAAGATGATGGAAGAGATGATGAAGGCGCGCGAAGGCGGTGCAACCGCCCAGAACATGGACACCTCCTATGGCGTAAAAATATGGGGTGACTTCACCGAGGCGTTTGTATCTCCGCTTGATATTGTGGGCTACAACTACCTTGACAGCCGCTACGCTTTTGACGGGAAAAACTATCCGAACCGCGTGATTTGCGGCACAGAGAGCTTCCCGAAGATGTACGATAAGGTCTGGGCGGAGGTTGAAAAGCACCCGCATGTAATCGGCGACTTCACATGGACGAGCTACGACTACATCGGCGAGGCGGGAGTTGGTAAATCTGCCTTTATGCCGCCGGAGACAGAGGACAGCCCCTATTTGCTCTCATCGCAAACCTCCGTGTTCCCTTGGAGACTTGCAAACGACGCAGACTTCGACATACTCGGCAACGCGCGTCCACAGCTTGCCTTCCGCAGGATTATTTGGGGGTCGGATGAGACATATATCGCCGCACAAAACCCGAAATACCACGATTTGAAGGAAATCATCAGCATGTGGGGTTTCCGCGATGTAAATGAAAGCTGGACATGGGACGCAGCAGGGGGTACTCCGATTAAGGTTACGGTGTTCTCCGGTGCTGACGAAGTCGAGCTTATCATCAACGGAAAGTCTGCGGGAGTCGCGGCCGCCGGCAAAGAGAACCGCTACACCGCAGAGTTCGACGTGCCTTATTCAGCGGGCTGTGTTGAGGCAGTGAGCCGCACAGAGGGCAAAGAGATTAGCCGCGCTGCGCTGCGCACAGTCGGAAAACCTGCGGAAATCGTGCTTGTCCCGGAGAAAACAGAGATAAGCGCGGACGGCCAGGATTTATGTTATGTACATCTCAATGTTGTTGACAGCGACGGAAACATCGTACCTAACGCAGAGGTTATGGCCAGCGCAACAGTTACAGGAGCCGCCGAGCTTATCGGTTTCGGTTCAGCAAACCCGGTGACCAGTGAAAACTACGCCGCCGGCAGCTTTACCTCTTTCAACGGAAGGCTTTTGGCTATCCTCCGTCCGGGCTACGAACCCGGAACCGCTACCCTTACCGTGAAATCTTCCCTTGGCGAAACCTGCACAAATATTGCAGTGCGCTAGGAGTATAGTTGTTTTTGACAGCCGGCATACACCGTTCCTTTAGTGATACCCAAATTTAGGTATATAAAATCCATGTGAAATGGAGGTGTGCAGATATACTTTTATCGCATCTGTCATGTTCTTGCTGCTATTATAAAAAATGAAGGAGAAATTTAAAATGAAACGAGTACTTTCCCTACTGCTTGTGCTACTGGTAGTTGCGGCGCTGTTTGCCGGATGCAACAACACTTCCGAGCAGACTTCGACAACACCGTCCCAAGCTCCGTCACAGGCTCCGTCGTCAACCCCCGATCTAGAAGTCGAAAAACCCGATTTCCCGTTAACCGACGAACCGCGTGTATTTTCTTTCTACCACCGGGCAGATTCCGGCATGAATATAGAAACAAACGCCGAAAATCTATATTGGATGGAAATGGCTAAACTCACAAACATCAGCTTTGATTGGATTCATCCGCCGCTTAACGCTCTGAGCGAGACATTTAGCCTGATGATAGCGTCACAGGTCTACCCAGATGCGATATGGAATTTTGTGGGTTCATATACGCCCGGTGTTGACAGCGCCATTGAAGAGGAAATAGTTTATAGCCTCAATGATTACATGCAGTATATGCCAAACATGTATAGGTGGCTGGAATCTGACGAACGCTATATGTTGAACGCTATAACTGACAATGGGAATTATTTTGGAATATATTGCCTTAAAAGCGAAGAACAAGGACCTTGGGCCGGCCCGATATACCGCGCTGATATTGCCGAAAAATATGACCTTGCTACCCCAAAAACCTATGCCGACTGGGAAAATTATCTTACAATTTGCCGTGATCAGGAAGGTATGACAGACGGCCCTCTCGGTATTGCGATGAATGTTACAAGCTTTTTCGGTTCTACAAACTCGGGCTATGGTGTTGCCAGCGTTAACGGCCCATGGGTTAACCAAGGCGGAACAGTCGTCAACTCCATTCTTACCGAAAACTGCCGTGAATACATCACTATGATGGCAGACTGGTTCGATAAGGGTCTCATCAATCAGGATTTCATGTCCAGCGTGATTTACTATGGCGGCGGCGTGCCTAACTTTGCTAATGGCGTAATCGCTATGGGCGAGGCTACATATGACCTTTCTGAATACAAAATTGCCTGTCCGCCCGAAATGAAAATTGAAGCTATCCCGCTGCCGGTGCGTAATGAAGGCGATGTTCCCAACATCAGGCAGACAAATGCCATGAATGCCCCCGGTGATGCCGCCGTACTTACTACAAACCTGAAAAGTGATGATGTAGCACTTCTCTGCCGGTATTTCGACTATATGTTTACCGAAGAGGGACAGCTCCTTGCCAACTGGGGTGTTGAGGGAGTAACCTTCGAGTACGGCTCAGATGGCAAACCAGTGTGGACTGAGCTTCTGACAAACAATCCGGATGGTCTAAGCGTTCAGCAGGCGCAGGCGATTTATATTGCGCGTAACACAGTAGGCGTATATGAATGGACCCGCGAGATTACACCGGAAATTCTTGTTAGCACCAACATATGGCTCAATGCAACAGATGATTGGGTACTGCCTTCGGGGATGAGCATGAATGCGGAAGAAGCCAATGAGAGCGCGAGAATTTGGGGTGATTGTTCGACCTATATCTCAGAAAATATATTGGCGTTTGTTGCAGGGCGTAAGCCGTTGAACGAATGGGACGGCTTCATTGACCAGTTGAAGAGCATGAACGTTGATAAGTGCACTGAACTGCGTCAGACCGCTCTTGACCGCTACTATGCGCGTATAGATTAAATACTCTTAGCCATCTTTAGTACTGGCACGAAAATCAAAAGCACAGGCAACAGCAGAAATTGCTGATGTCTGTGTTTTTGGCTGCGCCTTTATTTTTCGAAGAAAATACCCTATACTAATTTTGAGCTTTATAGTGCGATTACCGCTTTTTTCAAATCATTATTCGCCGAACTGGAACCGGCATAGATGGTATATTCCATGTTTTCAAGCTCCCAGCGGCGGTATACAGGGTTGTACCATTTCAGCTTTTCAAACGGCGTTGAAATAGTTACCTCCTGCACTTCGCCTGCTTTCAGGTTCACGCGCTTGAATCCGCAAAGCTGCTTTATTGGGCGGTCAACAGCGGAGTTTTCAAAGCCGGCGTATAGCTGCACTACCTCCGCGCCGTCCATGCTTCCGGTGTTTTTCACCGTAACCTTTGCCACAAGGCTGTCACCCTCCACCGAAACTGCGGGAGCAGAGATGCCAAAGCTTGTGTAGCTGAGGCCGAAGCCGTACGGCACAAGCGGCTTTACCCCATTTTTCTCAAGGCGCGTGTACCCGTGGTAGTACTCATAATATTGGTCGGTTGCTTCCCAGTCCACATGGGGAAGGTCACTTTCACTGTATGGCACGACATACGGAAGTTTACCCGACGGGTTCACGTCACCGTAAATTATTCCTGCGACGGCCGTCCCCCCCTCCATGCCGGGGTAGTACGCCATCATGACCGAATTTACGCAGTCAATCCACTCTGCCATCATAATCATGTTGCCGCCGATCAGGACAACGGCCGATTGCGCGTTTGCGGGACCTGCCTGCTGCAACAGCTCGATATCATCGGCGTGGAGTCCTAGTCCTTCTTTGCGGTCGCCGCCCATCGCTCCGCCGGCGTAATTGCCTGTCGCCTCCGCCGAGATAAACTCGCCCTCGTCGTCGTGATCGTATCCAACTACGAAAACCACCGCGTCAACTGTCGCCGCCAAAGCCTTCGCCCGCGCGATGTCCGAGCCTTCGTCGTGCAGAACTTCACATTCGGGGTTTGCCGCCATGATTCCGTCCAAAATCGTTACAGTGTACGGCGGGCGCACCCAGCTCGAACCCTGGTCACCAAGGTTTGGCTTGTCGGCGAGCTTGCCGATAACGGCGATTTTCTTGGTTGCCGCTTTGTCAAGCGGCAGGATGTTGTTGTTTTTAATCAGCGTAATTGATTCCTCAGCCGCTCTTTTCGCAACGGCGATATGGTCGGCACAACCGATTACACTTTCGTCGTACTCCTTGTGTTCCTTGTCAAAGGCAAGGATTGTGCGTACAATGCGCATCGCCGCGTCGTCAATGCGCGACTCCGGCACAAAGCCATCGCGTACGGCGGTAATGAGCTTGTCCCCAAAGTACTGCGTCATCATCATTTCCATGTCCTGTCCGCCGTTTGCCGCCTCAACTGTGTCTTTCACTCCCCATACGAAGTCGGACATCACGAAGCCGTCGAAATCCCAGTCGCCCTTCAAAACCTCGGTGAGCAGATATTTACTGTGGCCGCAATACACGCCGTTATAGCGGTTGTACGAGCTCATTATGCTTGCCGCGCCCGCGTCTATGCAATCCCTGAAATGCGGCAGAAGCACCTCCTGCTCGGTGCGCTGGTCGCATGTTACGCTGCATTTAAACCGCGCGTTTTCCATGTTGTTAAAGGCGAAATGCTTGACACAGGCCATAATATCCTCGTCCTGAACTCCACGCACAAGCGAAGCCCCCATTTTGCCGATGTGAAAAGTCTCTTCGCCGTAAGTCTCCTGGCTTCTGCCCCAACCTGGGTTGTATGGCATATTTATGCACACACCCGCAAAAAGGTTGCCCCCATAAGCCCTCGCCTCTCTGCCGATTACACGCCCAACTTCCTCCTCAAGCTCCGGGTCAAACGTCGCTCCACGAGCCATTGAGACAGGGAAACAGGTACTTTTCCAGTTGCCACAGACAATTCCGCGCGGGCCATCGCAGAAAAGCATGGGCGGCACGTTGTGCTCCGGAATCCCTCCTGCCGCATATGGGGCCACATTGTAGTGGTTATCCGGGTTTTTCATCTGCTCCGACATCGCCGCCATCATCTCAGGCGTCAGCTTGCCGATGTTGATGTTGCCCGCCATAAGGTCTACTTTTTGCTCCAGCGTCAGCTGCTCCACGATTTTTTTTGCCGTTTCTGTGAAGGACAGCCTGTATTCTTTTGTCGCTTTCATTAAAAAATCCCCTTCCTTATCTTTTCCTGACACTTTGATAAAACACTTTATTACATGTTATTATACCACCGTCAGCGCTTCAATACAAGCGTCACATTTTTTAACAGGCACAAATTTTTCCCGAAAAACCGCTTGCATACATACTTCAAAGCGATTAGAATGATATGGGACAAATCTCTCAAAAAGGGTGGTTTTATGAAAATTTACCACGCTCTAACCGAGCTTATCGGAAACACGCCGCTTCTCTCCCTTGACAGATTCGCGGCGGCAATGAACGTTCCGCCGTTTCTCGCTAAGCTTGAGTATTTCAACCCCCTCGGCTCAGCAAAGGACAGGCCGTCACTTGCGATGATTCTTAAGGCGGAGGAGCGCGGCGAGCTGAAATCCGGCGGGCTTATAATAGAGCCGACAAGCGGCAACACAGGCGTCGGGCTTGCGTTTGTCGCCGCAGTGCGCGGGTATCGCCTTACGCTAACCATGCCGGAGAGCATGTCTCTCGAGCGGCGCGGCCTGCTTGCGGCGCTAGGCGCGGAGCTCATCCTCACTCCAGCTGCGGAGGGCATGGATGGAGCTGTCCGCCGCGCAAACGAGCTTCTTGCCGAAAACCCCGGTTCTATACTTCCGCAACAGTTTGAAAATCCGGCAAATCCCACCGCGCACAGGGCAACAACCGCACAGGAAATCCTTAAAGACACCGACGGAAAGGTTGATATTTTCATCGCCTGTGTTGGCACAGGCGGAACGATTACCGGCGTTGCAGAGGGCCTTCGCGAACAAAACCCAAACGTTCAGATAATCGCGGTCGAACCGGAGTCTTCGCCGCTTCTCAGCGAAGGCAAGGCTGGTTCGCACAAAATTCAGGGTATTGGCGCAAACTTCGTTCCAAAAATCCTGCGGCGCGAGCTTATCGACGAGGTTTTAACAGTTTCAAATGAGGACGCGTTCGCGGCGACGAAAACACTCGCGCGGACAGAGGGGCTGCTTGTTGGCATATCTTCCGGCGCAGCGGCTTCCGCAGCAGCAAAGGTTGCGGCGCGACCTGAAAACGAGGGAAAGATGCTAGTTACGCTCTTTCCCGACACCGGAGAGCGGTACTTGTCGGCGGGCGTTTATTAAGTCCACTCACTAAACCCACTGAAAAGGAGAAATGATGAAAAGAACCCCACTAAAAGAGCGCAAACTCCCAAATTATACCCGAGGCGAAGAACTTTTTAACATGGTCACACACATCGTCGGCAGCACAATGGGTATTGCCGTCACGGTGCTTTGCGTCGTCGTCGCCGCAATGAACGGCAAGGTCTGGAACGTTGTCAGCGGCGCGATATACGGCGGAATGGTCATCGTTTTGTATGCGATTTCGAGCATTTACCACGGTCTCACCACCACGACCTCGAAAAAGGTGTTTCAGGTCATCGATCACTGTACAATTTTCCTGCTGATTGCCGGCACCTACACCCCGATTTTGCTCGGCAACTTCCGAGAAAGCGCGCCTGTCGAGGCGTGGATAATTTTCGGAATTGTTTGGGGGTTTGCGGTTTTAGGCATAGTTTTGAACGCAATAGACCTGAAAAAGTTCAAGCTGTTTTCCATGATTTCGTACCTCGGCATGGGCTGGTGCGTAATTTTTCGCATAACAAAAGTCACTGAGGTCTACGGATTCGGATTCATCCTGTTTCTGATACTCGGCGGAGTCGCGTACACAATCGGCGCGGTACTCTACAACGTCGGCAAGGTAAAAAATGTGAAATACATGCACTCGGTTTTCCATATCTTCACCGATGTGGCAACACTTCTGCACTTTCTTGGAATTGTAATATATGTAATGCCGAATTAAAGAAATTTAATTTGATGAGGTGACAGAAATGCAGGTAAGACGATATGAAAAAGCCGACGAGGCTAATGTTATTGAGATAATTAAACTGGAGGGCGAAGCATGGGAGTCATATTATTCTCCTGAAAGCGTGGACAAATTTAAAAGAGCCTTGGAAATATCTATAACTTATGTCGCATATGAAAATGAGGAATTATGCGGCTATTCCCGGTCGGTTGATGATAATGCCTGTGAAATAATCGTTTGTGATTTACTTGTTACTCCCAAGCACAGGGGGAAAAACGCAGGCCGACTGCTTATGGAATGTATTCACGTTGATTATCCCGGCAAAGAAGTATATGTAATGTCCGATGTGGATGAATATTATGAAAAACTTGGATACAAAAAAACAGGTTCGGTGTTTGAAGTGCCTAACAGAAACGATTAAATTGGTTTGTCCGCTCTTTTGCAGACAATTTCCACAGCAAAAAACAGGCTTGCGCCTGTTTTTTTACAACCACCGTATAAATGCGGTTTTGTCTTTAAGATTATAGCCACAGTTTTCGTAAAATTTCAGTGTGCTTTCGCGCTTTGACCCGGTCAGAAGCATGATTTTGTAGCAGCCGCGCTCCGCTGCTATCCTCGCCGCCTCGTCCATCAACGCGGAGGCGAATCCTCTACCGCGGAAGCCTGCGTGAGTCACCACATTTTCAATCACTGAATACGGGCGCAAGTTGTGCGTCAGATTTTCGATAACAACGAGCGTTACGGACGAAACCACCCGCCCGCCTTCCTCACCGACGAGCAAATAGTAGTTTTCGTTTGCGCAGAGCCGCTCTAAAAGGCTTTGCCATTTTTCCATACTCTGCGGCTCAGCGGGCGGGGATCCGGTCAGATGTTCCATGTACAGCTCTTGCAACACCGCCGCGTCGGCGGGTTCAGCTTTTCGTATTTCCAGCATAAGTGCCCCTTACCTCGCAACTCAACCCAGCATTTTCACAACATCCTCCGGCGTTGCGGCTATGTATTCCGCGCCCGCGCTTTCAAGCTCCGCGCGGTCGCCAAATCCCCAGAGAACACCCATGGATTCCAGCCCGAATTCCTTCGCGCCGAGGATGTCGTAGTTCCTGTCGCCAACCATAAGCGTCATCTCGCGATTCGCCGAGAGTTTTTCAAGCGCATACTCAATTACGGCTTCCTTGCCGTGGCGGGAAATGTTGTCGTCACCCGCGACAAGGTCGAAAAGTCCTACAAGCCCGAAGTTTTCAAGTATATCGACAGCGTTTTTCTCCCACTTCGACGTCGCGACAACGAGGCACTTGCCTCTCGCCTTCAGCGCCTTCAGCATATCCTCAACGCCGTCGTAGATTGTGTATAGCCCCAGCATCCCGGCGTGGTATTCGCGGTACATGTCAACTGCGGCGCGAAGGTTTTCGCGGGGCAGCCCGAAAATTTCGCACATCGAGCGGCTCAGCGGCGGGCCTATAGCGGCGTGCATATCGTCGAGCGTCAGTCCTGTTATCCCGAAATTTTCAAGCGACCTTATTATCGCCGTCCCGACAGCGGGCAGAGAATTTACGATTGTCCCGTCGAAATCAATAAAAATGGTATCAAAAATTTTCAAAAGAGCACCTCATTATGTGATTTACTTTCCCCAGGAAACTGCTCAGATAGAATTCCTATTATGCTTTGAGTATACGCCAAAGTGCCATACACGTCAAGGCGCGGAATTTTCCGCTATCGTTGACAAAGCCACTATGCAGGCGTAAAATGTAGGTTGTTGCTGTGATTTTCTTGAAAAGTGGTGGAGTCTAGTGGCTATACTCGTCCGTGAGCGATCGTTTTATAAAAATCTTGTCGCTCTTGCGCTCCCGATTATCCTGAAAAATGTCATCACTCTGTCCGTTGGACTAGCCGACAATCTGATGGTCTCCTCTCTCGGCGAGAGCGCACTCGGCGGAGTTTTTATGTCGAACCAGCTCTCAACTTTCCTGCAAATCCTTGTCGCTGACGCGGGCACGGCGGTTATCGTCCTCGCCTCGCAGTACTGGGGCAAACGCGACACCGACAGTATGAAGTCGATTATCGGCATCGGGCTGAAATTCTCCGCTATTCTCGGACTTGTTGCGTTTACGCTCGGCTTTTTCTTTACAAAGCAGACGCTCGGCCTGTACACAAACGAGGTTTCCGTCATCGCCGAGGGCGCAAAATACCTGAAAATCGTCAGCGTTGGCTACCTTTTCTACTGCACGACCGAAATTTTGATTGTCTCTATGCGTACGGTCGAGTCCGTGCGCGTCGGGCTGTATGTTAGCATTGTCGCGCTACTCACTAATGTGACTCTGAATTACGTCCTGATTTTTGGTAAGCTCGGCTTCCCCTCGCTCGGCGTTAGCGGTGCGGCAATTGCAACTCTCATCTCGCGCATAGCCGAATTTATCGTCATCTTTATCTATGTGCGCCGGGTTGACAAGCGGCTAATGCTGCGCATACGCTCGCTTATACACACAAATCCGGTTCTCCTTCGCGACTTTGTTCGCTACGGCTTACCTGTAATCGCAGGCGGCGTAATTTGGGGTATGAACACAAACGTTCAGGGCGCGATAATAGGCAGGCTCGGTGAGGCGGCAATCTCCTCTATTAGCGTTGCAAACATAATTTTTTCGATTATAACCGTTGTCGTTTACGGCACACGCGACGCTTGCTCCGTCACAATCGGCAAAACCGTCGGCACGGGCAATATCGACCGCGTGAAGCTGTACGCGAAAACTTTCCAGCTTATATTTATCACGATGGGGCTTATCAGCGGGGCTTTGATATTCTCGGCAAGGTCTGTCGTACCGATTATTTGGCAAAACCTGAATCCAGAGACCCTCGACATGATAAAGCAATTTTTGCTTGTCCTGTCCGTCACCTCTGTCGGAACGTCCTATCAGGCGTGTTCCCTCACCGGAATCGTCCGTGCGGGCGGGGCAACACATTTCGTCTTTGTCAACGACACTTTCTGGGTCTGGTGCGTGGTTCTGCCCTCCGCATTTGTCGCAGCGTTCGTTTTCCACGCCGAGCCGTGGCTTGTGTTCGCGTTTTTGAAGGGCGACCAGATTTACAAATGCTTCGTCGCGGTCGTCAAGGTCAACCGCTTCAAATGGATTAAGACGCTGACACGCGAACCCGCAGCGGTTTGACGCATCCCCAGAAAGGAGAGTTCAATGCCTCCCAAAAACTTCGACAACAGAGCCTCATCCTTTGACACAGCCGTCCACAAAACACGCGCAAAAACAGTAAACGACACATCCCGTCTGTACTCTCTGTTCATCCTACACGCCGAAAGGACATAACTCCGGCGTTTAGACTTGCAAATCCGGTAAAACAGATATATAATAAATTTGCTTCGAATTATCTGAAAGGAATGATTTTATGGCAAACGAAAAAATTATTGTCAGCGGCATGAACTGTGAGCACTGCGAAAAGCGCGTAGTTAAGGCTGTAACCGCTGTCGCGGGTGTTAACTCTGCAATGGCTAATGCAAAAGAGGGCTATGTCCTTGTAGACGGCGGCGACCTTTCTGCGGTCAAAACCGCAATCGAGGATGCGGGCTACGACGTTGTAAGCTAGTTAGTTACAACATTGTACTTAACCGAGTCGAACTTTGTTCACCGCTAACTTTCAGGATGTCTCCTAATCGGAGGTATCCTGATTTTTGCTCTATATCCGCCTTGCAAAACTCATTCTAATGTTAAATATTTTATGCAATACTCCGGCCATGTTGTGAACTTTAACTAATTATTATTGCTAAGGCGTAATTCTGTCGAAAAGGGGTAGTATGCTGCCCTGATATATAGTATTATATGTGAGAAAATAAAAAAGCGGAGTTTCGCCGCCTATGAAAGGATTCGCTATCATATGGTTAACGACAAACCCTCGGGCAAAAGCCCGCAGGATAACCGGATTTTTACAACACCATTCATTGTTCTGATGTTCGCCGCGTTTCTTCTCCAGTTCAGCATGAGCCTTCAGGGAACGGCGCTACCCCTCTACATGCAGGAGGTTCTTTTCCGCTCCAAAACCGACGTCGGCATGATGCTGACCGCATTTACTATGGTGTCGCTGGTTTTCCGCTTCATTGTCGGCGGATTCATCGAGCGGTTTGGCGTGCGTCTGATGATGATCATCGGCTCGGCAATTATGTGCGTCAGCACTCTGGTTTTTGGGCTTTTCACAACTCTGCCGATGCTTTTTCTTCTTCGCGGAATTCAGGGCGCGGGCTTTGCATTCCAGTCCTCCGCGTCGAACACCGCTGCAAGCTACATTTTGCCAAAAACCCGCATAACCGAGGGCATAGGCTACTTCGGGCTTTCGATGTCGCTTTCGCAGGCCATCGGCCCCTTACTGTCACTTACAACGGTTGACCTGGTCGGTTACGACAACATCTTCTACATATTTGGCGGAATCGCATTTTTGGCAATACTCGCCGCCTTTGCGGTAAAAAACATCCGCCCGGACGAGGACGACACTCCCTCTGCAGCAGCAGAGCAGATCGTCGAAATTACCGCATCGGCTAAAACCGGGTTTTTTAGCAAAATTATTGAAAAGAGCGCAATTATGCCGTCGCTCTGCTTCGCCCTAACCGGCTTCGGCGCGGCGACGACCTATGCGTTTTTGCCGACCTACGGAATTTCCCTCGGAATCGGCAATATCGGCCTCTACTTCACTGTTCAGGCGTGTGCGCTCGCACTGTCACGAGTGACTGTCGGAAAGCTCAACAAGCATATCGGCGAAAAAAGATTGTTGCCCATAGCTATGTGCATGATGTCCGTCTCGTTTTTGGGAATATTTTTATCAAAGTCGCTTATGCCAATTCTCATCTGTGGCGCTCTCTACGGCTACGGCAACGGCGTAATGTCGCCAGTATTGAACGCTATGGTTATCAACCGTTCCAGCGTACATAACCGTGGCCGCGCAATTTCGATTTTCTACGCGTTTATCGACATCGGCTTCGGGCTTGGCTCGGCGGTCTGGGGTATCGTCGCTGACAACTTCGGCTTCTCTATAATTTTTGCCGCCGCCGCAATCTTCCCGCTGTTTAGCCTCGCTCTATACATGACAAAGCTACGCGAAAAAAAGCAGGCGGTTCCCGCTGTATAATCAAAAAGCAGAGACAAAAGGCGCATAGTCACAAGGAATCTAATTTTGCTCCGAAATCTCACAGAAAAGCTTGCCGCTCTTTGTTACCTGAGAACCGCGTCCTCTCTGAATCTAACTCCTCTGCCTCAACTAGTATTGTTTAAAATCATATGTACCATAAAAAACTCGGCGTATACCTCGAAAAACAGCACAAAACAGTCATATCCGAGCCGATTCTCCGAATGCAGGCAATTGCGGTCCATTATCCAGATATCGCCTTCGTT